>Ga0163148_10002413_pt1 | contig 22370 bp, 14 predicted proteins | sample OliLakLV19MP7P2_FD_148606 | JGI IMG/M metagenome (GOLD analysis project Ga0163148, IMG submission 148606) | Freshwater microbial mat bacterial communities from Lake Vanda, McMurdo Dry Valleys, Antarctica- Oligotrophic Lake LV.19.MP7.P2 | ecosystem: Environmental > Aquatic > Freshwater > Lake >...
CAATCTCATTACAAATCCGTCTAGAATATTGTAAAAACGAACCATTCCATTTAGCATGGTAATGGGTCCTGGTGGTCTTTGTGCTTTAACGTATCCTGACCATCCGCCCAATCTGGCGATTACCCAAGCGGCAAATGCCAAGGAGTTTTTGGGGTACGGATTTTTGAGTTTATCGGTTTTTCCTTCTAAGGGGGCATTTAGTTGATGGATGCACTCGATTTCTTGCGATGTGAAGGCCTCTTGAATGGTTTGCCCGGTTTGGCCATCTCTGGCTTTCACCAATTGCATGACTTGAGTGGCTGCCATTAAAGCGAATGTTGCCAGATTTGCCAATGCCTCAAAAGTGTGAATTTCGGAATTTTCGATATCCAGGCCTTCGGATTTGAGGGTCCTGAACGTTTGCTCTATCGTCCACCGTTCGACGTACCAACGGACAATCTGCATAGCCTCTTCAATGGTTTTTACCTCGTGGGAAGTGATAAGCACCCAGTGGACAGGCTTTTCATTTCCGACTACGGTGCTTCCGCGCTCTTTGACTTCTACGGCAAACTTTCCGGCAAGTTTTTGTCCGGATGGCCAGCTGGTCGAAGGACTTGCACCGGACCGAACTTCAAATCCAAGGTTGATTGATGGGCACTTCGCTTGTCAGTGACGGGTAGTTGCAGTGCATAACTATGTTGGGCCGGCCACTCGGCCAGGGTCGGGAACAAGGTGGGCTTGTCCCCATCTTTCACCCTTCTGTCGGCGGAAACACGGGACACAAAATCCCATTTTTTGCTGCGGGCCCGGGCATAAACATCGAAGATGTCCGATTCCCTGTCGCCGAGCATAGTGTACCGCGCTGCCCCCGGCAATTGCCGATGGCTTCTTCCGCCACGCTGTACCATTTGTAGCGCTCTTTTTCCTCAAATGGGGTCTTCCAGTTATCCTTCCGGCGCAGGGCCTTTGATTCTTCGTCCATTGCCTCCGTAATGTATGCCCGAACGGCCCCCAACCCGCGACAGGAAGCATCCAGTGCATCCAGCACCAAAGCGCTGTGCAAGGTGGAAGCCCTCCTTTGAACTGCCCTCCCCGACATAGCCCAGTCCCCTGCGGTTGGGGAAAAGACCAAAGGAGGCCGTCGTCGTGTCCCCCACTATCAACAGGTGTTTCCCATGCCAGTCAACCGGATGGGACGACCAGTATTGACTGACTATGTTCGACGGGGTAATTCGTGGGTTGCCGAGAAAACCCCCGAAAAAAACCTCTTCTGGGCGGTTTGAACCTAAAGCACGCAAAACCACGCTTTGTTTCAGCATCATTGCCTCAAACAATTTGCCATGTGGGCGTTCAAGGCGTTCATCGCCCAATATGCTTTTTGACTTTGCCATGAATGCAAAGATTGTAGAATGTCAACGAACTGGCGAAATGAGTATATACGATAGCTTTTAAAAAGTTGACAAATTTAGCGCACTCCGTGCCATGGCTTGATTAGCGGATAGCCAGAAAAAAAATTCGGCTGCGCCGAAAATCAAAAAAAAGGGTAAAAGTTTAAAAGTGACAAAGTTTAATAGCCTCGCACGACCCGGAAACCGCCAACGTTGTCTCGAAGGTACGGATAGTTATTGAGGCGATTGGCCACCCGGCAATGCACTGGATAAACGGAGCAAGAACCACCGCGAAGCACATGAATGCTATTATCCTGTTCATTCCGGTCATTGCAAGGATATGGCCCGTATTTATCCTGACACCATTCCCACACATTCCCGCTCATGTCATAAATGCCGAGTTTGTTCGCAGCAAGTTCACCCACCCGGTGCGTTTTTGAGCCGGAGTTGCCAATATACCAGGCCACTTTTTTCAAGTCATTGCTGCCAGCGTATAAATAGCCGCCCCCTTTAATTCCCCCGCTGGCGGCATACTCCCACTCTGCTTCGCTGGGCAGGCGGTAGTTTTTGCCAGGGTATTTTTTGTTCAAAGCTTTAAGGAAATCCTGAACGTCATCCCAAGTGACCTTTTCTACTGGGCATTCATCGCAGTCTTCGAAATTTGACGGTTTTGTACCCATCACCTCAAACCAATCGGCCTGCGTCAGCTCGTATTTCCCCATGGAGAAGGTTTTGACGCTGAGCTCGTGCTGACATTCATCCTTCTCTCTGTCTTTTTCGCTTTCGGGGCTGCCCATGAGGTAGCTGCCGCCTTCTACGCTCACCATTTCGAGGCCGGAGCGGCGGTTGCGTGTTTCAACCGGGGTTTCTTGCTGTTCGCTGGGATTGGAACTTTCGGGAAGTTTTGAACCCTCGAGAAGTCCGTTCTGTAGCGGATCTTTCGGAGAAGGCTCAGGCGCTGGCTTCAAGTCAGCATCTGCCTTTTCTCGCTGCTTTACCCGCTCACTCGATTGGCGCATTTGCTGCCGCAGTTCCTTCTTTATTTGTGGTGATTTTTGCGCTACGATCTGCTCTATTTTCGCTGTTGCCGCACTATTCCCAATACTTTCGAGCGCACGCAACACCTGGCGCACCTGGTCGGCGGTGGTGGCGGCTTCCACTTTCCGGGTGATGGCATCCTCGATACCCAGACGGGTTTTTGCCAGCAATTCGGGCTTGGCGGCTACGGCCTCGGCAATTTCGTTCAGTCGTTCCTGCTTGGGGAAGTCGCGGAGATAAGCGGCCACCTTGGTCTCGGTGGGCTGCGCTTGCACGGAACTGACGTAAGCATTTTCCAGTGCGGTCAGGAGTTCCGTGAGGTTTTCAGTGCGGGCTTCCACGGCTTGTTTCAGTTCCGGCAGTCGCTCGCTTTCGGGGAATTTGGACACGAACTGGCGGATTTTCAGCGCATTGGGTTGGTTGAGAATACTTTGGATGGCCTTTTTTTCGTGAGTCTCCACTTTTTGCAGCACCTCCAAGCGGTATTTCCCCTCCGAGCCAAAAGCCCGTTGGTAGGCCCGCAAGTCTGAAAGGGAATCCGTTGCGTCAGCCTTACGGAAATAGGCTTTATCAAGGTAAGGGCGAGCGGCAGGGTCTTGCTGGTGATCCTGAATAAAACCGTCCAGAGGGGCCGTGCTTCCGCTTATATTGGTTTGCAGGGTAGCAAGGAACAGTTCGCGGTCGAGTTTTGGGGACACTGCCCAGGTGGCCGCCGGAGCCAGCACCAGGAAGGCAAGAAACAGTGCTACTGCTCGGAGGCCGCGATTAGTGGACCGAGCGCGAGCGGGTTTTGGTTGGGTGGATTGGGGCGCAAGCGGAGCATCCACCTCTTTTGAGTAACTGATTTGGTAGGGTTTTTGGGCAGTAAATGTGCTTTGAAAGGCAAATGACTGGCCACTGGGTTTGAACTCGGAAAGGCCCTCCTTCGCTGAGGCTTCAGCGGGTAAAGCGGGTAAACCAACTGGATCTTCGGTAACAACCGTCACCGTTTCCATAACTGACACATCGCGCAGGATCGGTTCGGCATGACCCGGCACGATTTCCATGATGGAGACTTTGACGAGCAACTGGTGTACGCCCTCGCGCAGGGGCGTGACACTGAAATTCCACTCGGTGTAGCCCGTGTCGCGCACGAGTTGGTTGGGGGCATTGAGTGCGGTGATTTGAAACACGCCCCCCTCCGCATCCACCAATTCAGCGCGCATCACGTCGGAGATTTCCACGCGGGGCTTTACATGTACATGCTCATCCAGTACGATGTTCTCCAAAATCGCGTCCTCATCCATTGCAACGCGAATGGTACAGCGTACGGGTTTTTGGTTGGGCATGATTTGTGGCACCCGGTAGAGGACGCTGCCAAATTTGCCAACTTTACTGGCTTTACTTGTGGAAGTCTCGGCTACGGCGGGTAAAAAAACTTCCTCCGTCAACCCCGCAAGCAGGTCAAAAAAATCAGCCGAAACCTGATCCACCCGTCGCTGGTATTCTTCAGAAGAAATGGTATTGCGATACCGCTCCTTGTTGGCAGCGTTGAGTCGCGCAATTAGGGCAGACACGATGCGATGGGTTTCCGAACCCTCTGGAAGCAGTGCAAGTAGCGCGTTGAGTGCTTCCGGGAGTTGGTTTTCCCGGATTTGCGCTTCGAGATTCTGACGAAGTTCGGCAAGTGGCTGGCTGAGCGGCATGATTGTTTGGTTTGGGTTGAAAAAACCGACGAGACGGGCGGGGAAAGTTTTCTCAGGGCAAATGTATTATATTAAGTTTAAACTTTTTTAATCGGGGCTAACGCCCCTGATTTGACACTATTGAAGATGTGTACATACCTTGGAGGTCTTCGAAGACCTCCAAGGTCCTCGACCCCGCGCCACTTCACTCCCATACCTGCTGTTTTCTATAAGCCACGCCTCGGAAAAATGCCACCGGCGAGCCGTCTTGTTTGGTAACCGTGATGGCGTAATTGGAAATAGATTTCCCCAGATTTTCTTCCCGCGCTTCGGCGGTAAGCACATCACCTTCGAAGACGGGGGCTATATGTTCCACCGTACAATGGATGGATACCGTGTGTCGCCCCTGCGAATTGCAGGCAAAGGCAAAGGCACTGTCGGCCAGTGAAAAAGTGATGCCGCCGTGTGCAACCCCAAATCCGTTGAGCATTTCGGCCCGAACGGTCATACACAGGGAGCAGCTGCCCTCCGCTACCGACAAGAGTTCTGCGCCCAGCCATTTGCTGAACGGGTCGTTGTCGTACATTTTATGGAATATCTCGAGTGGCGACATAGGGGCAAAAATAATCCCGGATTGTTGTAGGCACACAAATTAAACAGCAAAACCGCAAAACAGGAGAGCAGGAAAATTTAAAACCATACATTTTGATCCGATGATGGCCAAAATCTTTCCTTTTCGAGATCATCCTCCTCGCGGTTTTAAATTTTCCTGTTCTCCTGTTTTGCGGTTTTGCTGTTTAATGCTGCTTTCTAAAAACTTTGGGAAGAATCTTGGGGTTTAGGACCTATCCCCCAATGGTGATGTCCACCACCTCAAACTCCAGAGCACCGCCCGGCGTATCCACCTTGGCAATTTCTCCCTTGACTTTTCCAAGCAGTCCGTGGCCGATAGGCGAGGTGACCGATATCTTCATTTGTCGAGCATCGGCTTCGGTTTCCGACACAAGTTTGTAGGTCAATTCCTTGCCGGTTTTGAGGTTTTTGATGGTGACATTGGAAAGTATCGCTACTTTAGAATCATCTAGCAGACTTTCGTCAATGATACGGGCAATGGAGAAAATGGTTTCCAGTTCGCTGATTTTGAGTTCCAGCAGCCCTTGTGCGTTTTTAGCGGCATCGTATTCGGCGTTTTCCGAAAGGTCGCCCTGGGCACGTGCTTCGGCAATGGAGTGTGCTGCTTCTTGCCGTCCAATGCTCTTTAGTTCTTCCAGTTCTGCTTTTAGCTTGTCGTAGCCTCCCTGAGTCAGGTATGTATATTGTGCCATCTGAATAAAAGGTGCCCGCTTTATCCCGAAGACTCGGGGTTAATGCGGAAATTGTGAAATATGTGACGAGTAGGGACAGAAAAAAACAGAAACGTCCTTGTCGGGTGGACAAGAACGTTCCTGAATTATAATTGCCACAAAGGTATGGGCAGTTTGAGCAAGATAAAAGCCCTGCGCCTAAAATTTTAGAATTCCAAGCGAAGTCCCAAATTGTGGATGCCGTTGAAAATTTTGGTTTGACGATAACCGTAGTCCAAACCGATGCGGGTATCTGAACCTTTGCGAATGGGTATGGAGAAACTCAGACCGCCGCTGATGCCATTGTCAATGGTCGCTTCGTCTCCGGGTGCATCCAGTTCAGCCTTGTACCCTACGCGGAGGGCAAAGTTTTTGAGTACGCTGAGTTCCAAGCCGCCACCCACTTGGTCGCGGGAGAATGCGTTGGAGGTAAAATTGCCCATCAAGGTCAGGCGGTTTTGTTTGCCCAAAAGCCAATCGTAAGAAGCACCGATGTTGAGTTGCGAAGGCAGCTCGTAGGCCGTAGCACGTTCGTAATAGGTATTATTGTAATCAACAGGCCCTGGGTTGGGCAATTGCTTAGAAAGGCCCTCGCCCGTAAAGCGCATCTTGGAACCCACATTGCGGAGGGAGATGCCAAACCTAAAATTGTCGTCTTCTCCAGTTACATATTGTACGCCGGCATCAATTGCAAAAGCACGCGCGCCGGCATTGCTTACGGATTCATTGACGATTTTACCGGTAACCCCCACCGAGACTTTGTTCTCAAAAAGGTGTGCGTAGGAAAGCCCCATGTTGAAGTAGGTTGGGCTAAACGTAGCACCAGACCCCCCCGGCGTTTCTACCGTTGTGGTTTCAAAATCGCCAAGATCCATGGCTACAAGGCTTATCCCAAAAACCCCGCCGCCCTTTCCAATTGGCTGAGCGAAACCAATCGCATTCATATTAATGTCGGCGATGTAACGGGTATGACCAATTTGTATTTGTGAACCGGTGACACGGGATAGACCGGCCACATTGAGGTACATTGCTTCTGCCCCTGAGGTAGTGGAGGTGTTCATAGCATGAAGGCCTGCGCTACGCGCCCATGGATTTATAATCAGTTGATTGGCACCTGCTTCACCCTGACGGTCAGGATTGCCAGCCATGGCAACACCGGTGCCAAAAAAGGTCGCCATAGCGATCAGTAGTGTGTATTTTCTATTCATGACAAATGAATGAGTGTGTGTTAGAGGAAAGTCAGAGTCTCATTTAGCATGAGACTCTGACTTAAGATTTACAATTACATCAAAGCCCTGATGGGTCGTATTGTCGTCCTATACCAAACCACTTGAGTGTTCGTTCGCCCATGTCTGGCGCACTGACGTGTACCAGATACACGCCGCTAGCCACAGGGATGCCTTTACTGTTTTTCAAATCCCACTCGATAGCGGGCGAGATTTGATCATAAGGCATATACACTTCGTCGCGGTTGTACTGACGGATAAACTTGCCATCAAGGGAGTAGATCGTCACTTTACACTTGCCAGGCAAGTTGGTAATCTTGACAGTATTGGTGAACTGCGAAGACTCGTATTCCGAGAAGCCGTAGTACGGATTGGGTACCATTTTTACCGAATCAAGTGCATTCGCTATGGCTGTTTCCGACAACTTCGTAGGCTCGCGGCCTTCGATTTTGAACAGGTATTTCGGGTGACCAGCACGCCAAGGCTTACCCATTGCATCAACAGGATTGCTTTCGTCGTACCAAGTCTGGTATGAGTTATCCACACGGAGTTTGAAACGCGTTTCATTGGGGATAAGCCCCTCGTTGAGCGATTTCATCTTGAACCCTGGTGCCAATTGAATCATGCCTGCCCAAGCAATTTTGCCGACTTGTTGCACTTTGAGGGCATCAGCGCCGAACTCTGGCGTAATACGCCTGCGGAGCTGGGTGCAAGAATCATAACGCGTGTTCATGACATAAATCCAGTGGTGGCCACCTAAGACCGCACCGCCCCAATAATTTGGCAAATCAGCGGAAACGAACTGATCCGTAGGATTCCAAAGCATATCGCGGCCCGTGAAGTTCGGGTCGAGCGTCGAGCTATACCCCGAGTTCTCGCCAAAGAAGATGTTGAGCCGTTGGCCAGTTTCAACATCAACGGCATAGCCTGGGAACCAACCCATACCATATACTGGCTTCCCTTGTAAGGCAGCAGGTATGCCTACATTCCCTGGTGCTGTGGTAGGATATAACTCGCCATCCGGATCCGGAAGTCCATCACCGTTGCTGTCGTTTTTACCCACAGAAAGGGAGTAACGCACGTCGAAGCTCTTGCGACCTTTGTTGCCGTTGTTCTGTATTTTGACCACGCTGGTATCAGCCGTGAAAACCCTTGCTGCGGTTTCAATCACGGCACAACGACTCCACTTCGATTTGTCGCTGGTCAGTATGATGTCCACGTTGGGCAATGCAATGAGTTTGTCTTTCCTGATACCCACTGCTGCATTGTTCAGGGGGTTTGTCCACGCTGGGGTAATGACCTCAAGTTCGGGAGCCACGATATCCCAATCTGCCAAAACATAGGGCACAAACCAGCCATTGCCGAGTTTGCTCAAAGCTTGTGTTGGATCGAGCGTTTCGTCTTCTTCCAATGGCCCCGTTTTTACAAAGTTGAAGAATGGGTTTGCGCTGCCATTGATGATAATATCGTCATTCCAGCCAAAAAGCCATTGATCATTTGGTCTGGCATACTCAACTTCCGCACCAATGGCTCCATTTCGATCGTCCAATTTTTGTCCAGGATCCCCAGTTTGAGCAATACTCACAGAGAAACCATACTCCAAAATGATTTGTTCGTTGAGTGTTTCAATTGTCTTTTGCGAAGCAATCACTGCCCCATCAGGGAGTTTGCGAAGTTCCCAACGAGCATCATCATCCAATTTAGTGTCGCTAAGATCGCTATCAACAAATTTCAGCTCGTACTCACCATTTTTTATCTCAAACGGATTGAACACTGTAACGGTAAGCGGGCCACGTCCGGGCTGGTAAGTCAGTGTACTGTCAAAGTCAGCGGAAAGGATACGTTCCCGGGTAGTTGAATCCAAGTCAAGGAAATTGCCTCCTGCGCCTTGGCCTTCCAAACGGGTAATTACCACGCCATCGCCATAAGCTGTTTGGAGCGATAGGTCAACAACCGGTCGAGGTATCACAGTCTTGATTTCGATGTTGCGACGACCAGCCAAGAAGGGACGTTGCTGCCCTTTAGCAGGCTGAGCAAACGGATCAAAAGTGCCGTAGTTGTTGTAAGCATATGCAACCACAGAAAAATAATATTTCTTGTGGTTGATGAGGCTCTTGTCGTTGCCGGCGGCAAATTTATCTTCCGTGATGGTAAAGGTGTGTTTGATACCACTGTCAGCACCATCTACCTCAATAATAGGGAAATAAACCGGCTTGTTGGTGGCTGGGTCACGGGTTTCTTCCCAGTTGTAAATCTTGCTGACCCCGTTTTTAACGTCCACCTGATACACTAAACGCCCTTGGTCTGGGTTGTCAAAATCTGCAGCCGAAACGTTTTCGTTGCGCAGCTGGTAAATTTTGTAACCCTCGAATCTGTACAGAGCAGTTTCTCGAATTGCCAGATCAGGGTTATTCCTAATGGTGTCGGGAGCAAGGAAGTCATACTGTTGGTAATCTTCGTTTTCGTTCTTGAAGTTGTTGGATTCTGGAAACCTTTTGTTCGTGAGCACCACTACTACCTCTTCATCCAGCTCTATCCAGTCTGCCGTAGGGGCATCCGGGCCATCAAGCAGTTCAAAACAGTTGTCAAACAGCCCTTGTGCAAGTTTGTCGGCACGGAAAAGATTCTCCATGTCTGGGCAAGGGTACTCAATATCCGGCACCCAAGGGACTCCGATGATGAGCTCATTTACGGCACCCGGTTTAAGGGTAAAGGGGCCTGATGCCTGCAAGGTACGGCGGTCGCCCAATGGAAGGTTGGCTGTGCACATGCTCCAGCCAGTACCAACGTTCGGTGGTTCGGTGAAGCAATACCGAACGCGTACTGCGCCAGGCACGCCTGGGCTGTAACCACTTCCCCCATACGTCAATGGGGTGCCATCTCGCCATGTTCCGGTAATGTAATTGTAATACTCGTTTGGCGCAGATGGGTCCACTGTTCCAGGTGGGGCTCCTAAGCCACCACGGTTGTAGTACATGAATGAATTCATGCCCAATTCATAGTCCTCCTCTTCAAGGTCGGTGGGGTCAACCGTACTTGTATCAGGCACCAATCTGCTGCCCAATGGGCCTCGGAAATAGTCAACACCCAGAAGCGGAATCTTATTACCATAGGTAGCAGCACCGCTTGGGCAAGTGGCGCCAGGATTGCCGTCCACTTGGTCTTGATTGTAAATGTACATCAAGCTTTTAGCGGTATCGCAGCCAATATAATCATCTTCATCACAGCCCAAGTCTGGGTCCACCCACATCGCGAAAAACATCGAATCAATACGGTCGGGAGCACGGTTGATGAGTTTATAGCGCTGGAACGTCATGTCGTTCAGCTCATCGTTCGTGGTGTAGCCAAAAGCCTGCACCTGCACCTCCATTTGGATCGCTCTGCCGTTCGTTCTGGCGTGTGCCTGGCCGCCGCCATGGTCGTTGTAAACCCAAAATATCATCTCGTCCGGATATTTGTCAAGCGGACATCCACGGATTTCGATGGAGGGGTAATCGCCTTCGAGCGGTTCGTATGTTCCAATGGTGGGGCCAACGTCAAAAAAGCCTGCCAGTGCTTGCTCCGTGAAAGGCAGATCGAAGCCCCATACAGACAAGAAATATTCGTTTCCTTTTGCTGGCCAGCCTTTTACGCCCCGAGGAATGTCGGCGTCATTGAGGTTGCCACTGGCAACATTGGCCAAGTGTTTACGGATTTCATCCCCCGTTACCCGGAAGTGGCGGTCCCAATTGGCGCAAGTGAAAGATTCTGTTACGCCTGCCAGAGAGATCGGGCCGGGCCAGAAATCGTTCCGGCTATCACTGCGATAGTCTTGACAAGCCAATTTGAGGTTCTTGCCCGGGTCAATACCACCCAACCAAACGGCACCTGCAAAAATGGACGAGACTTCTGGTTGCCCAGATGCGGGGTCCACTTTTGGCACAATGTAGCGCCCTCTATTTAAGTCCCACCAGCAGTCGCCGCCGCCCAAAAGACGCGCTCGAACGTTGTTGATGGCCTGGTCAATTTGGCTCTCGGAGTTCGAACAAATATCGCGGTATTGTGCTTTTTTGGAGGTTTTAGGGGCATTTCGTGGACCATCCGGCTCACGTGCCTGGAGGCTCCATACCCCCAAAGCCAGCAAGGCTATTATCCAAAGTCTTTTGACACGCATGGTATTTGTATTTTTCAATTTTTAAAAAAGTTTGTGATGGTTTGGGTTTGGTCTGTGCGATAAATCGTCTTGATCGCATCGCACAGACCAACCCTTCTTGCTTTGAAAGGTTTAGAAAATGAAATAAGCTCCAACATAAATGCGGCGAGGTTGCGCAAAATTGTTGGGATTGCGCACCAGCCAAGAGTACGAATCAAGGTACGCTTGAGGATCCAAGCCGGTTTCTCCTACTTGGCGCACCACGGATTGACCGTCTGGAATCGCGAGGAAGCCATCGTCGGTAGGAGACCCTGTTGCACCGTAAACATTCAATATGTTGAGACGATTCAACAAGTTTGACATACGAACGTAAACGTTCAAATCCAAGGGTGTTTTTGCCTTAGGATTGAGGCGGAACGTTTTGTCTACCCGAATGTCAACATTGAAACGCCAAGGCAAACGGCTTCCATTGACAGAACCGACTGTGCCTGAGGACCCAAAACGTGTTGGCCTGAATTTGGAAGTGTATGGCCGACCAGAAGCTGCGTTGATTAGCAAGTTAACCCCAAAATCAGCCAGGATTTTTTTGCCGTTGATCATTGGGCCAGTGTATCCTTTGCCGCCGTCGAAACGGTAATCAATGGTTGTAGCTAAGTTGTGGCGCTCGTCAAAATTAAGCGGGAACAAGTAGCGGATGTTGCCGCGAGAGGTCAGGCCGCTTTGCGACTCAGAGTCAGAGCCTGTACCATCTGCAAATTGCAAGGTGTAGGCAATGCGCACCTCGGTGTTCTTGGTGCGACGAAGGTCATACTGCCAAGTGAAACCTTTAACCGTACCATAGTCAATGTTGCCATAAGTATCGTAGCTGCCGATAACGGGCACATAAAGGATTGTACGGCGCTGGATCATGTCACGGAATTCGCGGTAATAAGCCGAGAATTTGATGGCTGAACGCTTGTTGAGTTCCTGCTGGAAACCTACTTCATAGTCCACAACACGCTCTGGGAGGAGGTTTGCGTTGTTCTTCGTACCTGGGCGGTAGAAGTAAAAATAGTTACGTGGCGTTACTTCCCAGTTGTTCGGCGGGCGTTGCACCAAAATGTCATAGTGTGCGAAGAAATTCGCCTTTTCTGAGATTGGGAACGAGAATGCCAAGCGCGGCAGCCAGTTCACTTGTGGTGTATAGTCGTCAAAAGAACCGCTTGGGTCAAAATCAACAGAAGTTACGTCTTCGTTGACGTTGAACAGATAGGGGTTCACTACCCCACCGCCAAAGATGACGTTGCCGTCGTTGGCTTGACGGCCATCAGGAAAGAACCAAGTATCCCCGTTACGGTATGCTTTTATGGATGGGTCTTGTTCGCTTGCAGTGTACACTTTGAATTCATCGCCGATGGTATTCGGACGTACTTCGCCCGTTGGCACGGTTTCAAAGAATGTCTTTGCGTCCATAACCCTGTAAAGCGAGTACTGATCTTTCAACACTTTGGTGTTCAAGTCAAATCGCTCCACGCGAAGACCTAGGCTGAATATCATTTTGTTGAACGTGAACTTGTCCTTCAACCAAGCCGCTTGGTACAGGGGGCGCAAAGGGGCATTGGGGAAGTTGCGGATTCCATCTATATCACGGCTTGTGAAAAAATCATTGAATGTGATGCCGTCTCCCGTTTTGTTGCCAAGATAATCGTAGCCATAATAGCTTATAAGGTTTTGATCCATCAGTTCGCGCGGAGCAAACATGGAGAGGCTAAGGTCATTAGGGGCAATGGCGTTCACATTCACCCATTCGTTGAGCGGAATCCCAAGCTTTTCGCGGACTGCGCGGTAAAACCTGTTCTCTGGCAGATCCACCGTAGCGTATGGGTGGATATCTATCAAAACACCTGGCGGATCAACAAACTGTTGTCCGATGACAAGATTGGTATCCAAACCATTCATATGGATGTTGGCATACTGGCTTCCCCATAGATAAAGTCCGTTGGGGTTTACACGGTAAAAGCGTTGGGTACGCTGCTCATTAAGCAGACCAAACTGTATATTGTGCGTCCCGCTTTTGCCTAATTTCAGGTCGAAACTGACATTCGCATTGAGTGTGGCGATGTCCTGTTCGTTTTTTTCAAAGCGGTTGTAGGATAGGCCAACATTGGAGTACATACCGCCCCATACATCATCATAAACCTGCGAAAAGTTGCCGTTTCTCGCCTGATAAGTAAGGAAGGCAGGGAAGAGAGAAGCTTGAATGTCCTCTTCTTCCTTAATGGCAAAATTGTTGTAGGCTTCCAAAACAGTGTTTTGGGTGCCGGGGGTATAGCGCACAAAAAAGTCGTTGTACCCTTCGTGTACCCACTCGCCATTATCATTCGGGCCAAATGTGGGGACTTGCTCAAAATCGAATTTGCCAATGTAGCCATAGTCAAAAAGGCGGTCTTCGTGGCGTTTATCGTGGGTTTTGAACGTGTTGCGCTCGTAGGCAAATTGCAAGCTGTAGCTCGCATTGCTGATCGAAACACGTTTGCTGCTTGTAGCATCCTGGTTTTGGTCTGATCCGCCAAGCCGGTGGCGGAAGCGGAAGTTACCTCGGTAAGTATTCCTGAATTCTGTGGGGTTGTTCTGGGCATTCAACAAAAACCAGCCTGGATTGTCCAAAGTAGTGCCACCGTCAACCAAATCACGATCATCGGTGAACGTGCCCGTAAGGCTAACATCAATATTGCTGGCAAGGCGAAGGTCAATCTTCCCGTTGAGGTCAAGGTTGGTCCTTTTTTGGAAAGGCCGTGCATCCAGTCTATCCACATCCTCATTTGTAAGCGATTCCGCGCTGTTGACAAAATTGGAGCCCAAACGGCTTATGGGATTTGCTTCCAGATCATCGAGCACACTTTGTTTCGCTCTGTAAACAGGCAAAGCAGCAGGATCATCTTCATCGCGGGTCAAATATTGTCCAGAAAGACGGAAGCCAAGCACGGTGCGGCTTTTGCCGTCCGTTAATTTCTTCCGAATGATAGGGCCGCTTACGTTGCCTGTGGCAAGCAGATAGCCAAATGCATCCAAGCCTTTGGAATTTTCAATATCTAATCCCCCGTGGAATTCGCCAGCCGGGCCTTTGGTTGTACCAGACACGATACCGCCCGTCACGTCGCCGATTTCGGCACCCAAGCCGCTGGTGATTACCTGGAGTTGCTCCAGATCTTGCACTGGAGGCACCCCTCCCGACACCCGGATACCGTCAATATAATAGTCGGTACCATTGGCGCGAGCACCTTTGATGTTTACATCGCCACCGTCAATCGAGGTGGCACCTACTGTAGTAGCCACAATGGTGCTGATGCTACGAGTAGGCAGGTTTTTGATTTGGTCAGAGGTCAGCGTTTGGCCACTTGAAGTCTGATCCTGCTGAATGAGCGGGACTTTGTAGCCAACTATTTCGATTTCCTCAAGCACGGCGGAATTGGACATAATCACGTTCTGAGTCGTGATTTGTCCGCCCAACACCCGCACTCCAGTAATGCGTTGCGCCTGGAAACCCGTGTAGGAAAATTCTACATCGTAGGTGCCCGGGTCAAGCTGGATACGGAAGTCGCCGTTGTAATCCGTGATGGCGCCTCGCACAAAGTCTGTGCCTCTCGACACCTTCACGGTCGCCCCTATTAGTGCTTCTTTGCCATCGCTAATATTGCCTGTCAACACGGTTGACTGAGCAACTGCGACGGCAGCACCTACCAGGAGCATCGCAAATGTTAATAGTAAAGAACGTACCATAGAACAGAGATTGAAAAATTTACTTGTTAGGTTAGACGATACTGTTTTTTGTGGTGTTGCGATTCTGAAATCGCAGTATAAATCTCCCTGATTTTCCTTAAAAAGTCAGATTTTTTAGCGTTCTGAGGCTATTTTTTTCAAAAGCACCTCTGCCAACAGCCTTTTTGACTCCTGCGTCCAGCCAGCCACGTGGGGCGAAAGAACGACATTTTCAAACAGATGCAAGCGCTCGTAAAGTGCTTTCTCCTTTTCTGTGTAGGTTTGGGGCTTTTCGTTCTCAAAGACATCCAAACACGCGCCACCCAACTGACCTGATTCCAATCCTTCCACCAAATCTTCTGTACGAACATTTTGCCCGCGAGCAGTATTAATCAGCACAAATCCTTGCTTGCAATTTTGAATAAATGCCTTGTCTATCAAGTGTCGAGTCTCCTCCGTAAGCGGCAAATGTAAACTTATGATGTCCGAACGCTGCTGTATTCCCTTCAAATTTGATTCTTTTACCCAGGGCATTTGCGCCGCAAAACCTTCCGGTTTGTATTTGTCATAAGCCAACACTTCCATTTCCATCCCTGCCAATTTTCGGGCAAATTGGCTACCCGTATGTCCAAAACCCACTATCCCAAGCACTTTCCCTTTCAATTCCCAACCTCGATTGAGCTCTCTTCGCCAAATATCCTGGCGCACTTCTCGATCCGCACGCGGGAGATTGTTTGCCAATGCGAGCATCATTCCCAAGGCTTGTTCTGCAACCGCGTTTCGGTTTCCTTCAGGACTGCTCCACACTTTCACGCCGCGTTCGGCAGCGTACGCCCTGTCTACAATTTCCATCCCGGAGCCTAAGCGAGCCACAAAACGCAATTTCCCTGCTACATCCAAAAAGTCCCGGTTCACCAGTATCTTGCTGTTGATCACCAGCCCTTCGTATTTTCCGATGGCGGCTCTTGTCTCTTCCGGCGTGATGTCTGGCAAGAAATCGCAGCGCCATCCCATTTTTTCCAACCCTTCAATCAAAATTGAGTGACAATCATCGGTAATTAGCACACTTCCCATTTCGAGGTACAATTAACAAGGTCGAAAATAGACCTCTTCCTTATAATAGTATTTGCGGAATGTGTGAATGGCAACTCTGGGAGGACGAACGTAGCTCCCCGGTTCGTGAAAGAAGTTGACATTTCGGCTTTATCTGCTGAAATTTGCGCCCATCAATTTTCTTCCACCAACTTCTGCCTTTTGCCAGACAAGCGGCAAAGATATTCAGACAAGTATATGAAGCACATCTTTTTTTCAATTCTGACAGCATTGGCTTTTTGGCATTGCCAAGACCCTGCCCCTGCCCCCAAAAATATCTTGAACTGCTATGTACGTTTCGACGTGGCTGGCCGAAATGTGAAGGCCGAGGCTTCGCTCCGAGACGGAACTACGAAAAATGTGATCGAAATGCCTGAAGGAATTCGTTTCCAATCCACTGAAATGAAGATACTGCCCGTGCGTGGCATTACCTATTCTGTCGAGTTCCCCGCAGTGTACACCGCTGAAACGGTTTTTGAATGGAAAACTCAAAAAGGGGAGAAAGGGGAATTCAAACTGGGAGTACCGTCTATTGACTCGTTTTTCTTTGACACAAAAGTCCTTTCTACCAAAACTCCTTCGATCCTCCAGTGGGCTGGAAAGCCGCTTGGCAAAGGCGAAACCCTCGTATTCATGTGGGAAAATACTACTGAAGGAAGAACCGTCCCGATGGAGGTCAGCACGACTTTGGGTGCGCCGCTCATCGAAATCCCTGCTGCCAAAATGGCGCAAATAGGGCCGGGTGATTGGTCTCTTTACCTTGTTCGCAAGCGTTTTGAAAAAACCGAAGTCGCCTATTTTTTGGTAGAAAGCTTGACAGAGTTTTACACCAAACCGATGTTGGTGAAGATTGAGGATTAAGCGTGGGGAACACGGATGACTCGGATGGGACACGGATTTTGTTAGAAGGTAAATCCGTGTCTCATCCGCGTCATCCGTGTTCCCCACGCTCTAAGTCTACGACATTAACACTCACTTCCTCCGTTTTTTCTCGTCGTCTACCTCGATGTTAAAGCTGATTTCCAATTCCCAATTGGCACGAAGCGCATCGAGTTTTTTATTGAAAATACGCTCAGGCTGACGTTGAGTCGCAAAATCGCCGGTATCCCAACGGCCATTTCCATTGAGGTCTTCCAGTAAACGGGCGGTGTAGGCCGCTACCTGCAAATGACTGAAAACAAATTTTTTGCTGGCCGTTTCTGCGGTGAAAAACCTTTCTTCTTGCACGCTGGTGCCGTTCAGAATCTGAAGGACATAGCGTGTGCCGGGTCGGATTTTTTCCAAGCTGAGCGATAAAGTGCCAAGTTGTTTTTCGGCAAGCACGTTAAAGTTGCGATTCAGTGTGTCTGCATTGGGCGTTCCCCAAAAATCGCTGACTGCGCCGGGCAGCAGCGTGAGCGCATAAATTTTTCCTTGTTTCCAATCAAAGGCAAGCGAATAGTGACGGGGGCTTGCTGAATCTGGCATTACACTGAAATCCCTCAACCGACTGGAATCCACCGTGAGTAGCCAACGCGATGTGTCAATGGAGACAATGGGAAAGTTGAATGGCAATCTGGCTGGCAAAGCCGGGGCTTGAATGATGGTCTTGACAATTTGAGGATTTGGTGGCGCGGCATTTGATCTGCCACGGGCTGAAGCAGCTGGCGGTGGCGCAACATCGCCAAAACCGATGCGGTGGTTTGTCAGAAATTCGCTACGCGAAAGTTTTTTGATCTGGATTGAATCGAATTCGGAGCGCGGAGTTTGGGACACGGAGTCCTGATTACGGAATTCTGCGGCTGAAAAAAGCAGTGTCCAAGCAGTATCTACTACGGGCAAATCATACCAAAACATCAAGGAATCGGGTGTTTTCTCGATCAAAGTTTTTAAGCCTGCTGGCGCAAAAGTTTGGGTTTCAAAAGACTTGAGCGGAATACTGAATCCTACTTTCACCAAGCCATATCGGTTGGCGTTTTGCCCCAGCAATCGGAATTTGGGTTGGTTTTTGAACAGTCTTAAATTGACCAGTTCGCGCAGCGAATCGTTCACCAACAATGCAGCATCGCGAAACGCAATGCGCTCGTTTTCACCATCCCAGCGGAGATTTAGGTCTCCGTCTTCTATCGCTATCACCCGGAAAGTGCCAGATCGGAGGTTTCTAAATTCGTACTGGCCGAGCTTGTCCGTCCTGGCAAAATAGTAGGGACGTTCTTTACGCACCGCAGTATCTGCGAAGTTTTCGTAGAGCATAACCGAGACGTTTTCGACAGGGTCGCCAGTGAAAGCATCCACCAAAAAACCTCTAAAAAGCAGGCTGTCTATAAAATCGCCGGTGGAAAAAACAAAGCGAAGGTCTTTGGCTGGGTTGCCTTCGTGCAAGTCTTTGACCGCTGTACCAAAGTTGAAGGTATAGGTGGTATTGGGGCGCAACACTTCATTTTTGTCAAAATTGACTACCACGGTTTTGCCTTTCAGCAGCACTTCGGGACGCACTGCGAGCGGCGGCGATACCACCACTTGAGTGCCCACATCGGAAAGCACCACCCATTCGTCAAACTTCAGTTCGAAACGCTTTTTGTCGAAACGGGTTGCAAAATTGGGGCTGCTCGCCAGCGTGTCTATCCCCGGCGACTTGGTATCTTTAGGGCCGCCAGTGGGGGCGCCTTGACGAGCGCAGGCGGCTAAAAGCGTGATAAGTGCTAAATAAAAAGTGATAAGTGCAAGCTTAGGCGATGATCGCCAATGGTTGAATGGATTGAAATGGTATTGCATGGCGCGGCAAAATTACAACAACGACGGCGGGGAATGTGTCGCGGCTTTTAAAGTCATTTACCTTCGCCCCGTGAAAATCATCCTTCTCGGCACCGGCACCTCTCAGGGAGTTCCCGTCATCGGCTGTGATTGCCCGGTGTGTTCCTCTACCGACCCATTGGACAAGCGCCTTCGCTCGGCTGCGCTGTTGACCGATGGCCGTACCAATGTGCTCATTGACGCTGGGCCGGATTTCCGCCAGCAGATGCTCCTGTACCGGGTAAAACACCTTGACGCTATACTGCTCACACACGAACACAATGACCATGTGATCGGGCTGGACGACATCCGCCCCTTCAACCACCGCTCAGGTAAGGCGATGGCGGTATACACTTTGCCCAGGGTAGCCAGCGAAGTACGCCGCCGATTTGAGTATGTTTTTACCGAGCAGGTCCCCGGTTTGCCGCGCATCGAACTGGTGCCAATTGACAAAGACACCCGGCTGGAATTTGGCAATATCACGATACAATCGCTGGAAGTAATGCACGGACGATTGCCCATTTTGGGCTTTCGCATCGGGGAATTGGCCTATTTGACCGACTTGAAAACCCTTTCAGCAACGGAATTAAAGAAATTGGAAGGCGTGAAATACCTGATTCTCACGGCCTTGCACCACCGGGGACACCCCACGCACATGAACCTCGAAGAGAGTCTTGCTTTTGTGGAAAAACTTGCGCCCGATCGCGCATGGCTTATGCACGTGAGCCATCAGATGGGTAAGGCAGCGGATGTGAATCCGAATCTGCCCCCGAATGTGCAATTGGCGTATGATGGACTGGTGGTGGAGTGGTGATTTCTTGAGCGATTTTCTACATGTAATATTTTTTGACAGGATGAACAGGATATAAGAGGGGTTATCGGCAAAGCCGACAAATGGAAGTCACACATCCTGTTCACCTTGTAAATCCTGTCAAAGACAATAACCTCGTAAGATATTCTCTACCACTAATATCATCTTAAAAATGACCCTTTCCGCAAATCTCGTAGACCTCCATCAGGGCCGCATTTACCCAGCCGAAATCACGCTGGAAAACGGGCGAATTCACCAAATTCGGGAAATCGTCGGTTTGCCTGTCAACTCCGGCTACATCCTTCCGGGCTTTGTGGATGCGCACGTTCATATTGAAAGCAGCATGTTGCCGCCTACTGAATTTGCGCGGATGGCAGTGGTACACGGCACGGTCGCCACCGTGTCTGACCCACACGAGATTGCCAATGTGCTTGGAAATGAAGGCGTTGCGTTCATGCTCGACGATGCCGGGCGTTCGCCCCTGAAGTTTTGTTTTGGTGCTCCGTCTTGTGTTCCAGCCACTTCTTTTGAAACTGCCGGGGCGGTACTAAACGCCACCGATGTAGAAAAACTCCTTCAAAACCCCGCCATCGGCTACCTCTCCGAAATGATGAACTTCCCAGGCGTACTGCACGGCGACCCGGAAGTGATGGCAAAAATCGCCGCCTCCCACAAACTTGGCAAACCCGTGGACGGCCACGCTCCCGGCCTGCGTGGCGAGGATGCCCGGCGTTATTTTGCCACAGGAATCAGCACCGACCACGAGTGTTTTACATACGAGGAAGGCTTGGAAAAAGCCCAACTCGGCGTAAAAATCCTTATCCGGGAAGGCAGCGCAGCGCGGAACTTCGAGGCCCTTTGGCCGCTGCTCAAGGAGTTCCCCGGGCAAATCATGTTCTGCTCTGACGACAAGCACCCCGACGATCTCGTGCAAGGCCATATCAACCAACTTGTTTTACGCACTATCGCCTACGGTTGTGACTTGTTCGACACGCTGCGGGCGGCTTGCATAAATCCCGTGGAACATTACCGCCTACCCGTTGGACTATTGCGCGAAGGAGACCCCGCAGATTTTGTGCGGGTGGAAGATTTGCAATATTTCAAGGTGCTGGAAACCTGGATTGACGGTGAAAGAGTAGCCGAAAATGGGGCGACTTTGATTTCGCAGTTGTCCGTGGACGCGCCCAATCAGTTTTTGGCAAAACCACGGAAAGCGATTGATTTTCAATTTAAAAGTAAAAGTGTGGCACACCTCGCAGGTGAAAGTGTGGCACACCTCGCAGGTGTGCCACACTTGCCAAAGCTCCGCGTCATCAAAGTCTTCGACGGTGAAATCGTAACGGGCGAAGTGGAGGCTTTGGCACATGAAATGGATGGGCTGTACTTCCCTGATCTCTCCCAAGATTTGCTTTACATCGCCGTATTAAACCGTTATGCGCCTGATGCCAAACCTGCTTTGGGATTTGTTCAAGGCTTTGGCTTAAAGTGCGGCGCTTTGGCCAGCAGTGTGGCCCATGACTCGCACAATATCGTAGCGGTGGGCAGCTCTGACGATGCAATTGCCCTGGCCGTAAATGCAGTGATCGAAGCCAAAGGTGGCATTGCCGCATCCAACGAAATGGGTGATGTGCGCACGCTCCCGCTCCCCATCGCCGGGCTGATGAGCCAAAGCGACGGCTGGCAGTTGGCCAAGGAATATGCGCTGCTCGATGGCTGGGTAAAATCTGAATTGGGCTGTGTTTTACGTGCGCCGTTCATGTCGCTGTCGTTTCTCTCACTGCCCGTGATTCCGAAGTTGAAAATGACGGATCGAGGCTTGTTTGATGTGGAAAAGTTTGGGTTTGTGGGGGTGGAGAAGGAGGAGGAATGAGAGAAAATTCCCTCACTTCACAGTTCCCATTCACATTCCCCGCCCAGTTGCCTTCCCTTCGGTAACTTTGCCGCCTAATTTCTGTTGTGCAGCATTCCGTCATCCATCACTGTGGAAATCAAAGGCAAAATTCTCTGTGGCATCGCCGGCATCTTTTTGTTCGACCTTTTGGGCATCCCATTTGGTGGGCTGATCGGTTTTTTCGTGGGGTCCTGGCTGGGGCATTATTTTTTTGACCAGCCAAAGGAAAAAGAGCAGTCGGAGAGCGAATTCAAAGCCTATCAGCGGCGGCAGGGGGAGTTTATTTTTCATGTGTTCAGGCTCTGTGCCAAATTGGCCAAATCTGACGGCCCTATCAATGAGCGAGAAGTATCGCACATGGAAAGCCTGATGCGCAACCAGTTCCGCATGAACGAACGCGGACGACTGCAAGCCGTCAAAATCTGGAAGAACGCAAAAGAATCCAACGATTCTTTTGACCAGTACGCCCGGGCTTTCCACGAGGGTTTTGGCCGCGACCGACACCATGTGCTGAATATGCTCGACCTGCTGTTCGCCACCGCTGCAGCCGATGGAGGGCTTCATCCCAGAGAAGAAGAAATGTTGCTTCGGGCAGCTGGGATTTTCCAGGTTGGCCGGCTACAATATGAACGTGTAAAAGCACGCTTCTACCATACCCGCTCGGGCGGCAGACAGCAACAGCCGCGCTGGAATCCGCTAGACCCGCACTACGCCATTCTCGGTGCAGAAACTACTGACAGCCTGGAGCTTATCAAGAAAAAATACCGCGCCCTCGCCATGCAGTGGCACCCGGACAAGATGGCTGCCAAAGGTGTTTCTTCAGAAGCGCTCCGCCATGCCAAAGAAAAATTCCAGCAGATCAACGAGGCGTATGAAAGGATCACGGAATCGAGGAAAGGGTGAGTTGAACTATCACTCCTCCATTTCGAAATCAAAAAGTGCTTTTGCTGGCACTTTTAATGCGGTTTATCTTTGTGTTATCAAATTCATTTATCCGGCTGCCAAGGAAAGCCCAACCAGCGCGCGTGGTAACGGATTCCCAAAAACTGTCTAATTCTACTTTGTCAAATTAGGAATAGTTTTTATATCGGTCAATATCCGCTTGTCGTTGCTCATGTCTTTTTTGGATTGCGCTTGATATTCCGTTTTGCGTGTTGAGTTTATTGGAGAGTGTTTTAGCGAGCATGATTTTCACGTCTGGGCAAGACAATAGCGGTAAATCCTCTTTTTCTTCGATCCGGGTTTGTAAGATAAAATGTAGCGCCATCATAGTCAGTACCACATGGTGATACCATG
>Ga0163148_10002416_pt1 | contig 22358 bp, 29 predicted proteins | sample OliLakLV19MP7P2_FD_148606 | JGI IMG/M metagenome (GOLD analysis project Ga0163148, IMG submission 148606) | Freshwater microbial mat bacterial communities from Lake Vanda, McMurdo Dry Valleys, Antarctica- Oligotrophic Lake LV.19.MP7.P2 | ecosystem: Environmental > Aquatic > Freshwater > Lake >...
GTACCAAGGCTATTGACATACAAACGAAAAGAACTGTAATATCAACAATCGCCATTCGGGAGAAAAAAACATGGCAAAACAAATTGACGGATTTAAACTAGCCGCGCTGGCATCTGCAAAGCGTACTACGTTACCAGTCTTGAAGCAAGTGTTTGTCCGAGATGGATGGGCCAGAGCAACAAATATGGATATGGAAATTCTCGCCCGCACAAATAAGGGGGATGGAATATACAATGCGCGCGGCGAAGAAATTCTCAATCCTGTATCATTCGATGATTACATTCACGTTTCGGAAGCGTTCGAGAACATCGAAACTCACGAGATTGGAGATTTAGGCGCGTACCTGGTGCAGGTCGAGTCATCAATGTCAAGCGAAGAGATCCGTTATTATCTTCAGGGAGTATATTGTGAATTTCAGGAGGGTAGCCTCAAATTTACTAGTACGGATGGCCACAGGCTAATGCACCTAAAGGTGCCTCATCCCGGTTTCGGCATGGTCGAGCCTTTCATCTTGCCAAGCGAAACAGTGAAAACTATTTCTTCAATCAAGGGTGGAAACTGGATTATGCAGCGGGGAAAACTCTGGGTTCAGTTTACGGAAACAAATAGCCGAACGATTGTTCGGTCGGTTTTAATTGACGGAACATTCCCCTGTTACACAAGGATATTGCCAGACGACGATACCGACAATTCGACACTCTACGGTAACGCTAAATCCTGCCTGCCATTTATCAAAACGTGCACATCATATGGGTGGGATCGTAACAATCGAGTGAAATTAGACGGTAACAGTATTTCTGTTGCTTCTGCCGAATTGGCAGACCTCAAATTAATCTGGCCCGTTACCGTCCCCAAGCCTTTTAGCATCTTGTTTAACGCTAAATATCTTCGAGACATGATCGAAACGGCGGCGCTTGAAAAGGATGGGGAGTTCGTAATCGCTATCAAAGACGCGCTTTCCCCGGCGAGGTTTAATTTTCCTAAATCTCCTGGCCTTGTCGGCGTGCTAGTGCCAAGGAGGTTTTGACGTGACATTGGAGTAAACAAATGAGTAATATCAAAGATAACGCAGAAGTTGAATACAACGCATGTGTTGGCGACAGGGCCACTGTCAGCGGGAACGCGATTGTTGGAGGCCACGCAATCGTCAGCGGATACGCATGGATATGCGGCGAAGCACAGGTAAGAGGCTACGTAATGGTAAGCGGCCACGCATATATTGGCGGCAACGTGAGCCTGCGCGACAACGCTCACGTGTCGGGAACGGCCTCGGTTACTGAGCAAAAGCAGGTTGCTTGGGGCCGGTTCAAGGCTCGTTCGGGCACTTACATGCTCACTCTGTATATACAGGCAGGAGACTCAATCGGTTTTACTTGGGGTTGCCGCTCCAACGATAATCTGCGCCTCTATCTGGCACAGCGCCCGGATTACGCGGAACGTGGCCTGGATGTTGCACCGCTTGAGTTCCTCGCGGCTTTTGAAAAGGCAAACGGAATGGGAGTATACAAATGAGTAATGTTACCGAGCGCGCAACGGTTGGCGGAAACGCAACGGTCAAAGACAAAGCTTGCGTCAGGGGCGACGCGACAGTCAGAGATTCCGCTGTTATTAGCGGCATCGCATATGTCGAGGGCTGCGCGACAGTCAGAGATTCCGCTGTTATTAGCGGCATCGCATATGTCGGCGAGCGCGCAACTGTAGGAGGATCGGCATGCATCACTGAGCGTGCCTCTATAACAGGATTTTCGAATGTAAGCGGCAATGTAAAGATTGGTGGCTCCGCGCGGGTCAGAGGCACGGCGGTAGTTTCCGAGCAAAAGCATGTCGCTTGGGAATATTTTCGAGGGCGCTCTGGCGTGTATACGCTGACGCTATTTATGCAGGCAAATAGTTCCATCGGGTTCGTATGGGGTTGCCGCCGTGGCGACGACCTGCGCGCATACTTTGCCGAGCGCCCGGACTATGCGGAACGTGGCCTGGAAGTTGCACCGCTAGAGTTCTTGGAGGCTTTTGAAAAGGCAAACGGAATGGGAGCATACAAATGAAAAACCAAACAATTTATGAGCGCCTGTGTTCTGCAAAACGTGTTATTCCGCGCGCTCGCCCATTTTGGATTAGCGCATGGATCAACAAAATGAGATTTCGAGGCAAACATTACAGCAAGAGGAGTGAAAAAATGCAATACGGAACCGTTAACGGAAACGCATGTCGATCTCAATATAACGAAACGAATTTCATGCAAAGGTGGAATGAACGAGACGTTGGAATGTTTCTTGATTCTTTGAATTTTTCAAGGTGTGTCGGGTACAATCACTTGATTTTAGTGCAGATAGGTGATAGCTACTGCGCCCAAGCAGATTACAGCAAGAAAAATTGGCTGTCGCCAGACTTGATGCATTACGCTGGCAGGGATATCGAGATTATGGCAAACGCAACAAAAGTGGAGCAATCAACATGAATAACTATACTGCAATCGGACGCCTGACGCGCGACACTGAGACTCGTGCGGCGGGAGGCGGAAACGTCACGTCTATATCCATCGCTGTTAATACCCCTTGGAAAGATAAAAGCGGCGAATGGAAAGAATCAACGCTTTTCCTGAGAGTAACAGCATGGGGAAAATTGTCCGACAAGGCGTCAGCTTTGAAAAAGGGAGATTCCATCCTTGTCGCAGGAAACCTGGAGAGTAAATCATGGGTTACTTCTAACGGGGAAAAAAAGGAAAGCATTGAACTAAAGGCACTGACAATCGAGTCAATCAATACGGTTACGCGCTCCGGCGCGGCTAATGACAACTGGAAAACCAAGGGCAAGAGTAAATCAGACACATCTTCCAGTGACCTGAACGACGATATCCCATTTTAACCAGCGCGGGAGTGCAAAATGAATAATGATGAAGCACGGTTGCTTGCACACGAAGCGGGCGAGAAAATATCAGTGGCCGAAGCAAAGGCCATTGAAAACCTGATAGAAGTAATTGAGGACAAGGCGCTGGTAATCTACCTGTGCGAGACAATATGTGAGCATTACGGGTGGTTTCAGGACGCCGACGCGGAACACCTGGAGTATACTGGTGACATTCTGCAACAGTGCGCGCTTATATCTTTGGGGTCACTCAAGCCATGATCGATCCAATGGAAGCGTTTACAATGTCCGAGGCTGACAAGGCTCGGCGTCGGCTGAGTTTTGGAGGCTCGGACGCAAACTCCCTCATGTCTGGAAAACCTGAGTACGTGCATGATATGTGGCTGGAAAAACGTTCCATGAGCGTCAAGGCAGACGCGCCAACTATAAATATGTTAATGGGTAACGCAACTGAAGCGCTAAATGCGGCGTGGTACAGCAAGCGCAGTGGTGATATCGTTACAGATCAACAGGGATTCGTTCGCGCGGAAAACCTTGGTTATCCGGCGCACGCTACTCTTGACGGTTTGTGCATGGGAGGAAAAGCAATCTGGGAAGCAAAACATACTGGCGGGTTTGATTTCGGAACTCGCGCCAAACGGACTGTGGAAACCGTTGCCGCAAATTACAACCCACAGTTGCAACACAATATGTTCGTGTGCGGAAAAATTCTATCAGTTATCAGCGTGTTTTTCGACAATAACGCACATGAATATATGGTGGTGGAGGCCGATCCATTTTATCAGGCGGAACTAAGGGAGGCGGAAAGGGATTTCTGGAACTGTGTTGAATCTGGTGCACGACCTTGCACATTCGAGCAAATTCAGACTGACACGAAAGAAAAAGTTACAAAATTTCGTGAGGTTGATATGAGCGGCAACAACACGTGGGGTTATGCGGCGAGGGATTATCTCGCAAACAAACAATCGAGCGAATTGTTCGCTGACTCGGTAGCGTCACTTAAATCATGCATGGAGGAGGACGTTAACGTGGCGCGAGGCCACGGTGTGATAATTAAACGTGACAAGCGCGGAGCGCTGAGCGTACGCGAGGCGTAAAGGATATGAGCATCACACTTAGGCCGCACCAACTGGCGGCGAAGAAAGAAGTTTACGACGAATTGGACGTTGGCGGCAAGCGGATCATTGTGCAGGCGCCATGTGGATTCGGAAAAACGGCCCTGGCTGGCTCGGTCATTCTCGATAAACTGAAGGAAAGAAAACGTTCTATATTCACGGCACCTGCGCTTTCGCTTATAGACCAGACAGTTGAGAGATTCCACGAGTACGGAATACGCGACATTGGAGTACTTCAGGCTAATCACCCCATGACGGCGCCGCATCGGCCGGTTCAGGTGTGCTCGATCCAGACACTATTGAGGCGGCGCGTTCCGGCAGCCGACATAGTTTTTATTGACGAAGCGCACATGCAGTTCGATTTCGTCTATCATTGGATGAATAAACCGGAATGGCAGGATACCACATTTATCGGGATGACAGCGACGCCGTGGGCAAGGGGAATGGGAAAACATTGGAAAAAACTAATCGTCGCGGGGCGAATTGGTGAAATGGTGGATGGAGGCTGGCTGAAGCCCTTGAGATATTATGCGCCGATCACGATTGACACGACCGGTGTTAAAATGATCGCAGGCGACTACCACGAGGGTCAATTATCCGAAGCTTCATGCAAGACGACTATCCTTGCTGATACAGTTAAACAATGGCTGGAACGCGCAGTTGACAGGCCAACAATTGCGTTTTGTGTGGATCGAGCGCACGCTAGGCACATGCAGGCGAGGTTTCAGGCGTGCGGAGTCGCGTGCGAATATATCGACGCTAACACCGAAGCGGGCGAGCGTGTGGCAATCGGTAAGCTATTGGAAAGCGGATCATCAAAGGTTTGCGTTTCGGTTGGGTGTCTCATCGCTGGCCTGGATTGGACGTTCGTTTCCTGCATATTGTTTGCCCGAAAAACAAAGTCAAAAATGCTTTGGGTTCAGGGTATTGGCAGGGGTATGCGCCTACACCCGGGACAGGAAGATTTGCTACTCCTCGACTGTGCGGGAAATTCAGAACTCGGACATCCATATGATATCCATTACGATGTAATGGATGATGGCAGCCTGACTGCAAAAGAACTTAAGGAAAAAGAAAAGAAAAAGGTTCAGGAACCCAAGGAGTGTAAAAAATGCGGGGCCATGCGCCAGCCTCAAATAAAAGCCTGTCCTGTATGCGGACATGTTCCTATGCCCCCGCCATCGGTCAATGAAGAAGATGCGGATTTAAGGGAAGTCAGGCGCAGCGGAATTTCTCCTTCTCTCTCCAAACAGGCAAAGATGAACCTTGCAAACAAGGAAGAAATGCAGGATTGGCACTCATCGTTTCTTGCGATCCGAGACCAAAGAGGGTATAAGGAGGGATGGGCAGCGGTGCAATTCAAGGAAAGGTTTGGAGACTGGCCAAACAAGTTTGGCCTGCATAATGCAGCGCTCGATTACCCAACACCAAATGTTTCATCATGGGTCACTAGTCGAATGATAAAGTTTGCTAAATCAAAAAGAAGGAACGGATAATGTCAGTACTATTCACGTCAATGCCTCCCAATATCGCTGCTGCAGTTGTAGCAGTAGCGTCCAAGGTGACCTCTGTATCAAAGGACAACTCGAACGAACACGGCAGATATATGTTCGCTTCCGTAGACCAGTTTTACGCTTTGGTAGGGCCCCTTATGGCGGACGCTAACCTGTTCATCCTGGCGGACCTTGTTCGTTCAGAAGTGATACGGTCTGATAAAGCGGGTCAACTTAACGTTGAATTTAATCTTTACCTGGTTCATGCCAGCGGGGAAATGTTTGGACCGATCACACGAGAAGTTACCGTAGTGGCTGCTGGACCACAGGCTTACGCAAGCGCAGAGTCGTTTGTGACCAAGTACTTTATGCGTAACCTGTTCAAAGTACCGACAGGAGACAAGGATGATGATGCGGACGATCAGACAAAAGACATTCTGTTAGATTCGAAAACCATGCCGAAGAAGGCAAAGGGTGAATCAAAAAGCGAAGTATCAGTAGCTAACAATGACGCAGTTTTGCACTTTGTAGAGATTGTGAATAAATTCCTTGACACTGAACCAAGCGCAGCCTCAATGTTTACATATGAGGGAGCGCCTGAAGTCAATGACAGGTTCAAGAAAATACGAACTGACAAGTATTCTGCCACTCCGGTTGTTAGCGCCCTGCTCGCTCGGATAAATGCAATATACGCCTCTGAGGCAGTAGAGACGGATAATGAAACCGAACACGACGATTGACTGACATAGGCGGCGGCGCAATAGTGCACCGTCGCCTTTACACCATATGGAGAAACGAATGAAAAGTTTGCTTTTAAAAATTTCGTTGGATTATATTTTTCCACCAATTCCAGTCAGGCGTTTCGATTGGTGTGCAACCCTGGAAGATCATCAAGAGGGCGATCCCAAGGGATGGGGTAGAACACGATATGAGGCGGTTCAAGACCTTATGGACAACCTGGATGAATAACGTATTCCACACCTCTCAATAAGATGCGCATAGGATTTATTGATTTCTGTTGAAGTTATCAGTACTGTACGCAAACAGTTTGGCTTACAGTATGATGAACGACGATCCAATCAAGGACACTATGGACACAATCGCGGTTGCGTCCGGCCTCGCTGTTTTCCTGCAATGGCTACCGGCCCTTGTCGGCGTTCTAACCATTGTTTACACTCTATGGAGACTCGCTGCAGGGTTAGACCATAGAAAACGTGAAGGACTATGGCCATTCGCACCATTCGGTAGCGGTGGTCCTGGAAAACCAGAAGCCTGAACAAAGCGCGGAGAGTCGAATGACGAAGACCAATATCCACACCGGAACCTTACATGATCCGGGGTACGATAATGTTATCAACCTTATGGATTACGCCGCAACCGACTGGCAAAAACAAGTTCTGCAGTCACTGTCCGAGACAAAGAACGCGCGGGAGACTGGAAGGATACTCAAGCTTGACTCAAGCCGGGTTTCCAAAATATTGCGAACCGTAAAGATAAGGGCAGCAAGTTCTGGGTTCGCGCCAGAGCATGATTACACCCGGACGGTTCCCGATGGGTATACGGTAAAGGGAGTATCGACATATTACGACAGTGAGGGCGCCGTAAAGGGCCAATGGGTAAAGTCAGCCGCCGACCGCGAGAGGATGGTAGAAATTGCGCGGGATATGGTAGCTGACATTTGCGAAGGCGTTAGCAGGCTAGACCCCCTGCCAGAGCCAAAAACAAAAGTTCTGACTGATCTGCTCAATCTATACACAATGACTGACTGCCATATAGGGATGCTGGCATGGGGCAGAGAGTCCGGAAAGGACTGGGACCTGAAGATCGCTGAGGAAACACTATCTGGATGCTTTGCGGACATGCTGCGACGTTCGCCGGAGTCCGAAACCTGCGTTATCGCACAGCTTGGAGACTGGATGCATTATGACAGCCTTACTCCGGTAACCCCATCATCCGGGCACATCCTGGATGCAGACTCGCGTGCAGGCAAAATGGTTTCAACTGCGTGCCGCGTTCTACGGTCTATTGTTGACATGGCCCTGGTCAAGCACAAGATGGTTCACCTGCTTATCGCGGAAGGCAATCATGATATGTTTGGTTCTCTGATGATGAGGACATTATTTCGTATGGTTTACGAAAAAGAGCCACGAGTTCAGATGATCGAAAGCGAAAATCCATATTACGCTATGCAGTTCGGCTCGAACATGCTTGCATGGCACCATGGACACAAGAAGGGCCTTGACGCCTCGACAGCGCTATATATGGCTAGTGTGTATCCCAAGATATTTGGTAGCACTGAATACCGCGTTATCCACTTTGGAGACAAGCACCACAGGAGCGTGAAGGAGTTCGCTGGCATTACGCTGGAGCAGCATGGAACGCTTGCCGCAAATGACGCATACGCTACACGTGGCGGTTGGAAGTCAAACCAGTATTGCGAAGCGATCACATATCACAAGGAATTGGGCGAAGCCGGGAGGATCAGGTCCACTCCTGCAATGATAGGCATGTAACATGAACGCTCGGGAGATAGTTGCATCTCGTGGAGGCATATGGTCCGGACGGTACGGGGTATGTTCCTGCCCTGTCTGCCAGCCAGAAAGCCGCAAAGACCAGTCTGCGCTTTCAATTTCGGACCAATCCGGACGCATGCTGATGAAGTGCCACAAAAGCAATTGCGACTATGTTTCCATCCTCAAGAGCCTTGGAGTAAACGTCAACAGAACTGACGCTCCCACAGGGGATTATATGACGGCAATAAAGGATGAGGAAGCGCGCCGAGGAATGGAAGCAATCGTCACTTCAGAAAGGATTATGGGTGCGACGGAAAAAAGAAGTCATCCATACACAACCCGCAAAGGGTTTCCTGACAAAAGGTTCTCCGTCATCACGGTAATGAAACTCAAGAAAATAATGAATATACCACGTCCTTTGCGTGGCCTTGGAAGCAATGAATTGCTTTTGTGCGTACCGATGAAAAGTTATGAGGGCGATTTGAAGTCAATAGAGTTTATTTCAGCAAATGGAATAAAGTGCTTTCTTCCTGGCGGTAAGCTTCAAAAAACTGCCTGCTGGATTGGCACTGAGGGGCCTATAATCATTTGCGAGGGCGTTGCCACCGGACTGAGCATATCGCGCTGTGCGGCCAACCTGGGGCTTCCTGTGATAGTTGCGTGTGCTGGAAGCGCTGCTAACATGCTAGGGTTGAAAACAAAGTCTTTTTTCGTCATGGCGGACAATGACAAGAGCGGGGCTGGAGAATCGGCCGCACGCAAGATGATGAAAAGCTACGTCATGCCTCCCGTTGTCGGAATGGACTTTAACGACTACGAGTTAGCGCAACCACAGGAAGCCTCTGCTTTGCTTTCTTCGCTTTTGAGCGGCGCTGGGTTGCGGGCAGGCCATCCGACAATGTAATATCGAATCCATGAATGGCCTTGAACAGTTTCGCCTTTAGCCGGAACTCTGGAAGTATCATCCCCTTGGCGTCATACACAATTCTCTTGCCGCCATCAATGTAAACAAAATCGGCAACGTATGAGCAGACTTTAGTGCCGTTGACGATAAGGTCAAAGCGAACCTGGCGATCAAGGGACGATATAGCGCCAGCCTTTTGCAGGAGACATAATTCCTGCCACTTCCTTGCCTCAAGTGCAGAGTCGAAAGTTATACCCTCAACCAAAGTCTTGTGATTACCATATTTGGTCTTCACGCTATTCTTCCGGCTGGCTGTTCCCGATACCTGCATAGGCTGCCATGCCCTGATAAAGGTCAAGGATTTGCTGCTGACTGTGCCCGGCTGCCTGAAGCGCCTGAATGGCTTCACCTGCGGTTGCCGGGTCAAGCATCATTTCAGCGACACGAACGCGCACCCTGTTAGGCAGGGCTATACCCATCGAGACACGGTTCGCAATACCGGCCTTTGCAGCGCCACCAAGGGGAGAAAGGACACCCATAAAACCCGTAACGGCGTCACCAAAATTACGAACGTTTTGTTGGTCTTCCGTAATCGCACCACGACCAGTAATAGCGCGCACGGAATCCACTCCCCTGCCACGTGCATCAATAGACGCTGAAACCCCGTCAAGGTCTTCAGGATTAACTATACGCGCAAGGCGATCACGCAATCCGCCCAACCGCATTTGATTTGAAATACTTCCGGGGTTCTCGGTAGCCGCCCCTTGGAGACGATCAAGAGCGCCCTCCCGGAATCCCGCTGCCGATGTTATGTTGGAAACAGGATCACGGGCGCCCTCTGGAATAGAAGCCTGGAAATTGTCCGGAGTCATGGACCCCAAAATTCCAGACGCGCCCTTGTCGGCTCCATCGCCCCTTGCAAATTGTTGTCTATAGCTGGCCAGAGCGGGTCCATATGTAGGATGCTGCTGAGTAACCATATCAACAAGCAAGTTGACTCCGGGTGCGTTAACGCCCGATTCCTTGCTGTAGTGGGAGCGAAGTCTTTCCATCAAGTCTACTGTTACGTTACCACTCTCCATTGCTGCTCTATCTGACCGTGTTATACCATTCACACCGTTATTACGAAGCATCTGATACATTGACGGAGTAAGAATTACAGTATTGGGACGAATATCGTTCATTACTTCAGTCAAAGCCCTGCTTGCGTCACGAGTTGTGACGTTAGAGCCTTGTGAAGAACCAAGCTGTTCTACATCCTGTCTTACACCGTCCCTGAACCTGGCCTCTGCTGCCTCTGAGCCAGCCTCAAAGGTATTTGCAGAGCCTGGCGCCTTAGCCGCAAACTGAGAGATTGCTTTAGCTTCTTCCGGATTCAAAACTTCGCCAATTAAAGGATCACGTCCTGTGAGACGGGAGAATTGAGCCATCCTTTCGGGAATATCTATTCCTATGCGTCTCGCAATTTCACCCGCAGCGGCAGTATCAACAAAAGAAGGAAACCGTGAAGTAACAGACTTTACACCGGCCCCAATAGCGTCGCCACCAACCTTGAGCGCAGGTCCGGCTGCTGCCATAATTGCAGCCTCCTCTACAGTTGGCGCCCTGCCTTCTGATATTGCAACCGTTGCGGCTCCGGCTCCAAGTCCTGTGGCTGCAAGTTTTGCAGCATTGGCGCCAAACTGCCCGGGCCGCAATCTGGCAAAGTTGCCCACCCCCTCAACAGCAGTCTTAAGCGCAGGAACGGCTGCTGCGACACCGCGACCAGCAACCTTGGCGCCAGAGGCTATTGCTCCACCAGAGCCAATCGCACCAGCTACGGCGCCGGTTCCCATAGCAAGCGGCTGTAGCTTTAATACTTCATCGCGGTAAGAAAGCATTGCCTCTTTGGCGTCTTCATCCGTCATCCACGGATTCTCTTTTTTAAACTTCTTCCGAATGGCGGCATCGCCTACGCCAAAGGCTGCCGAGCCTGCTCCTACAACTTGGGCCCCAAACGCTTGAGTCACACCGGAAACAAATCGGTCCAAAGGTGACTTTTTAGTTTTTGCAGAGCCCAATGTATCGCGCGCATACTGGCGCCCACCCTCAACATTTATCCGTGAGCGCGTAGCTGGGTCTTTCAGCTTTTCTTTCATGGTTGGCTTTACAAGACTGAAGCCATCCGGAAGGGGAGGGGAGGACCCGGAAGGGGGTGCGTCTTCAAGAGCGAAACCGGGAGGAAGCGGAGGAACAGGCATTATTCCACAGCCTCCCAAGGGGCGCCATTAACGCTTTTAATCCTTTCACCCTTAGCATTTTTGGCAAATCTTGTACCGTCTTGGGCACCGTCTTGGGCACCAGCGTTGGAACCGGCTGGGGCACCAGCTTTGGCAATGGTCGAATCAAACAGCGAAAGGAAGGACGAAATGGAGCTATCAATCTGTTTGGCAGAAGAATTAGGGTTCGCTACAATTGATACGAGTAGTTCCAATTCCTTTGGTGTATCAGCAAGACGGGCGGCGTCCAAGCCGGGCAGGGTGCGCAACGCTTGCACAAGCGGAACAGTCGCAGACCTAATGTCCTGTAGCGCCGTGAAACGATCCGGAAACATAGCGGCATAAGCGGCGGCAACACCTGGGTCTTCCATACCACCGGGAGCAGCCATAGCAGCAGATATGGCACGCTCGGTGAAATTAAGTTCTTTGCCTCCACGAACGGCCCCGGCCTGTTTTGCCCTACCTAAAGCTGACTTAAAATTCTCTACGTAACTCTTGACAACTGCCGGGTCAGAGAATCCGCCCGTTTTACCTTCGGAACCGGAACCCTTGGGCCGGTTGCTACGGTTCGCCTGGCCAGTCCTCGCTTCCAAGAGGGAAATCTCCGCACGTTCCTTATCGGTAAGATCTTGGACTGGCGACTCAATCCATTTACCATCATTCATGTCATAGAGACCGCCGCCAACACTAAGATAACGATCCTTGCCGGACAGTGCACCACCCCCACCAACCATTGCAGAAAGAGCAGGAATCCCACCTTGGTTATACGCATCCATTTGACTTTGAGTGAAAGTGTCTGGATTTTGTTCCAAGAACTTCTTCACTGCCTGTTCTTTATTCCCGGGATTGGATTGAATTATTGATTGAAGCGCCTGAACAGCGCGGCCTGCACCGACAAGCTTTTCGTTGTCTCGTTTAAAATTCTGATTCTCAATAACATTGCCGGTTTCTGGATCAATTCTTGCTACGTCAGCAAAGTTTCCACCTGCAATCGCATCGTCAAGAGATTTTTGACGGCCTTGGTTATAGGTATTTTTATCGACACCCTGAACTCTTGCTGCAGAATCTGGGTCAAGACGCTTTATTGCCTCAACGTCGCCGGTCGCCAGTGCGCGACGAAGCTGCTCCGGCGCAACGGAATCATTATAGTCACTCTCCATCTGCTGAACGGAGTTGAGGCCCATGAGGGCACGGCCAATATTTGCGAACCCGTCCGCTGCGTCACCGCGAGTCCCACCCTTCGGAACGAAACCCATAAGACCCGAGAAAGCACGTCCAGCTTTTGATCCAAACGATTCAGGAGCGACAGGGCCAACCGGCCTGTTGGAAGGGCCAACCGGCCTGCTGGAAGGGCTAACCGGCCTGCTGGAATGGCTAACCGACCTGTTGAGGGAAACAGGTTGCTTGTTTCCGGAGCCGGTATGGTTCTTTGACGGGCTCGCCTCTTTTGGAGAGCCGCTACTCTGCTTATTCCGGTTTCTGACAGTACCGATAAGATAATCTGGAAAGCTCATTTTTAACCCCCAAACAGCTTGCCAAGGAAGCTTGCGTTCTTTTTCTGGGCCATAGTTTCAGCATGACCCAGGATGTTTTCATTCATAAAGTTACCCTCCGCCATATCCAGATCAGACTGTGCACCGGAAGCGTTCATACCCATGGATTGTTGGTTCATAAGGTTGGAAAGATAGTTTCCAAACGACCCTTGGGCCAATTGTGAGGCATTATCCTGGAATACCCTGCCAGTACCGCTTGAGCCCAGAAGACCTCTTGCAGCAGCATTGGACGCGACGCCACCCATAGCGGAGTTCAAGGTATCTTGATAACCTGAGGATTCTCGAAAACGGTTAAGCCCCTCTGCCCCGGAAGTGTCTCCCGGTTCGCCGGTTCCAAGCAGGCTTCCAACAAGAGAGTTGGCACGACCACCAGTCTCTGCGTATGGAGTAAAACGGTCACTCGCCTTTTTGAAAAACGGAAGTACCGCCTTACGGGCGTCCAGATAGCCCTTTCCCATGCGCTTTACCGCACGGTTTGAACTGCCACCAAGGCCCAATGCTGATCCAAACCGCCTCCAACCGTCAGCACTACCGCCGCCGCCCGCGCCGCCGAACATCCCCATGATTGCAGAAAAGTCCATTATTCTAATTCCTATTTGTAAACAAACATAGCTTATTAACCAAACGGTTGCAATAGCGTCTATTTCTTCCAGTCATCACGGGAACCGGGGTAAAACCACCGTGCTACAGGGCCTTTGCGCATGTCCAGATGGATAAACGTCTTACCGTATCCAATGCCGGTGAACCCAAGGCTATCCGCAAGGTTTGACAGTATGTGTCGGTCATGTCCTTCAAGGCTTATGTCTGCCGCCAAGTCAAGATGCTGTGAGGCTTTTGCCCCTCCCACCTTCTCGTTGTGTATCTTGCAACGATGGCCGGAGTTTACCTTGAAAGGTTTTCCGACAAGAAACCGAAGCGCCTGCAGTTTGTCAAGGAACTGCTTGTTATGGACATACTGACCGCAATGAGGGCAGGCAAGCTCTGAGGGCGTAAAGTTAGGCCACCTATCCCGCCAGTAATCATTGGGGATAGGCGCCTTGGCGTATATGCCGTTTGGAAGTGCCATTACTATTTGAATACAGGGGTCTTGGTGAAGAATCGAACAACGGTGTTGACGATAGCAAGAATACCCATAATTGAGGCAATAATAATGTCAACATTGGTTGCAATCGTGTCAAACGATTCGCCAACCGAAGCTTCAGTGACGCCTGCAACTTCCGCCGCAGGGATGACGCCGGACGCGACACCAAGAGCAACGAAAAGGGTTACGGCCTGAATAACGAGGGTGCGCCAGCCGCGAATTGCAGCAAGAAATTGAGTCATGGTATAAGCTCCGAAAGGATTGCTGAGGGGTTCGGTAATTATACCAGGTTATCTGGATAAGTCAACTATCTACCGTAAGTAAGAAGGCGACCGCCAGTCATGTTTCCTGATCCGCTATTAGATACAAAACGGATAGCGTCGATAGGAGATGTTGAGCCAACAAACAGGTAATTATCGCTATTTGAGCCCGATATGATTTTAGGTCCGGTTAGCTTGCAGCCGAACACTGTCTGCATACCTGAGCGGGCCGCGCTAGAGGCAGTTGTATGCAGGTTTACGTTCGGCTCCGGATCGGTGGCGCCGCTGCCCACAAACCTTGTGTAATCTGAAGCTCCACTAAAGAAAGTTGCGCCATTATCAACGCTTACGACAAGCGCTGTTGCGGCTGAAACTGATCTTGTCATGTCAATGCACACGACCATTATATCATCGTATGCAGAAAGGCCGGTAACAGTGCGCGTTGCAATAGGAGAGGCGACAGTAAAGTCCTCTACGAGAACCCAAGCCCCGCCGCCGCCGCCTCCGGGGATAGTGACAAGAGCCTTGTTTCCGCCTGCGTTAGTTACAAGAACGCCTGCGCCAGCGAAGTTCAGGGCTGTTGCTGCTGCAACTATGCTTGTGCCCTCATCCTCTACCAGGATGCTGCCGCCTGATCCGTTGGCGGCTGATGTTAGCCTACCCTTGGCGTCTACTGTGATATTGGATGATGTATATGAACCGGGACTAACAGCGGTATCAGCAAGTGATAGAGTTATGTTACCAGCGCTCAAGGCTGCAGGAAGCGGTAGAATCTGGCCTGCTGTGCCACCGATGGTGCGAGCAAGTAGGGCCGCAAGGGCTCCGTCTACCGTGTTTATATCATTCTGAACTTTAACAACGGATTGCACAAGGTCCACGAGATTGCGCCATTGCCGCGCGAAAAAGTCTGTTGCCCTGCCGCTTTTGTCTGTGATTTCAGCGTAAGCAATAGGGCCAATCCGCTTTTCATTAGGGGTTGGAGGAGTGGCCATTAGCTATCCCCCAGCAGGACCTGCAGGGTTTGAATACGGCGCAAAGAGCCCTCATCCTGAATCTGGTAAACACGGCCCGGCGATGTGACGGACCCAAGGTCATAGAACATGACGTTGGCGTTCCGAACACCCGGAACCGTGCTGACTGTCTGGTTAGCGGACCACGTTGAGCCTTCATCATCGGAATAGCGCAGATTTACGTTGCCGCCACGTCTGCCAATCGAACCGAAAAGCTGTACCTCCGGATTAGAAATAAAACCACGTTCCTGACTTTCGAGACGGCCCGTCGAAATGAACGTATTGGTCCTGAAGCTATCATCAAAAATAGATTCAGGGTTCACAATGTTCAGGGCGTTGCCAAACATGGTGGAGGCATAATACTTGTCATTCCACCGGACATGGAACTGAGCGTTCCAGAAAGGAAAGTCCGCTGTTCTCCATTCCGTCCATTGGCTGGTCATCAGGTCATATACAAATGTGCCACGGCCCCGGATATGAATACCGTAGAAAACGTGTCCATCAATGTCATACGGGAAAGCATTAATTGCCAATGGCTGCTCCGGAAACACTCCGGTAGCCCCAACAATAACAACTTCCTCCTCATGAACTCTTATCACGGTGCCGAACCCCAAATCGGTTCCAATGAAGACCGAATGTTCGTTCTGGACAAAGATGTATTCCGCAACCAAACCGCCAACAGAAACGACATTGAAATCAGATACACGGATAGCGCCAATGCCGCCCATGACTGACGTAACATTACCGTCTGAAACCCTGATGGTGTCTGAGGCTGCCACACTACTACGTTGTCCTGTTTACTCTGACTTTGCTACCTAGCATTGCTGTAGTAGTCCACGCAACGCCGCCATTGGAGCTAAAAAGGTCAATCTGCCAGGATGGTGTTGCAGACGGTGAAGTATCTGCACCATTGCTCACCGCAAGGGCTGAGTCAACAAAGCCGGGCTGAACTGTAGCGCCACCTGTGCCAAAGACAGAGCGCCGCGTGAACAGTGACACAGAGTCTATGCGAGTGATGCCGCGAGGAATACGCTCAAGCCCATATTCGCTGGCAACTGGAATATTAAGGCCGCCCGTGAGTGTTCCGGCTCCGGAAATGACTGCCCCGGTTACTGTAGTCGTGAAGACAAGGGCGTTACCAGCAGTACCGGGAAGAACGGCGACCATGCGTCCGATTGCGCCCGGAAGCGGCTCTCCTGAGCAGTCAGGGTTGATTACAGTTCCGGTGCCGTAGAGTGTTCCAATACCGGGACCAAAGTTGATCGCCGCAAGAAGGTTACTCATGGTAGCGTCTGTGTCAACACCAATCAGAATATCATTCGCGGCTGCAAGCGCTGTGCGGAAACGGTAGGTTGTCGGTCCTACTCTCACGTTCTCATCGTTCAGCGGATTGGCCGTCAGCTCGAATGTGCCGCTGGCTGAAGTTAGCTGTGCGAATACAAACGTGTCATCACGGCCACTCTTGTCTATAGACTGGAAGCCAAAGAAGCCATCATCCGTCACAAGAGCGGTTGCGATTCCGCGAATACTGACGATCCTGCCAGCGCTGGACTGGTCGATTGTAAAGCCATTATCCCATCCAATTAGAAGTTGGACGCTGGCAAAACTTGGGTCTCCCGCAACATCACGTGGGAAAGCAGTAGTAATAGGCGTGTATTCGGCGATGTAGCGGCCAACTCCTACCGTAAACCTGGCCTCATCCATCCAGCCACGGAAAGAATCAGTAAGGGTTGAAGTACCGCTTTGGACTGCAGAGACCGACATTACGGAAGTGGCATTAAAGTATGTGGCACTGTCAGCAATGGCCGGGCCAACGCGCACGCCATCAATGAACAGACGATTGAAGCCTCCGGTGCGCGACACGGCTATACTGTATTTCCGCCAACGGACCGGGCTAAACGGGAAGTCATGGACAACGACTACCGTTCCGGTCGTGCCATCCGTAGAGTATTCAAATCCGAGGAACGTGTTGCCGCCAGACTCGTACAGGAACAGGCGCCATGAACGCTGGTCTGTCCCGCTTCTCCACTTGGCCATAAGGGTTTGGGTAGCGCCAGCAGTTGGAACTGTATCCCACCGGAAGTTGCCTTCTGCAGTAAAGGCGCCAGACCCAACTTCAAGGCCAGCAGAGTCGGGAACCGAAAAGCCTTCATCACCCGACAGGAGCGATTGACCAACACCATTATTAAACGTGCGGCGGGCCACATAAGGCCATTGGGCAGCAGAAGAATCAGAGTTAGGGCGAAGCAGGTAATTGGCTACACCGCCCGTAGGATACCATGTATTCTGGAAGGCAGTTGCTGTGCTTTTGACGGAAAGGTCAGTAAAGTAGAAATCCTTTCCAGCAACAGCGACACCGCTGTTCTGGCCGCGTGGAACGATGATAGCAATAGTTCCGGGGATGACAAGAGCACTTACACTGAGTAGTGTAATACCTGCCGCGTCCCTGATTTGAACCACCCCGCTACCATTGCCCATAAGAACACGAAATTCCAAGAACTTCCATTCTCCGGAAGTTATGATAATATCTGTAGTTTCAGCAATGACTGTTCCTGATGAGTTACGGAAAGCAATACGTCCGGTTGGCTCGACATTGAAATAGCACAACACCAAGTTACTTGAGTCATGCAGGCGAATTTGAACAAGGTTTGACACAGACGGAAGGGCTGGAAGGTAAAGAGCTATTGCAAGGAATATCTCGCCAATAGCAGACCCCTGAATGTTGCCGCGAAGGTCTCCGGTGGTTCCGATGGTATCAATATAGAAAGCTTTCTGTCCGGTGCGGGCCCCAAAGGATGGGATTACAACCTGAGCGTTGCCGGAAGCGGGTCCGGTTGGCACCGCCGCCCAAGGGCCAAGCATACCGTTTACTTCGCCCTCACCCACTACATAGCGGTCAGCAGCATCAACAAAAACCAAGCTCATGTAACGGTCCTCAAGCGAATTTCTTCTTCAATGTTATGGGGCGTCAGGCGTTGGCCAGAATTATCGCGTCCGATCCCCTTATCGTCGATGAATATCACACGATCCTCAAGAACCAAAGCAGTTCCCGGGATAATTCCATAACTCATTTGACGGCCCTGGATTGGGGCGAATGGTGTATCCGGGTCGCCTGTAGCGCTGAATGGCTCTATCGTGGAGCGACCAAGAGCCCAGAATATAGAGCCAACGGTCACAACCTGAAGCACTTCATCCGGCTCGGATTCAGCCTCGAAGAATACCTCTACCCAGTATTCAGCAGGACGGATTGCATACATACGCTGGCTGGCGGCAACAGAAATAATCACATATGCAGAAACGATTGTGACGGAAACCGCTGATTGAGACCCACCCTCCGGAACAGGGACGGGGATAAGAAGGTGAAGGCCACCGTTGGCAAGTGTACCACCGCCCCATGTAAGGTTGGCGGAAGTCTCTGTTGTGACAATCGAATCACCTGCCACACCCGCAACAATTGCTTGAACGGAAAGGCGGACGCCAGCAACACGACGCACTTCTACGTTAGGGTTTGCGATCAGGGCTGAGGAATAGGTTCCACCCGGAGTCCCTGTTGCACCGATTGCCGCACCAAGGTTCTGAAGCGAACCAAGAGTTGTCAGACCGAGAAGCACAAGCCACGGATTCGCAATCGTTCCAGCCGGGCTTCCAGCGTTTACGCCAGAAGCAACAAACTGATAGTAAACAGAATCAACGCGCACCACATCGGTAGCAACCGGATTGGCAGTTGCGTCAAGGTTTCCAACCGCCTTGCTAAGCCCCTCATAGTAGAAAAGCGTGTTTCCGTCCGCAAGCCATAGACGGGCGACACCGGGAGAGGCTTGATATGTCATGGAAACCGGGCCGGGATTTGAGTTCATGGCCCCGACAATCGGTATGGAAGTAGTTCCATTCCAACGAAATAGCTGATTACCAGAGGCAACAAAAAGGTCACCACCCAGAAACCCCGGCTGCGAGAAGTTCCCCCGCATTGGACCATTACCGAACGTGCGGAAGAAGTCTGTTCCCGGACGGGAAACAAGGGCTGTATCGTCAATAGTTGAAGACGGATCACCCTCGAAGAATCGGTTCAGCAATTGCAGTTCAACACTGCCGGTGTAGTCCCGAGTGTATGTGCTGCGAGTAAGGGAAACCTTCTCTTTGGGCATTAGTAGTAGGCGCCCGTATCGCTATTTGTTGCAAGGCTGGAATCCCATAGAATGTCAGGATCAGCGCTACTGTTTTCTGACAAATAGCGTCCAGTGTGGCGGGACCGGATAGACTGGTAAATCTCTGACGTAATTGGGCTTATTTCCTTACCGTACCGAGGATTGAGGCGCATCGCCAGTTCAATGACAAACATATCATCAAACTCATCCGGGAATGGGATGCTTTGCAGTTGCGTCAAGGGGGAGACACGTATCCATTCAGCAAGGTCACGCCGGAACATAATGCTGGTGTTCTCAAGGCTGGTGGAGAGAACAAGAACAGAGTTTCCAAGGATATTATTTCCATTGCCATTCAATGTCAGCGGGAAAGAGGCCAGGCTACCCAGAACGTCAATGAATGTAAGTCTTGCGCCATCACCCGGCGACGGTGGAAGCAGGAGGGTTCTGGCAGCGTCCGACAAAAGATTGACGTAACAATTCTGTGGAACGGCCCGATTGTCCATGAATGGAGTAAAGTTCTTCAGCGTAATGCCGCGCTGCTCTCGCACTGCCGCTACGTTACCCAGCCAGATTGTCTGCACTGCAGGTCGGATATGACGTGAAATAATGCCATTCAGGATTGGCAGGGCTTCAGCAATCTGCGCATCAGACGGGGGGCGGTTGATATCCAGAATCTGGCTCTCCCGGAATGACCGGGTAATAATATCAGAGAGAGTTGACATTCAGTTAGCCTTCAACATCAGTGTATGTTGTAATTTTATTGTCAAGAGACCCTACATCAATGCCGTATTGTGCGCAACCCATACGAAGGGCCGCAACCAAGGCGGCTTTACCTGCTGTGGCACCCATGTCCAGCGCACCTAATGCTATTTCGGAGCCGGACCCAGACGAATATACGTGATCGCCAGGAACAATCGTGAAACCGCTTGCATCGCAAAGGTAAACCGCTTCTGAAGTAAAGGCTATTCCGAACATATTTTCCGCCTCATCCATATCATATGGAATCTCCATGTCGTGCTCTACCCATTCCCGAAAAAGCTTTGCGTCAATAACTGAGCCAGCCATAGCGCCCATTGTTGTTTTTCCGCGATAAATCTTGCAGGCGGCATAAAGGTGCTTGCCATCAACAGTGGCGGAGCGATCAGCCGCCATTACACCATCACGATAAACGATAATAGTCATACATACCCCGAATTTTACTCTGAGGGTTTACCATATCCCGGTATTGATCCAGTCTCAACAGCCAGCTCAAACAATTTACGTGGAGAATAATTGGCATGGATTTTATGGCCAGCCTTGCGGAGCGCCATAATCAGGGAAGCCTTGCTATGACCGGCCCATGAATCGGGGCTATCCGGCAATGGGGGCGCACCGGGTTCCACAACCTTGTCTCGGTCGTCGTAACAAAACCAACCTTCCGGAACCTCCTCAAGTGAGTTGAAGATAGCAGAACTACCGCCCGGACCGTAATACCATGCTGGCCAACGAATAACCTGATTAAAAGCCATCACTGTCACCACCGTTAATTTGACCCAAACAAAGCCCAACAAATAGCAATACCATTGCTAGCCATGAGCAAAACCCAAAAAACCAAAATTCCCACATAATACCCTCGAAAGATTAAACGTCTATCAGGAGCCCGAAAAGGGTTGTCTCTCCCGCAACACCATCCTCAAGGACTCGTATCCAGTAAAGCCCGGCTGAGGCCGTATCCTTGATAAAAACATGCCCGTCAGACTGCACCTGAGGATTCATGGAAAGAACACTGTTTGCGTTAGTCGGGGCGCCTGAGGCGGTGACGCCAATCTGCCAGGATCGACTCGTTCGGTTACGAATCTGCAGGTACTTCGGGTTTGTTGCAACCAGCGTCCACCCTGCCTGAGGACCAATATTAACGCTTGAGGTAGTAAGAGCCATGGGATTTTTCCTGGGTCAGAATGGAACAGTCAAGGATTACTTTACTGCTGGGGTTGTGTCAACTCTTTTCATATAGGGACAAATCCTCCATATACTGCCAGACCAGACTGGTCCCATCCGGTCATGGTCTGGGTCGCGGGCATAATCGCCGTTGTGCGGCTCTTGGAAGCCGAGGTTGTTACAGATGCATTATGACTAGGCAATGTCGTGTAAATCAGCAGGTCTATACTTTGAAAAGTCAGAAAGTAATTCACGATTTCTAAGGCAGAGGCATCGGTTACGTTGGAAGACACAGAGACCAGCGCGGATTGGTTTAATGCAAAGTAGTACAGTTGACCGGCGACCAGAGTGACGTTGGTCGTCGTCACCTGGTGCAAGCCGACAACCGTACCGGAATCTAAGGCGCAATCGGTCAGTAGTGTTCCGGTTCCGCTATAAATCCCGACAAAGACATTTGCCGCAGTTACGACGCCGCGCACCCAAAAAACTCGGTTGATCGTAACATCTGCTCGCGCGACGAACGCGGTCAGATAATCCCGGTTTATAACCCCAACGTTGACAGCAGTGGCGGTGCTCATTCTGCGCACACTATACGGAACCAAAGGAAGGTACGGCAGATTGCCTCCCGCTTCTGGAAAAATTGCTTCCCAAGTGCTCATCCTTCAAACGCCTTCCATCCGATTGCCCCTCCGGCGAACACAAATCCGCCAGAGGTGTTTTTTCTTGATACGGTCATGTTCTCTGCAAGTCCTTCTACTAACTCACCGTTTCTCGCGATTGTCAACAACACAAGGTTATGTCCGGTGATGAAACCGACGCGCAAGCCTGTCGCAGGCGAGGCCGGAAGGGTTCCGGTGTGCGTGCTGTTCACATAAACCGGCGGTTCGTTGTCGCCGAATGAAAAATTACCCGCCGGAGCGCTGGAATTACCGATACCCAGCTCAAGTTCATTAATGGCCGCCTGAACTGTGACAGCACTGATACTGCCTGCCGGAACATTTGTTACTTCAGAGGCTGTTTGGGGGAAATCCCCAAGGTAGCTCCATGTCGTGCCATTGCTATAGTAAGCACCCTTGTTATGGCGGTTGACAAGCCAGACGCCTGTTGAAGCAAGAACCCACCAGCGTTCACCAGAGTTTGTTCCATCCGGAGCGGGCAGAGCAGCAAAGTTGGCAACCGTAACAGCATCACGTCCTTCATAAAGCTCAATGAAGTTATCATTGGACTTTATCATGGCCGCGCGG
>Ga0163148_10002422_pt1 | contig 22325 bp, 19 predicted proteins | sample OliLakLV19MP7P2_FD_148606 | JGI IMG/M metagenome (GOLD analysis project Ga0163148, IMG submission 148606) | Freshwater microbial mat bacterial communities from Lake Vanda, McMurdo Dry Valleys, Antarctica- Oligotrophic Lake LV.19.MP7.P2 | ecosystem: Environmental > Aquatic > Freshwater > Lake >...
CCCGTGCCTAAGCCCCTGACTCCCATGAACGAATCTTGGCGGCTCCCGACTCAAATTTCGTCCATCTTCACGTCCACAGCGACTACTCCCTGCTCGATGGCGCCTGCCGCATCGACCGCCTGATGGACCGCGCCACGGAACTGGGCATGAAGTCGATCGCCCTCACCGACCACGGGAATCTCTACGGCGCGATTGATTTCTACAACCAAGCCAAGGCCAAAGGCATCAAGCCCCTGGTCGGCTGCGAACTCTACCTCGCCCCCGGTTCGCGCCTCGAACGCACCGCCCGCACCGCCGACGAGGGCAAAAACATTTTCCATCTCGGTCTGCTCGTTCGCGATCTCACCGGTTACCAAAATCTCCTCAAACTCGTCTCCGATGCGCACCTCAAAGGTTTCTATTACAAGCCGCGCACCGATCTGGAGCAACTCGCGCTCCACGCCAAAGGCCTGATCGGCTTCACCGGCTGTCTCGCGTCGCTGGTGCCCCAGCACTTGCTCCACGACCGCTACGATGAAGCCCGCACCGCTTGCGGTCGCTTCGTGGAAATCTTCGGCCGGGAAAATTACTTCGTCGAGATTCAAGACCACGGCATCCCGGAACAGCGCAAAATTATTCCGGGCTTGCTCAAACTCGCCGAGGAGTTTCAGTTAAAAGTCATCTGCTCGAACGACGTTCATTACGTCCGCGCGCAGGACGCCAGCCCGCACGACACGCTTCTGTGCATCCAAACCGGATCGAAGATCGCCGAGGAGAACCGGATGAAGTTCACCGGCACGCAATTCTTCCTGAAATCGCGCGAGGAGATGGCGCAGGTTTTCCATGAGGTGCCCGAGTCACTGACCAATACTCAGCATGTGGCCGATATGTGCGACCTCGCGATTCCCTTCCCCAAGGGCTCCGAACGCTACCCGAAATATCCGCTGCCGCCCGAGGTAAAATCCGATCGCAGCGGCTATCTGCTGGATCTGTGCGTCGCGGGCCTGCGCCGTCGCTATGACGTCGATTACCACACGCCGACGAAGGCCACGGATCCCGTGCTGGCCAAGACCCTCGTCGAACGCCTCGACTACGAACTCTCGATCATCAGCAAGACCGGCTTCATTGACTACTTTCTCGTCGTCTGGGATTTTATCGACTGGGCGCGCCGTCAGGAAATTCCCGTCGGCCCGGGCCGTGGTTCGGGTGCCGGTTGTATCGTCGCCTATCTCCTCGGGATCACGAATCTCGATCCGCTGCGCTTTAAACTTCTCTTCGAGCGCTTCCTGAATCCCGAGCGCGTTTCTCCGCCTGACTTCGATATCGATTTTTGCATGCGCCGTCGTGGCGAGGTCATCAACTACGTCCGCGAAAAATATGGCAACGACTGCGTGGCGAACATCATCACCTACGGTACGCTCGGCGCGAAGATGGTGATCCGCGACGTCTCGCGCGTGCACGATCTCCCCTACGCCGACGCCGACCGCCTGGCGAAAATGATTCCCGACGAGCTCAACATCGAGCTCAAGACCGCCATCGAGAAATCCGCCGAGCTGCGCGACGAGATCGCCAAAAATCCCGTCGCCAAGAAAATCATCGAGCAAGGCCTCGTCCTCGAAGGCATGGTCCGCAACACCGGCAAACACGCCGCGGGCATCATCATCACCGATCGGCCGCTCTCCGATTTCGTCCCGCTGACGCTCCAGGAAGGCGACGTCACCGTGCAATATGATATGAACGCCGTCGGCAAACTGGGTTTGCTGAAGATGGATTTCCTCGGCCTCAAGACGCTCACCGTCATTGACGACACCGTGAAAAACATTCGCCGCACCACCGCGCCGAAGTTCGACATCGAGGCCGTCGGCTTCGATGATCCCAAGACCTACGAGCTTCTCAATTCCGGGCGCACGACCGGCGTGTTTCAGCTCGAATCCGGCGGCATGCAGAATCTTTGCCGGCAGATTGGTCTTTCCTCGATCGATGAAATTGTCGCCCTCATCGCCCTCTATCGTCCCGGCCCGATGGACTGGATTCCCGACTACATTCGCGGCAAAAAAGAACCGAACACTGTCAAGTATCCGCACAAACTTCTCGAGGAAGTCTGCCGCGAAACCTACGGCATCATGGTCTATCAGGAGCAAGTGATGGAAGCCGCGAAGATCATCGCCGGCTACACACTCGGTGGTGCCGATATGTTGCGCCGCGCGATGGGTAAGAAAGACGAAAAGGCGATGGCGGCCGAGCGCACGAAATTCGTCGAAGGCGCGAAGCGCGTGAACAACATCGAGGCGAAGACGGCCGATTCCATCTTCGACATCCTGAACAAATTCGCCGGCTACGGTTTCAATAAATCGCACTCTGCCGCTTACGCCGTCCTCAGCTATCAAACCGGATTTCTCAAGGCCAACTACCCCGTCCAGTTCATGGCGGCCATGTTGAGCGCGGAACTGGGCAACTCCGAAAAAGTTTCCCACTTCGTCGCGGAGTGCGAGGCGATGGGCTTGAAAGTTCTCGGCCCCGACGTGAACGAAAGCCGCGAGATGTTCACGCCAGTCGTAGGGCCGGCCCTTGTGGCGGGGCCGTCCGTCCGCGGCACGCCGTCAAGCGGCGGCCCTACCCAAGGCATAGCGTCGACCACCATTCGCTTCGGCCTCGCCGGCATCAAAGGCGTCGGCGAGCAAGCCGCGCAAAAAATCATTGAGGAACGCGAAGCCAACGGACCATTTCTCGATTTCGCCGACTTCATCGCCCGCGTCGACGCCCGCGCGCTCAACAAGCGCGTGCTCGAACATCTGGTCAAAACCGGCGCCTTCGATTTCAGCGGAGCCGCCCGCAAACCACTCTTCGACAGTATCGATTCCGCGCTAGCCGGTGCCGCCGCCCACGCCCGGGACAAAGCCGCCGGTCAGCACAGTTTCATGGACATGCTGGCGGAGGACGCGCCCAAACCCAAGGACAAGGCGGTAGCGGCGGTTGCCCCCAACCGCCAGGACTCATCCACCGACTTCACCTCCGTCGAGCGTCTCCAATTCGAAAAAGAACTTCTTGGTTTCTACGTCTCCGGTCACCCGCTCAATGCCTACAGCGGTCTGACCGAGGCCTTCGCCAATTACACGGAAGAGCAGGTGCTCGAACAAGGTGACCGCGTGGAATTTCGCCTCTGCGGCATCATGAGCGGAATCACCAAGCGTCTCTCCAAAAAGGACAATCGACCCTGGGCTTTCTTTAATCTTGCGAGCAAACGCGCCACGATCGCGGTCAATATGTACGCCGATGCCTATGAGAATTATGGCAAGATCCTCGCGGAGAATCTCCCCATTGTCGTCCTCGGTTCGGTCATGCGCGGCAACGACGGTGCCCGCCTCAACATCAAGGAAGTCTACGTGCTCGACTCCTACGTCCCCGGGGCGGTGAAAAAAGTTTGCTGGCTCCTCCACCCCGACCACGCCGAGCTCCCGGATTTTCTGCACAAGCTCCGCACGGCGATTGATGCCTCCAACGGCGACACCAAGGTGGAGTTCGCCTTCGTCTTCGAAAATCGCGTCGCCCCGATCGCCGAGACTTCGTTCGCGTTGAAGTGGCGGGTAACTGGCACGAAATTCCAAGAGCTCCGCAACCATCCCGCCTGTGCCGGCGTGCTCGTCGAACCCCGTCCCTTTGAAATCAAGGAAACCCGCCGCTGGGCGAAACGCAGCTGATCATGTCCGAGACCAAATTCATCAACAACGCCGCCCGCATTCTGAAACTGGTTCAAACCGGCACGCCCGCAGATCAGGCTTTGCGCGAATCGCTGACGCAAAACCGCCATTACACCGCGCCCATGGAGCGCCGGGAAATCAGCCGCGCCGTTTTCGCTTACTTCCGTTGGTGGCGCTGGCTCGATCCGAAAGAGTCGCTCCAAAAGCAACTCGGAGCTGCCTTGGTTTTGCGCGAACGTTTCGAAAAAAATCCCCTCAGCCTCAAGGCCGAAGCCCTCGCCGCCCGCGCCGTACCCGACTGGGTGAAGAGCGAAATGACGACCGTCCCCGCCGACTGGCTTCGCCAGCTCCAACGCGATCCCACCCTCTGGATCCGAACCAAGCAGGGTCTCGAAGCCAAAGTAACCACCAACCTTACCCAGTGTCTGCCTCCTGCTGGCTCTCAGCTCTCAACGCTCAGCTCTCCACTTTCCGCCTTCCGCTACTCCGGCATCACCGACCTCTACCGCACCGATGCATTTCAAGCCGGTGAATTCGAAATCCAAGATCTCGCCTCACAGCTCGTCGGCCACGCCTGTGCCCCGCAGCCCGGTGAAACTTGGTGGGACGCCTGCGCCGGTGAAGGCGGTAAGACGATGCATCTTTCCGACCTGATGCAGAACAAAGGCCTGCTTTGGGCCAGTGATCGTTCCGCCCGCCGACTCACCAAACTCAAGGAGCGCGCCGCCCGCGCCCAAGTCTTCAATTTCCGCGTCGCTCCATGGGAAGGCGGTGTCCAGCTCCCGACCAAGACCAAGTTCGACGGCGTGTTGGTTGATGCGCCCTGCAGTGGCCTCGGCACTTGGCAGCGCAATCCCCACGCGCGTTGGACCACGACCCCGAAGGACATCAACGAACTCGCCGTGGTGCAGCAGACTTTGCTCAAGCACATCGCGCCTTCGCTCAAGCCCGGTGGCCGTCTTGTCTACGCCGTTTGCACACTCAGCCGCAGCGAGACCACCGCCGTAGCCGAAGCCTTCACCGCCGCCCATCCCGAGTTCGCGCCTACCCCAGTATTCAACTCTCAACCCCATGCTGCGCCGAAGCCAGGCGAAGGCGGGTCAACTCTCAGCCCTCAACTTTCTATTCCCAGCTCTCAACTCTCAACTCGAGACTCTCAACTTTTTCTCTGGCCCCACGAGCTCAACGCCAACGGCATGTTTATCGCCGCATGGAAAAAAAGGTAGGCCGAGTCGTCCCTGACGAGCCGCAAATGTCGCCATCATGATCAAAATCACGGCTCATCCGGAGCATTCGCCCTACCCAAAAGACATGAGCGCCGCGCCGCCCAAAGTCACCGGCGACACCGTGCGTGATGATTTTAATTCCATCAACACAGTGCTGCACTACGCCCGCGCGGCCCACTTCATCGGATTGTGGAAATCCGAATTGGTGTTGATCGAGCAATATCTGCCCGACCGTTCGGCCAATCTCCTCGAAGCCGGCTGCGGGGCCGGACGCGTGGCCGTGGGACTTTGGCACCAGGGTTTTAAAAACATCACCGCCTTCGACTTTGCCTCGGAACTCATCGAGCAGGCAGAAATTCTGAAGCAGGAACAAGGTATTCCCGGCATCACCTTCCTCCAAGCCGACGCCACCCAACTGGCCAACTCTCAACTCTCAGCTCTCAACTCTCAACTTCCCCTCTTCGACGGTGTGCTCTTTCTTTTCAATGGCATGATGCAGATTCCCGGACGAGATAACCGGCGCACAGCGATGATAAATTTGCATCAGCTCTGTCGGATCGGTGCGCATTTTATTTTCACGACCCACGACCGGGATGATCCGAAAGATATCAAAGTGTGGGCCAAGGAAGCCGCGCTTTGGGCCAAGGGAGAACAGAATCTGCGGGTGCTGGAATTCGGCGATCGCTACTTCACCGACGAGACCGGCAACACGTTCATGCATCTCCCTGACCGCAAAGAAATCCTGGAAGACATGGCTGCCACTGATTGGACCCATGTCCACGACGCCACGCGCAACGATCTCGCGAGCGAAACCCCCAAGGTTAGAAATTTCTCCGACAACTGCCGTTTCTGGGTGGCGAGGAAAGCGTAGAGGTACGCGTGCTGCATTCGCGTTGGGGACTAAGCGTGGAAGCTTCTCCGTAGGTGGCGTGCTTGTCACGCCACGTGGCGTTATCGTTGCGAGACGAGCTCGCAACCTACCCCTATCGGCGTTGGGGACTAAGCGTGGAAGCTTCTGCGTAGGTGGCGTGCTTGTCACGCCACGTGGCGTTATCGTTGCGAGACGAGCTCGCAACCTACCCTTATCGGCGTTGGGGACTAAGCGTGGAAGCTTCTGCGTAGGTGGCGTGCTCGTCACGCTACGTGGCGTTATCGTTGCGAGACAAGCTCGCAACCTACCCTTATCGGCGTTGGTGACTAAGCGTGGAAGCTTCTGCGTAGGTGGCGTGCTTGTCACGCCACGTGGCGTTATCGTTGCGAGACGAGCTCGCAACCTACCCTTATCGGCGTTGGGGACCAAGCGTGGAAGCTTCTGCGTAGGTGGCGTGCTTGTCACGCCACGTGGCGTTATCGTTGCGAGACAAGCTCGCAACCTACCCTTATCGGCGTTGGTGACTAAGCGTGGAAGCTTCTGCGTAGGTGGCGTGCTTGTCACGCCACGTGGCGTTATCGTTGCGAGACAAGCTCGCAACCTACCCTCTCATTGCAGCCATTCTGGGTATGGCTGGCCGCGATCGGTCAATCCTTGGAACCATGCCCAATCCTCGGCACCGCATTGATAATATGGCCAATTTTGATCAGCCTGAATGAGCTCGGCCTGAAATGGATTGAGATAGATATACCGGATGATGCTCTCGATGGAATCATCGGGCTGGACCAGATGATCGTAATAATTCTCCTGCCAATCAGTGCCTTCAGAACGAACCAGAGTCTGCGTTTTGGATTTCAGTCGAGCGATGGTTTGAGAAAGGGTGAGCCGTTCACCGAGCGTGAAGAAAAGATGGACATGATCGGGCATTACGGTCATGCAGCGCAGTCTCCAGCTATGATCGGTGGCAAGCAACCGAGCCTCTTCCAACAAAGTGGTGGCAGTATCCGCCAGCAGGACAGCACGACGCGGATACAGGCAAATCGTAACGAAATAGTTCGCATGTGGCAGGGAGACCCGACCGCGACGCAGGGCATTTGGGCCGGAGTCGCGCTTGGGCAGATTCATGACGGTAGGATGCGTGCACCCAATGGAATCGCAACGAAGCTTTTCATGGCCCGCGCAATCGTTGCGAGACGAGCTCGCAACCTACCCTTATCAAGTTGGGGACCAAGCGTGGAAGCTTCTGCGTAGGTGGCGTGCTCGTCACGCCACGAGCTCGCAACCTACCGCAACACCGATGCTCACTCTACAGCGCCGTTTTGGCCTGCTTGATCTCGAGCTGGCCGAAATCTGCGAGGCTGATGTCCTCGATGCCGTTATCTCTCACGATGCTGTTTTCCAAAATATTGACCGTGCAGGAGGCATCGTTGATACGGATGCCCTGGGTTTTATTGCCGGTGATGGTGACTGACTGGAAGCGATTGTAGCGGCAGGCGGTGCCAGGAATGGTCCGGGTCTCTCCCATAAAGATACCCTGCTCACCATTCGCCCGCAGGGTCACTCGTTCAAAGGTATTGCCAATGGAATCGCGCATAAAAATCCCCTGACTTCCGTTCTCCGACGCCGTGGTATCGGCGATGAGATTGCGATTGAAGCGCCAGTCGAAGGAAAAACCCGCACTCTGGTTGTGATGCAAATTCAATTGGGTGAAACTGCTGTTCTCGGTCTCGTAAGCCGCCAAGCCATCAAATTCGTTTTCATACGATTCCAGTCCAATAATGCGGACGTCCCGGCAATATTTTTCCAAGACGACTCCTCCTGAACGGGCCCGACGGGTGATGACATCTTTAACCAGAATGTTTTCGGCCCCACGGACCGTGATCCCGTTATTCCGCAGTGCCGCCAGATCGGGGCTTTTATCGTTGCCACTATAACATTCAAAATCCTGCTGCGTTCGATTGCCGTCGATCAACAGGTCCCGCACGACAATCGAGCGTACCAGTCGATGCGTGGGCGTACTCGAACTCCCGATCACCAGCACGGGACAGTTCGCTTTGGCTGCCAGCAGTAAAATTGTTTCAGGGCCCTTTCCGCGCAGCTCAATGCCATCGCGATCAATAATTATTGGTTGTTTTATCTGATAGGTTCCCCGCCCGAGCTCCACGATCCCCCCGTCGACTGGGAGTGAAGCAATCGCAGCCGTGATCGTTTGGTCATCACCTCCGGTGAGGCGCACGGTGGGACGGAGATCCGTGGCTGCCACGCCCAAACTGACCGGACGCTGTACCACGGACGTCGTCCCGCCATCTGCACCTACCAAGCGACCAAACATCACGGCACCCAAAACGAAAACTTCGCGGCAATATCGTGGAAGATGGGGATTGAGGGACATGATTGGTGTGGAAATTTTAGGGTGAAAACGGACCCCCCTCCGACACGAAGTCGAATGGGTGTTGAAGTGAAGGCGGATGTTTTAAAAGAAACTCAAGTCGTCACCCTCACTCTACGGTTAATTTCGCCACAATATTACAGCAAAGTCGCATGGAGAGTGAAAATAGCCGTCAAATTTCCCGTCCTACCTCTTGAACGCATTCCCGTGGGTCAGATACCCCCGGAGCTCAATCCGGCTTGGTTGGAAGTGGCACGAGTCTCCTGACTCGTGTGGGATGGGATCACGGTTCAGGATACCCGTACCGCTTTCGACCCAAAGCTTGCGGCGGCCGCAAACGACTGCCAATTTTTTCTCCTTATGAACTTTCTGCCCTATGACCGCGCGCTACTTTGGCTCGCCGCCTTGCTCTATCTCGCAGGGTTTGCTGCGGGCTGCATTGCGCTGGTGCGGGCCCAGCAATCCAGTCGCACCCGGCTTCTGCTGAATCTCCTGCTCGCCGCCGGCCTCCTCTTGCAAACTATCGGTCTCCACATCCGCGGGATGGCAGTCGGTGGCTGCCCGTTGGGCAATAAATTTGAAATCGTCCAGTTCGTCGGTTGGTCGGGCATCGTGCTTTATTTCATGGTGGGACCGGCCTTTCGCGTCAGTTTGTTGGGACTATTCACCGCCGGCTATACTGCCTGCCTGACGTTGTTCTCGCTCCTGATTTCCGCTTGGGATATCACTCGCGGCGAAAAGTTGTTCGGCAACAATCCCTGGATCGAACTCCACGCCGCGCTCGCGGTTTTCAGTTACGGCGCATTTGGCCTGCTCGCCCTCACGTCGATTATGCACCTGCTCCAAAACTGGAGCCTCAAGCACAAGCAGTTGAACAATCTTTTCTGGTTTCTCCCATCCGTCGTGCAACTCGACCAGATCAATTTCCGACTCATGCTGGCGGGTGAAACGTTGCTGACTATTTCACTCGCGGTCGGAGCCAGTTGGTGGCTGCGCGACATCGCTTCCGTCAATACCTCGAAGCTCGCCATCACCCTCGCGGTCTGGCTGGCCTACGGCGTCGCGCTCGGCCTGCGGTGGCGTCACCGGTTGGTGTCAGTGCGCTTTGCGTGGGTCTGTCTCGTGATGTTCGTCCTCGCCCTCCTCGCGCTTGGTCCGGTCAACTCCAGCCGCCAGCACAAAGCGATTCTCACTCCTACCGAACGCTGAAAATGGAGACGTCCTCGCCCATCCTATTTCTGCTCGGTGCCAGCCACCACACTGCTCCGCTGGCGGTGCGGGAAAAACTCGCGCTCGACGCCACCCGCTCCGCCGCACTCGCCGCCCGGCTCCGGCAGACGGCCGGCCTGCAGGAATTTACTCTGCTCAACACCTGCAACCGCGTCGAACTTTACGGCGTGGCCGCCGATCAAACCGCCCTTGCTCGCCTCCGGGAAGCACTCTGCGAAGTTACCGGCTGCGCCCCAGCCGAGGCCGATCAGGTTCTGTTCTTGCGGCACAATCACGAAGCTATCGCTCATTTGTTTTCCGTCTCTTCCGGCCTTGATTCCCAGATCGTCGGCGAGACGGAAATTCTCGGTCAGGTTAAAGCCGCCTACGACACCGCGCTCGCACAAAAATGGACCGGCCCGGTGCTCAACCGGGTTTTTCAAAAAGCCTTTCAAGCCGCCAAACACATCCGCACGAATACGGGCATCGGTGAAGGCCAGATCAGCATCGCCACCGTGGCGGTGGATTTAGCCGGGCGAATCTTCGGCGAACTCGCGGCCGTCAAAATTCTCGTCGTCGGCGCCGGTGACATTGGACTCAAGACGGTAATCGCTTTCCAAGGCCGCGGCGCCAAATCCATCACGGTCGCCAGCCGCACCCTCTCCAAAGCCGAAGAAGCCGCCGCGCAATCCGGTGGTTGGCCCGCCACGATGGCTGACCTGCCCGAGATCATCGCCGACGCCGACATCGTCGCCAGCTCCACCTCCGCTCCGGATGCGGTGATCACGCACGACATGGTCGCCGCCGCGATGAAACGCCGCCGCTCGCGACCGCTGTTCCTGATTGATCTGGCATTGCCCCGCGACATCGACCCGGCCACCGCAAAAATCAGCGACGTGTATCTCTACAATCTCGATGATCTCGCCAAGATTGCTGAAGGAAATCTCGCCCGGCGCCGCTCAGAATTGACCAAGTGCAAAACAATTTTAGCCGAGCGCACGACGGCGCTCTGGCCCGCCGTCGCGCAATCGTTGAAGAAACCCGATTAATGGAGGCGGGGTGCCCTCACCCCGCGTCTTGCAGGCGTCACTCCAACTGCCGACTCAACCAATCTGCCGCGGTGCCTTTGGTCGGCGCATGCAGTAACTCGTGCAGTTTCGCTGCGTGCCGTTTTGTTTGTTCGAGGCGCTGAGGAGATTCGAGGCATTCACGCAACTGTTGAGCCAATGCTTTCGGCTGGGCTGCCCCTTGAATAAATTCCGGGTACATCGGCGTCTTGAGCAGCAGATTTGCGATGCCAATGTATTCCACCTTCACGATCATCCGGCCGAGAAAATAAGTGAGTGGATCAGTCTTGTATGTAACCGCTCCCGGAATGCCCGCGAGTGCGCAATGCATCGACATGGTACCACTGGCCGTGAGCCCGGCGGACGCGCCGACCGGAGAATCACTCTCCTGCGTGCGTCGCAGCTCCACTCGCGCCGGTGGATTGGCCGCCTGCAACAACGCGCGGATTTCCTCACTCGGGAAAAGCACCACCGCCCGCCGGTCCGTCCCGCTCTGGCGATAGGCCTCCAGTAACACGGGAAACAAACGACTGACCACCTGCCGCCGACTACCCGGCAGCAAAAGAATCGGTCCGGCTGGATCAAAGGCCACCGGAGCCGCGTAATCATCGGCCACAAACGGATGGCCCACGAATTCCACTGGCAAGGATGTGTCGGCGTACACGCCCCGTTCGAAGGGAAATATCGACGCGAGCCCATCGAGATGTTTCGCCATCTCAAAGCGTCGTCCGGCCCGCGAGGCCCAGATTTGCGGGCTGATGTAGTAGAGCGCCTTGGTCGGACCACCGGCCTTGGCTGAGTAGCCTTGCTCGAACAATCCTTTCGCGATCCGCAAATTCAGACCCGAAGAATCCACCAAGCAAACGACGCGTGGCTTGTGCACTCCAATCCAACGGACGATGTCTGCGATCAAGGCGCGGAAATACGAAATCTTGGTCAGCACGGCGAAGCCCATCATCGAGCCCACGGTCAGGTCCTTGAGCAACTGCGCGCCCGCTGCGGCGAGACGCGGCCCGCCCAAGGCGCAGGCCTTGAGCTCGGGATGCTTCGCTCGCAACACCCGCAGCATATTAGCCGCGTGTTCATCGCCCGAGTGTTCGCCCGCGATGATGAGCAAATCAACGGAACCGCCAAGCGGTGCGGCGAGGCCTTCGCGTATGGCGAGCTTACTCATGGAAGGTTTTCCCAAGTGGAGGCGGGGTGCCCCCACCCCGCATGGCGTGAGTTTCGAAAGCAATAACTCGCGGGGTGAGGGCACCCCGCCTCCAGCAAGATCAATTTCGTGTCTTTCGGCGTGATCATCTTTTCCCCGCGTTCCGAATCTGCTCCGTGATCGTGATGGCCACTTCGAGCGCTGATTTCCCGAGCGCGCCGCCAACCTTCGGTTGTTTCGCGTCGCGCACACTTTCGACGAAATGCGCGAGTTCTATGGCCAACGGTTCACCCTTTTCGATGGGGATTTCATGTACCGGTACTTTGTCTTCGCCGGCCTTGGCGAGGCCGATCTTCAGCTTCACCCCGTAGGCGATGATATCGCTCTTCTTCACCAGGTGTCCTTTCTGGTTCATGAAATCAAGGGAGAGGTAGGCATTGTCCTGAAACACGCGAATCTCCCGGTTCTTCTTCATGCTCATGCGCGACGCGCTCAGATTGGCGACACAACCGTTTTCAAATTCGATGCGGGCGTTCGCGATGTCCTCGGTCTTCGACAACACGTTGATGCCTACGCTGTCGATTTTGCGAATCGGCGATTTCACGAGCGCCAACACAATGCCGATGTCGTGGATCATCAGATCGAGCACCACGCCCACCTCCGTGCCTCGCGTCTGGTATGGGGCTAACCGTTCGGTCGTGATGTACTGCGGCCGGCCCGTGTGTTTTTCGAGATAACTCATCACCGGGTTGAAGTGCTCCACATGGCCCACCTGCACGAGACAGTTGTTCTCCCGCGCGGCGACCAATACTTGCTCCGCTTCATCCAGATTGGCGCAGAGCGGTTTTTCGATCAGCAAGTGGCAGCCTTTCTTCAGCAATGGCAGAGCGACCAACGCATGTTTGTCCGTCGGCACCACGACGCTGATGGCATCGCAGGCTTCGCCCAGTTCCTCGATGGTCGCGAAGCGTCGACAATTATTTTTCGCACAGATTTCCGCCGCGCGAAGCGAGTCCGTTTCAAAGATGCCGATGAGTTCGACCCCGGGCAACGAAGCATAGATCCGGGCATGATGTTGCCCGAGAGAACCTACCCCGATGACCCCGCATTTGATTTTAGGCTTAGCCATGCGCGTAAGGTTCAGGATTAATTCCCGCGAGGCAACACTTGGGTGAACGACTTCCCCACCTGCCGTCTCATCCCAAATTTGCCGCGAGCCGAAGGCAAAATGTATGAGCCCAAAACTGGGCTGGTTTACCAGCGGATTTAAGTGAACGGGTTGAGCGTGTTGACCCCGGTGCGAAGGAAGTCGGCGACATTGCGGGTTACGACCGTCAGTTTGTACTCCAATGCGGTAGCAGCGATCAGTCCGTCGGTGACTGGAAGCGGTTGGACCGGCGAGAGGCGTCCCCAGCGGTCCGCGATGTCCGCAGTGATCGGAAGAATCCGTCCCGCATAGTGGGTTTCAATTCCAGTCAACCAGCGCTCGAGGGCACTCGCAGCCACCGGGTCTTTTAAGCGGCGCAGCTCAATGCCGTGCCGGATTTCCCCGAGCGTCAGCACACTCAGGAACAAGTCATCGCTGGGAATATTGCCCACCCAGGCCACGACCTTGGGGTTGCGGTTGGTTTTGCGAACCTCCGAGATGATCCATGTGTCGAGCAGGTAGCCCATCAGAGTCGGACTTTGCGGGGGAGATCGGAGGCCCGGGGGAAATCGATACCCTCACCGCGAGGGATCGAAAGAAGATATTCGGTGAAGCTGCTTTGCGGCGCGGGCTGCTTCCCAATCAAAGCAGCGCGAAGCAACTGTCGGTGCGCCTCCTCGACGGAAACACCCTGCGCGGCCGCCCGGGTGCGCAGTTTCTTCACGATGGCCGGTTCGATGTCGCGGACGAGTAATTGGGACATGCGAAATGAGTGCTATCATTGATAGCGCTTGTCAATGGCGAGTACTGGTTGGGCTGGCGGCGAATCGACATCGGATTTATTCGACCGGTGAAGACGCCTTGAAATCTTTAGACGGCACGAGCGACGGTGGCAGCCCGGGTGAAGGCTGATCTACATTGCGAAAGAGCGTCGGTGGGGCCACCGACGCCCACCCGCGGCATCGTACCGTCTAACCAATAGCCAACTGCCCGTCCTTGAGGAAGAGTTGACGGTTGGTTTTTTTGGCGTGGGCGGGATTGTGCGTTACTAGGACCAAGGCGGCTTTTTCCTCGGCGCAGACTTCGAGCAGGAGACTGATTACTTCGTCGCCGGAGTGTTCGTCGAGGTTGCCGGTGGGTTCGTCGGCGAGCAGGACGGGGGGATGATTCATCAGGGCGCGGGCTACGGCGACGCGTTGGCGTTCGCCGCCGGAGAGATGCGATGGCAGATGATGTGCGCGCTGCGCGAGGCCGACGCGATGGAGCAGTGCGGTGGCGCGGGCACGTTCGGTGGTGCCGACTGATCCCACCATGCGTGCACCCATCAAGACATTCGCGTGGGCGTCGATTTCCGGGATGAGGTAGTAGGCTTGGAAAACCATGCCGAGAAACCGTCCGCGACGGGCGGTGATTTCGCTCAGGGAAAGTTTATGCGTCGCCTCGGAGCCCCACCAGAGTTCGCCGGCATCGGGGCGATCTAGACCAGCCAGGAGATTGAGCAGCGTGCTCTTGCCCGAACCGGATTCGCCGCGAATGGAAACACTCTCGCCGGCCGTCACCGTGAATGCCAAACCACGCAGGACTTCCAGCGTGGTATCACCGCTGCGGTAGTGCTTGCGCAGGTTGACGGCTTTGAGGACAGGGTCAGACATGGCTTGTTAGTGGTAGGGCGAGTCGTCCCTGACGAGCCGCGACGAAGAACGGCTCATCCGGAGGATTCGCCCTACCTGTTTTGAACTTACTCACTGCGCAGCGCCTCCACGGGTTTGAGTCTCGCAGCGCGCCAGGCGGGGATCAGGCCGGCGAGCATCGAGGCCATCAGCGAAAACACGATGATGATGATCACGTCCTTGGACTGCGTATAAGCCGGAAGCGAACTGAATTGGTAGAAACGTTCGAAAGCATTTTGCCCCATCGTGAATTTCGCGATCAGTTGCACGACGTTGTTGCGGAAATGGAGCAGAAGTAATCCCATCGCGAATCCCAAGACGGTGCCGCCCGCGCCAATCACGAGGCCTTGCGTGCAAAAGCAGAACGCCACATCGCGGGCCCGGCCACCCATGGCGGCGAGTAGTCCGATCTCGCGCGTCTTGCGCACCACCGAGATCAACAAGGAACTCGTGATGGAAAAGGCAGCGACGATGATGATGAACGTGAGGAGGAAAAAAATCATGTTGCGCTCGAAACTCAGCACGGCTTGGAAGTCAGCGTTGGTTTCGAACCACGTGAGCGCCGAGGTGCCAAGCGGGAGTTTTTCGTTAAGCGCAGTTGCGGCGGCATCGATATCGGTGCCGGGTTTAAGCCGGATGCTATACCCGTGAACCGACTGGCGCAGCCCATAGAGATCCTGCATGAGCCGCAGCGAGCATAGCACGGTGGAACTATCGAGTTGTTGGTGGCCGATGTGGAAAATGCCCGCCACGCGGACTTCGCGGGGCAAGAGCACTTCGTTGCGTTTGATCCGCTCCATCATGAGGGGGGAATACACACTCACTTTCCCGCCCACGCCCACGTTGAGGGTACGGGCCAGAATGGAGCTGAGAATAATCGAATCGTCGTCGAGCTCATCCAAGGAACCATTGATGAGATAACGCTCGAGCGGGATCACCCGGCGCATCTGTTCGTAGTCGAACCCGTGGATGCCGGGGAACGCGGGAACGGAATTATGTTCCAGCATGACGACGCCATCGGCATAGGGGGCGAAGGCCTCGATCACCCTCGAATCAGTCAAAACTTTTTCCACCTCCGTTGCCTTCACGCCACTGAGTGGTTTGCTCGCGCGGATTTGGATTTCTCCCTGCGTGTCGATGATCATCCGTTCGATTTGGTGACCAAAACCACCCATGACGCTCGTGGAAACCAACATCAGGGCGACGCCCAAGCCGACGCCGAGAAATGAGATCAAGGTGAAGAACGATACCCGTCCCGTCGGGAAGAGTTGCTTGAGCGCGAGGTAGACGGGCCAGGGCATGGGCGAAAGAAAACCTGAAGGACTGAATGACTGAAAGGCTGAAATTCCGGGCAAACGGTTTAGTCTTTTAGATTTTCAGTTCTTCAGCCTTTGGTTTCATGCGGCCGCATCGACGGAAACAAGATCACGTCGCGGATGCTTTCGGCTCCGGTCAGCAAAATGCAGAGACGATCAATGCCCACGCCCATGCCACCGGCGGGCGGCATGGCGTGTTCGAGCGCGAGGAGAAAATCATTGTCCATCTTTTGCTGATCCTCGCCGACCTGCTGCTCAAACATCTGGCGCTGCACAAAGGGATCATTTTGCTCGGAGTAAGCGGGCGCGACTTCCATGCCACCGATGCAGAGCTCGAACACATCAATGAGACCGGAATCCTGCTGATTGATTTTCGCGAGCGGGCAAAGTTCTTTCGGCAGATGCGTGACGAAGGTGGGTTGAATGAGATTCGGCTCGATCTTCTTGCCGAAAATCTCGTTCACGATTTCAAAGGTCTGCCAATCATCACGCGCGTCGCAGCCGAGTTTCTTCGCGGCTTCGATCGCGGCGGCCCGGTAGCCGTCGGTGCCGCGGAGTTCGCTGAGTGGGGATCCGACTGCTTCGTCGATCAGGTCGAAGTAGCGCACCGAGCGCCAGTCGCCGGCGAAATTGATCATCTGGCCGGTCGCGGCGTGTTTGATCTCGAAGGTGCCGATGACGTCGCGGCAAAGGTCGGTGAAGATCGCCTTGATGAGATTCTTCATGCCCTCGAAATCGCTGTAGGCTTGGTAAACCTCGAGCATGGTGAACTCGGGATTATGCTTCCGGGAAATGCCTTCGTTGCGGAAGATGCGGCCGATCTCGAACACGCGATCATAACCGCCAACGAGCAAGCGTTTCAGACGCAGCTCAAGCGCGATGCGCAAAAAGAAATCGGTCCCGAGCGCGTTGTGATGCGTGACGAATGGCCGGGCGGCGGCGCCACCAGCGACGCCTTCAAGCACGGGAGTTTCGACTTCCAGAAATGTCCGCCTGGCAAGCGTCGCCCGGATGCTGGCGACGATCCGGCTGCGCATCATGAGGCGCGCACGCGACTCGGGATTCACGATCAAGTCGAGGTAGCGTTGACGGTAGATTTGCTCGGAGTCGGTCAGACCGTGCCACTTTTCGGGCAACGGGCGCAGGGCTTTGCTGACGAGCGTGAAGGCATCGACGCGCACCGTGATTTCGCCGGTCTTGGTTTTGAAGAGTGAACCGGTCACGCCGATAATGTCGCCGAGATCGAGCGACTTCTTGAAGATGCCGTAGCGTTCCTCGCCGAGCACATCGCGGCGGAAATAGAGCTGAATCGGGCCCTGCTGATCCTGGATTTTCACGAAGGAACTGCCGCCCTGCACCCGGAAAGTCACCAGGCGGCCGGCCACGGAGACGTTCACGATATTGTCCTGGCCCTCGACGTACAGCGCTTTGGCTTCGGCCGAGAAATGGCTTTGGACGCAATTGGCGCGAAACGGGTCGAAGCCGGTAGCGCGCATTTCTTCCAGCTTCTTCAGCCGGACTGCGTACTGGTCGTGGGAAATGTCCTGATGGAGGTCGCTCATGGTAACCGACCACGATTAGAGGCGGGGCGGACCGGCGCAATGGGAATTTCTCGTCTTCTGGTTCTTCAATAAACGGGCCTACGCAAGAGTAGGAAATACCGTTTGAGGGCTCCGCCCGAATGCGCGGACGTTAGGGGCTGCGGGTATTTGATCCGCGTTGTCGCTTTCGCTCCAGCGCGGCTACTTAATTCCCGCAGCCATTTACGGCTTCGCGCCTCGCACCGCCAGCAAGCCGGTCAGCACTTCCTCGGCGGCTTTTAGTTGTACGTCCTCAATCGGGGTGAAGCCGAATCTTTGGGGAAAATCGGCCGTATCTTCGATCTCGATGCGAGACTGTTGCAGACTGAGCTTGGATTCGTCGTCTGCGGAAATTTCCACCACGGCCTGGGGCTCAACCCCGTGCTCGTGAATCACGCGACCGCTGGGAGTGAAGTACCGCGCGGTGGTGAGTTTCATGCCCTCGCCGTTGTCCATTTCGATCACGCTTTGCACGGAGCCTTTGCCGAACGTGCGTTCGCCGACGATCACCGCGCGCTTCGTGTCCTGCATGGCACCGGCCACGATCTCGGCCGCACTGGCCGTGCCGCCGTTGACGAGCAAGGCGATCGGATAAGTGCGCGCAGGGTGTTTGCCCTCCGCGTTGAATTTTTCCCGCGACTCCGGGGTGCGGCCTTGGGTATAAACCACGAGCTCGTTGTGATCGAAGAACTCATTGCACACCTCGATCGCCGAAGTGAGCAGGCCGCCAGGATTGTTGCGCAGATCAATCACCAGAGCGCGCAGGCCCTGTTTTTCCATCCGACTGAGGGTCTCCGCGAATTCGCTGCCCGTGGGTTCGCTGAATTGAGTGATCTGCAGGTAACCGATCCCGTCGGAGCGCAGACTGGCATTGCGGACACTCGGCATCAGAATAAGTTGGCGGCGGAGTTTAAAATCGAGCTCCCGATTCTGTGATGAACGCAACATGGTGAGCGTGACTTCGGTGTCGGGTTTGCCGCGGATGAGCTTGATTGTCTTTTCGAGCGTGGGGTTTTCCAATAAATGCCCGTCGACTTTGGTCAGTTGATCACCGCGGTGAATGCCGGCGGTTTCGGCCGGAGTGCCGGCAATCGAGGCGACGACCATGATCCGACCGTCGCGTTGCTCAACCTGAATGCCGACGCCGCTGAATTCGCTGCTCAATTCTTCCTCGGTCTCCGCAAACTCGTCGGCGTGCAGGAACTCAGAATGCGGGTCCAGTTGATTGACCATGCCTTTTAGGGCGGCGCGGGTGAGGCCGTGATAGTCGGCTTTGGCGCCATCATAATAGTTTTCCTTCACGGTCTGCATCACCTCGCGAAAATAGCGGACATTCCGGTCGCGTTCCCGGTCCGGCCACCAACTGGGCGCGCCCGCATGCCGGGCGGCGGTCTGTGCGAGCAGAAAACCGGCGGCGACGGCGCCCGCGACGAGGAAAAAGCGTTTGAGCATGGCTTTCAGTGGAAGCAAATGATCCATTTGGCAAATGGGTTCATCTTCCGACTTCTACGAAATCTTCGCTTCCGAGCCAAATGCGGCCACGGGGGTGTCATTTGCCCGCTTCATGGAGCTGGCGATGTATCATCCGTTGGCTGGTTATTATACCAGTAAGAAACGCCGGGTGGGTCGGGATGCCCCGGCTGATTTCTATACCGCTACCACCTTCAGTCCGGTCTTCGGCGAGTTGGTGGTCGCCGCGGCGGTCAAGCTGATCGCCCCGACATCTCCGGCGGATTATATTTTCGTGGAGATCGGAGCCGAAACGTACGGCGGGATTTTACGCGGACAAAAACATCCCTTTGCCAGCTATCAGACGATCTCTCTCGGCCAGCCGTTTACCCTCCCGCCGAAGTGCGTGGTGTTCTCGAATGAATTGTTCGATGCCCAGCCGTTTCATCGCGTCGTTTGGCGCGGCGGCCAATGGAAGGAACTGGGCGTACTCATTCATGGACGCCATTTGCGCGAAGTGGAATTGCCGGCATTCACGCCGGAGCTCGCCGCTGCCGCCGATCGCCTGCCAAAGACTGCCGAAGAAAATTATCACATCGACCTGCCGATCAGAACGGTGCCGATTTTGGATCTGATTATCGGGCAACCATGGAAAGGACTGTTCATCGCTTTTGACTACGGTAAGTTTTGGCAAGATCTGGCGGAAAACACCCCTGCCGGCACGGGCCGAACCTATTTCGAACAGAAAATGGGCAACGATTTGCTCGCCCGTCCGGGCAAACAGGACCTGACCTGTCATATTTGCTGGGACTGGTTGGAGGATGGACTAATCAAAGCCGGCTTCGGCGAACCCCGGACCGAATCCCAAGAAAGTTTCTTCGTGCGCTATGCAGCAGAGACGATGGCTGCGATCACAACGGCGGACGCGGGCAAGTTTAGCTCCCGAAAACGGATGCTCATGCACCTGATGCATCCGGGTAACATGGGGCAAAAGTTTCAGGTCGTGAACGCATTCCGCAAATAATCTAGGCAACTATATGTTTTTATAAATTCCCCTTGCTAAGACGACTCGCGATCCTTTTATCATGACCCTTTAACTCAAGAAACACCATGGCACGAATTTGCGCAATCACTGGAAAACGCCCCGGCAAGGGCAGCATCATCCACCGTAAGGGTCAGTCTAAGAAGAGCGGCGGCATTGGCACGCACGTTACTACTAAGACACCCCGTAAGTTCCGTCCGAACTTACAGAAGATCCGCGTCAAGCTGCCCAACGGCGGCACGAAGCGCTTGTGGGTGGCCGTCAAGGCCATCAAGGCTGGCTTGGTCACCAAGGCCTGAGTCGCCTGAGTAATCTCCGCAAACCCGCCGCTGATCGCTGCGGGTTTTTTCATGCCCGCATGGATTGCGCTGCTCGCCTCCGTCAAAAAGTGCCCAGCATTACCATTAGCGAATGAGGCTGATTTGACTATATTTGCTTATGGGTAACGCAGGGCAGGCCCGATTCCCAAGTGGAAATCAATCCTGTCACTTCCATTGCAACAGAAACATCTGAGGTGCCCCATGACCAACCATCCTTATCTCCATCAGGGTATCACCATTCTCCAGACACGGCTGCAACCGTATGGGACCAATCAAGCGCCAGTCTCAAATTCTGCGGTTTGCCATCCTTTCCTCACTATTTCCCGGGAAGCCTGTGCGGGTGCCACGGCGCTAGGCGAGCATCTCGTGCCGCTGCTTGATCGACAAATAGGAGAAGAAGGCCGTCGCTGGATATTCCTGGATAAAGATTTGATCACGCACGCGCTGACCAAGCACCAATTGCCGGAACGGCTGGGCAAATTCCTGCCGGAAGATCGTGTTTCTGAAATCAAAGCCCTGATTGGAGAACTCATCGGTCTGCACCCTTCGATCTGGGAACTGGAACATAAAATTTCGGAGGCCATTTTGCAGTTGGCGCAGTTGGGCCAGGTGATTCTCACCGGGCGCGCCTCTCACTTGATCACCCGCTCGCTTCCCGGCGGGTTCCACTTACGACTGGTGGCCTCCTTGGACGTGCGGATCAAACGCATGATGGTCTTGAAGCAATGCGCTGAGGAAACCGCGAGAAACGCCCTGCTCAGCACCGATCAGGCCCGACATCGTTATGTGCAATCGAATTTCCAACAAGCGATCGAAGATCCCCATTCCTATGATCTCGTCATCAATACCGATCATATCACGCCAGCCAACACAGCTCATTTGGTCGTCTGCGCCATGCGTGACCGACTCCAGTCCGTGCCCTCAAAACAGACCGCGTGAGTCGAGCACCCACGTTGCGCTCTCTCCCCCATCGGATCAAACCTTACGCCCCCGCAATTTCGCGATGATCAACTCCAGATCTTCGCGGCCCTCTATGCGCAATAGCCACAGCAGGCCCGCATAACTGCCCGCCGCCACCGGAATCAAGCCCAACACCAACACAAGATCCTTGGCTTTGGGGGCGAGCGACAGGTGGTTCACGAAACGCGCCCCACCCCATACCACCGCGCCCATCAGGACACTCGCCACAAATATTTTGCCGAGATTCGGCAGCAAGGGCGCGAAGCTCAACCCCTCGAGCTTGCGCGACAAGCGGGTCTGCAAAAACCACGCCTGCACCAACACGGCGAGATTGCTCGCGAGCGCCAAGCCGACCGTCGAAAACCAATGCATGAGCAGAATACTCAAAAACAAATTCGTCACGAAACTTACTGCCGCAGCTCGCACCGGAGTTGCCGTGTCTTTGAGCGCATAAAAACCCCGCAGCGCCACACTCGTGAATGACAAAAACGGCAGCCCGAGCGCATACACCGCCAAGATCGGCGACATGAGCGCCGTGTCGGCAGCTTGAAATTGTCCGCGTTGAAAAAGCAGCCGCACAATGGGCTCACTCAGCAACGCCAGCCCCACGGCGGCCGGGACGTTAATGACCATGACCAGTCGCAATCCTTTATGGTAATCCTTGCCAAACATCCCCCACTCCGCGCGAGCGGCATGACGAGCGATTAAGGGAAATACGACCGTGGATATCGCGGCCGCAAAGACTCCGATCGGCAGCTCCATCACCCGCGTGGCCCAATTGAGCACCGACACCGCTTGATCGTTGAGCGATAATCCGATGAATCGCGATACCGCGATATTGATGAGATAAATCGCCGAGCCCAGCAGCGTCGGCGCCATCAACTGCCCGATCTCGCGCACCCGATGATCAGAGCGCAAATCAAAGGTCGGCCGCCAACCCTCGCGCCACAATACGCCGGCGGGCACGATCATCTGCAAAAATCCGCCGACGAGTACGCCGCCGCAGAGCACCTGCATCCGCTGCGGCGCTTCCCACGCCCACCAACCACCAAGCCCCAGTGAAGCAATAATCGCGAGATTCAACCACACGGACGAAAGCGCCGGCTCCGTAAAACGCCCCAGCACTTGGCAAGCCGCACTGAATGACGCCGCCAGACAGACAAACACCATGTAAGGAAAAAGAAACACGGCGAGATCCGCGCCCAGCAGCAAACGCCGAGCGGTGGCCGGTTCCAGACCCAGATTTCCC
>Ga0163148_10002436_pt1 | contig 22247 bp, 21 predicted proteins | sample OliLakLV19MP7P2_FD_148606 | JGI IMG/M metagenome (GOLD analysis project Ga0163148, IMG submission 148606) | Freshwater microbial mat bacterial communities from Lake Vanda, McMurdo Dry Valleys, Antarctica- Oligotrophic Lake LV.19.MP7.P2 | ecosystem: Environmental > Aquatic > Freshwater > Lake >...
TTGGGAATAGAAGAAACGGATACACAGGAAGACATCAGTTGGCTTTCCCAAAAAATAGCCTTGCTCCGCATTTTTGCCGATGAAAACGACCTCATGAACAAAAGTGTGACAGATGTACATGGGGAAATAATGATCGTTAGTCAATTTACTTTATTCGCTTCCACCAAAAAAGGCAATCGCCCTTCATTTATTCGCAGTGCAAAACCGGATATTGCTATACCTTTGTATGAAAATTTTATAGGTGCAGTTCAACAATTAACTCCAAATACCGTACAAACAGGGGTTTTTGGAGCAGATATGCAGATTTCTTTGATTAATGATGGCCCGGTAACAATTATTATTGACACAAAAAATAAAGAATAAATTTACCAAACACGAAACTTTCGCGACTTAGCGGCAAAAATGAAAAAATTCTTCTCAAAATATTTCGAATACATCCTAATCGTGCTGACGATATTATTTCTATTCCTAAAACCTAATATGCAGAATTATGGGGAAAGAATAAGTATGATATTTTTCGCATCGCTTTCTTTTTATTATCTCGCTTCCGGAATTCTGGTTTTTTTGGATAAATTAAGAGTAGGCCGCATTATGCGATTAATGTATCTTTTCGGATTGTGGTCGGTTTCCATCACAGTTATTGCAGTAATGTGCCGCACGTTATTAATTCAAATGGATAAAGAATTATTAACGGTAAGTATTTCGTCCGGTATTGGTTTGATGCTGTTTTTGTTTTTATATTATAAAAAATTAAAATTAGAAGATAAAGAAACCTTTCAACAATTAATTCAACCCTTGTTTTTCCGCTCTTTATTATCTATTTTTATTGCAGTAGCATTGTTAGTTGCGGGTAATTATGGAATTTACAGTTTATTCGGCACCTATAAAAAGGATAAAGTGTACACCGAAAAAATTGTGAATGCCTATGAAAATCCGTATGATAGTTTGATCGTGAACGATTTTCACAGGTACGATGAAAGTATCAGAGCAATGGATACGCTGAAAACGCAACAAGAAATGATTAAATAATTATTATGACAATTGAACAAGCCCAACAAACCGTCGATGCCTGGATAACTACCACGGGTGTAAGATATTTTAATGAACTCACGAATATGGCAATGCTCACCGAAGAAGTGGGAGAAGTAGCGCGAATAATTGCACGTAAATACGGAGAACAATCCTTTAAGCATTCAGATACCGATAAAGATCTTGGCGATGAACTTGCCGATGTTCTTTTTGTGCTTATCTGCATTGCAAATCAAACAGGAGTAAACCTGACAGACGCTTTACAAAAAAACTTGGAAAAGAAAACAAACAGAGACATCGACCGACATAGGAATAATGAAAAATTACAATAATAAGGATCCCTTTAAGTTTGATTATTCTTTAACCCAAGGCGTTTTTCCTGCAATTATGTTTACGCTTTTATTAATTTTCCTTTGGGTATTTATTCCCTTTTCTTTATTTAATTACCTTTTTATACAAAATAGTTTTTTGGCACTATTAAGTATCGGCTTCAGTAGTAACATTTTATATATTTCAGGATATTTTGAAACAGGTAATGAAATTGATTTTTACGAAAGAAAATATCGAAAATATTATAGTCATGGAATATGCCGATTTGGTAAATGGAAACCCTTGGAAACTCCCGATTATTTTCTCCTTAAAAAAGATACCTCCTATAAAAATTGGTGGCGCACACATAGCGGTTTTAGGAAGCGAGGTCCCAGTATCTTTTTTGATGCCGATATTTACTTTTATTATCAGTTATTTCTCATCACAAAAGGAGAGAACGATCACATTGTATATGTAACTATAGAACGCGACGAAAATTTAATTCAGGCACAGTTTTTTGCAAATTATTTAGATATTCCCATTTATGAGCGCACTCAGGATGGAGATCAACTTGTTTATAAACCCACAGCGCTATCACAACTGGATATGTTTAATATGCTGAAGAAAAAATGATCTTAACTATTTAATTTATTCCGGATCAACATAATACAATATCTCTCTTATCTCCTCCTCCGTTAATTCCGGAAATGCCGGCATAATGCTGTTGTATTGTCTGAAAAGATCATTTGCATATTTATCTCCTGTTGACAAAAAGGATTGAGAGTTTTTTATCCAGGAATATAAATGCGTGGAGTCACTCCAACGGTCTTTTACATTCATTAAAGCAGGACCGGTCATTTTCCTGTCAACTAGATGACAGCGCTGGCATTTCGCTTGATAAAGTTTTTTGCCTGCATCGGTGCTTCCTGTTTTGTATACGGGTTCAATATTTGCCAAAATGGCATTTGCGGAAGAATCATCCTGATCCAATTTACTTACCTTTTTAAATTCACCCCACATAAATCCTGCTGAAAAAATTAATAATATAAGGAGTGTAGTTACCGCAAGATTTTGCACCGATTGTAATTTTTTCGGGTCCATGTCAGTGGTTTTTGGTTTTCCGGAAACAAAATTACAAAAGAAGCATCACTTTGGCACAATGGAATCACTTGCAGATCGTGTTTTAACCAGGTTCAATCTCAAGGAATTATTTTCTAATGAATTATTTGGCGTTTACCTTTACGTTTGCAAAAACACCAAAAAATCTAAAAATATTTGACCACGGCATCTCCAATTCAGAACAAAGAATTCCGCTACTTCCTCAGTATGCGGGTATTTATCACTTTTGGATTTTTGATCCAATACGTGGTTGCCGGTTGGGAAATTTACAATATCACAAAAGATCCACTGTCACTGGGTTTAATAGGTCTCGCGGAAGCAGTTCCCGCCATCAGCATTGCGCTTTATGCAGGTCATCTTGCCGATATAGGCAATAAACGCAACATTATGATCGCGGCAATGATCGGGATGTTTCTTTCTTCATTGGCATTAACCATTTTCACCTCGCAATACATGCGGGAGCTCAATAGCGATACGGTTACAGTTAATCTCATGTATCTATGCATTTTTACAACCGGACTTGCACGCGGTTTTTATGGCCCTACGGCAAATGCTTTTATTGCTCAGATTGTTCATCCCGGAACAGGAAGTAACATTTCTAAAGACTCACAAAAAAATATAGTAGATCCAAATATTCTCGACAATATTGATGAAGAAGAATTAAGAGACGGAGAATCTAAAAAAATAAAAGATGTAATGCTGATTAAAGCATCAACCATGAGTTCCACAGTCTGGCAAATGAGTGCAATTATTGGGCCTGCTTTGGGGGGATTTATTTATGCAGGATTTGGAATGACTTTCTCCATGTGCGCAATTTTAGTTTGCATTATTTTAGGAACAATTATGATGAGTTTTATTAAACCGAAACCTATCGTTCAAAAAAATAATACAGAACCGATCTATGGAAGATTAAAAGAAGGGGTGCGTTTTGTTTTTCAGAATAAAATTATTTTAAGTGCATTAAGCCTTGATATGTTTTCTGTTTTATTTGGCGGAGCTGTTGCCATGTTACCGGTTTTTGCTGATACCATTTTAGATTGTGGGCCGCAGGGATTGGGAATTTTACGCGCAATGCCATCACTAGGTGCCGTTGTTACCATGACCTATATCACACTTAATAAAATGCCCGGCAAAGTAGGAATCACTTTATTATATGCCGTTGGCGGATTTGGAATCACCATTATTTTATTTGGAATTTCCACCAGTTTTTATTTATCGCTTTTTTTATTATTTCTCAATGGAGCATTTGATAGTATAAGTGTAATAATAAGAGGAAATATTATTCAGATTCTCACACCGGATTCCATGCGCGGAAGGGTAAGTGCAGTTAATACCATGTTTATTGGCAGCAGCAACGAATTAGGTGCATTTGAAAGTGGAGTGGCAGCAAAACTTCTGGGATTAGTTCCCAGTGTTATTTTTGGTGGCAGCGTTACTTTATTGGTTGTCGCATTTACGGCAATAAAATCGAAAGCACTGAAAACATTTAATTATTAAAGAAACTTACTGTTGTGTTACGCCCCTTTTGCATCACGCCCTGCCGGTAGTGCGGGTTCTCGGCCCAAATTAATCATCACTTTTTTGTTTGCATTTTGTTCAAATTCTTCGATATATCTTTTATGATTTGTCCTCATCAACCTATCCCAAATATTAAAATACAATCCGTAATTTCCTTTGGAATAATGATGATGCATATCGTGATGCGTAGCAGTGTTAAATAATTTTCCGCTAGGGGTTTTTAAGAAGTATTTTGGAAATAATTCGTATCCCAAATGTCCCAATACATTTATTATTGTCATTACAAACGCAAAAACAATAAAAACAGATAAATGTAACGGCAAAACAAACACCACCGGAATAATAAATATAAATTCCAAAATTGCTTCTACCGGATGAAAAGAAAATGCAGCCCAGGGCGTAGGTGATTTTGACCGATGATGGTGTGCGTGAATATATTTAAACAATATCGGAAGATGCATCATCCTATGTATCCAATAAAAGTAAGTATCGTGAATTATGAGCATCAATATAAAACTCACCGGCAAATACCAAAAACCATATTGATCAACATTTGCATAAATTCTGGTATACCCCATTTGATTAAAAATTATGATGCTTGCCATGAAACCCGCAAAAATGATAAAGCTCACAACAGACGAGGCGATCTCCGTTTCAATAATAGATGCTTTAAGTTTTCTGTATTGTATTTTTTTATGCAAAAACATTTTGGGAAATACAATATAAAATATTAAAAACGGAATTCCTGCAATTATTAAATATCGAATTATCCATATCAAAAAAGATATTAACCAGTTTGACCAATAATCGTAGAGTGGAAAATGAAACATAATACGTAAATTAAAAGGCACTGTGTCAATCAATTATCAAATTACCCAACTAATAAATTACCCAATAAAAAACAGGTGCAGATCCTTCAAATCCGCACCTGATTCAGCATAACAACCATTAGGGCAATGTATATGGATAATTAATGAGGCCGATTCGGATAACTATATCTTTATCACATTCACCATCTCCATAATTAATTGATCGGTTAATGGCATCCGGAAAACCGAGTGTCCATTCGCCACTTACAGGATAATAAATTCCGTCGAGCCAACAAGAGGATTTAAACACTATTGTTTCTGATATTTCTCCGCTATAAACAGATCCGTCTACCGAACCGGAAAAATTACCTGTTGTTTCAAAAACATCATCGTACAAATTTTCACTTCCGGCTCCCTCCACCCAGGTAACCGTGCGACTGCATTCGAGGGTAACTATACTTCCATCGGGTTCCGTATATTCTCCGTTTTCAACCGAGTATGACATCTCCAGATCGCCGGAATCATTATAATTTATGGTATTATAATTTAATGTTCCTGTTACAGCATAACCATCTACAGAATAATTATCCAGTGTTATACTTAAAGTTGAACCGGGTTCACGTGGAATTCCATTGTAATCAACAATTATTTTTCCTTTACGAGTGCGTCCATCTAATCCGGTACAGCCGGTTGTTCCGAGATCAAAAGTGAGTACGGTATTTACCTCATCGTGTAATACAGTAACACAGGTTCCGAATGTGTAGGTATCATAAGTGGGATCTTCCATATACATTAAAGTTGCCTCCTCGGTCATAGTAACAACATCATCGTAGGTTTTAGTTGTTTCCGCAACCATTTTTGCCGAACCCGGATCGGTGTTGTCGTCAACAGGCTCCTCTTTTTTACAGGAAATAACACTGAGGCTTAAAACGCTCAGGAATACAATTGTTTTTAGATTTAAATTTTTCATATAGTTATTGTTTTTGTTGTAGCAAAGATGTTGCAGAGGTGATGGCAAGAAAAATATATTCTATATAGTGATACAACATCACTACAAAAACGCGATATCGTTCAACAATAAAAAAATGCCTTGACTGAAACACGTTGTAGTTTCCCAATTGTGTTTCGTAGATAAAGTATGGTTGTTTATAGAAAATTGTCCCATAAAAACAGCTATTTTTTCTATGTTTGTTCCATGAACAATATTCTGAAGAAATACGAACCGCTCTGGCATATCTTGTTCTGGTTATTTTATCTTGTTCTATTAACGATGGTGTTTGCCCGATTTTTAGGCTTTGAACAAGCGCTGCTAAGAAACATTGTAAATGCTGCGGTTCTTGCGCCTTTGGTTTATTTTAATCTTTATTTTTTAGTGGGAAAATATTTATTCAAAGAAAAATATTTAAATTATGCCGGTTCTGTTCTTTTTTTGATCATCGTCACCGCTCCAGTTCGGGCATATATTGATACCCTTTTTAGCAATACTCAAAATAATCCCTTAGTAATGTATTCCACAGCACACTATGGAACTATTTTATTAAGCAGCATAATTATGTTGGGCATTACTACAACTTTAAAACTTCTGGAAGAATGGTATGATAAAAAGGAAATGGAAACCGAACTGCTTCGCCACCGACTGGAAGCAGAATTAAAATTTTTAAAGGCACAGATAAACCCTCATTTTTTATTTAACGTATTAAACAATATTTATTCCCTCACCTATCTGGAGGGAAAAGCTGCCGCGCCGCAAATATTAAAACTCAGCGGTTTAATGCGCTACATGTTATATGAAAGTGATGAAACTATTGTGGAGTTGAAAAATGAAATAGATTATATTAAAAACTATCTCGATTTGCAACAATTAAAATCAGAATCGCTCAACAATATAGTTTTTGAGGTAGAAGGAAATACTGCTAAGATAAAAATTGCACCACTTCTTTTTATTCCCTTTTTTGAAAATGCGTTCAAACACGGTGATGTATTGGAAAATAAAGCCGGAATTTTAAATGCATCTATAAAAGTGGAACCTGAAGTATTGCACTTTCATATTGAAAATACCATTGCACCTGCACAAACCCGAAAAGATAGCGCCGGTGGAATAGGTTTGGACAATGTCCAAAAACGATTGCAATTGTTATATCCCTCCAAACATCATTTATCCATCGCAACTATAAATAATGTATTTATTGTTGATCTCAAAATTCAAATAAAATGACCTACACCTGTTTAATTGTAGATGATGAAATATTAGCGCAGCGTTTGTTGGAAGATTATGTTTTAAAAATGCCGCAGCTCAAAATTGTTGCCAAATGCAGCAATGCTTTAAGTGCGCTGGAAATTCTGCAAAAAGAAAATATAGATATTTTATTTCTCGATATTCAAATGCCCGATCTCACAGGATTAGAATTGTTGAAGATCATTAAAACTCGTCCGGCAGTTATTTTAACCACTGCATATCGCGAATATGCTTTAGATGGATTTCAATTAGATGTTCTCGACTATTTAGTAAAACCCATCGCCTTTGAACGGTTTGTGCAGGCAGTGAATAAAGCCTGCGAATGGAACAATTATAAAAAACAGCAATCCGGTTCGGGGCAAATACCACAATTGGTTTCAGAGATAACACAGCAACTTCCAAAAGCCCGACACCTGTTTGTAAAGTCGGATTACAAACAAATAAAAATAAATTTTGATGATATTTTTTATGTGGAAGGACTTCGCGAATATGTCAGCATTTTTACCAAAGATAAACGCATTATAACCCTTGAAACCATGAAAAACATGGAAATAATTCTTCCGGCAAATGAATTTATGCGTATACATAAATCTTATATCGTAAATTTTCAAAAAATAGATGCCCTTAATGGAAATATGTTGGAAGTTGGCAAAGAAAAAATTCCGATTGGGAAAAGTTATAGGATGGATGTGATGAAGGTTTTAAAACTGAAATAAAACTCCACCAGTGAATTGTTGAGAAATACTAACCTTGGTGTGAGATGCGAAGTTACCTTATCCATAAAAATAAACTTTTTCTTAACTTTAACTTCCAATGGCAAAGTTTACAGTATATGATCCTCCTCTTGCAGAAGAACAAATAGCGCAACTAAGGCGCAAAGAAAATTTGTTATTATCTCCTGAACAGAGAATGAAAAAAATGTTTGCACTGATGGAACTTTCTGCAAGATTTAAAAAAGGGCCGTTAAAAAAAACAGGAAAAAATGCAATTGTTTTTAAATCGAAGAAGTATGATGCAATTTGAATTAGATACAGAAAAAATATTTTTATTGTTACACAAATACGATGTTATATCCAATGGTTTAGTGCTGCCTGACAACTTAAAGTAACCGTTGAAATAACTGTCAATTTTTGTGTATTCAGTTTCGAATTTATCAGTGGATAAAACGGAAGGATATCTCTAATAAATGCTCAAAATTTTCTTACGCTCTTTCCACTGCTAATTGTTATAGCCAATAGTTCAACAACATTTATGCAGGATACCAATATGTCTGAATGGAAAGCGAGAGGTTGTATTTTGCAACCATGTCAATAAATTTTGTAACTTTACTTACTGAAATTTTCATGATGAAAATACTTATTTTTTTTACTTGCTTTTTTGTAAAGTTGGTACTTTTGCTCAGGCTCTAGAAATACAATGGCAGAATACAATTGAGGGGATATCATCAGATGAATTATCAATATTTCAAACTCGTGACGGTGGATATATAGTTGGTGGCTCATAGTAATCCGGACTATATGGCGATAAAATTACACCAGGTTATGGCAACCAGGATTACTGGATATTAAAACTTGATTCGGTTGGTAATATGCAATGGCAAAATAGTTTTGGAGGTGAGGGAATTGATAATTTATATGAATTAAAGCAAACTACAGACGGAGGTTTTATTAGGGCAAGAAGCTCAAATTCTGATAGTTCAGGAAATAAAACTAAAAATATCTGTATATTTGTTTACATAGTTATCATTCAATGAAACGATTAAAAGCAATTTTATTTTCAATTTATCTGCCCCTCATTTGCTTGGCTCAAGCACCGGATATTGAATGGCAGAATACAATTGGGGGTAGTTTGTCTGATGTACTATATTCTATCAAAAAAACCAGTGATGGCGGTTATATATTAGGTGGGTATTCAAATTCTTCAAATACCGGAGATAAAACAGAAATTAATATTGGAAGTGATGATTATTGGCCTGTAAAATTGGATGGTAATGGCAACGTGCAATGGGAAAATACAATCGGAGGTAGTGGACAGGATAGATTGTTTAGTATTCAACAAACAATGGACGGAGGATTAATTTTGGGGGGGTATTCCGCTTCAGGTATTTCAGTGGATAAAACTGAAAACTTGATTGGGGCAAATGACTATTGGATAATAAAGCTTGATAGCATAGGGATAATTCAATGGCAGAATACAATCGGTGGAACTGCAGATGAAATTTTATCCATTGCTCAAACTTTAAGTGGTGGGTATATTTTGTCTGGCACTTCCAGTTCCGGTATCTCTGGTGATAAAACGGAAGCCAATAAAGGTGATGTAGATTATTGGATTATTGAATTGGATAGTATGGGAAATGTGACTTGGGACAAAACAATTGGCGGAAGCAATAGCGATGGGTTATGGGGAGTTTTTATTAAACAAACTTTTGATGGGGGATATATAGTAGCGGGATCGTCAAATTCTAGCATATCGGGAGATAAAACCGAAACAAGTTATGGCGGTTATGATTATTGGGTTTTAAAGCTTGATGGAGGTGGAAATATTCAATGGCAAAATACAATCGGGGGAAATCTTGATGATGCGTTACTTGACATTGAACAAACTATCGATGGCGGTTATATCTTGGGTGGATATTCAGCGTCTGACGTTTCAGGAGATAAATCTGAACCGAGTATTGGTCTGTTCGGGTATTTAGATTTTTGGGTTGTGAAATTAGATTCTTTCGGTGAAATAATATGGCAAAATACTATAGGTGGAGATTATAACGATGCACTCTCTTGTCTCTATCAAACATTTGATGGAGGTTATATTTTAGGTGGTGTTTCAATATCAGGCATTTCTGGTGATAAAACAGAAGCAAATTTTGGACAAAATGATTATTGGGTTGTAAAACTTAATACATCAGGAAATATTGTGTGGGACAAAACTCTTGGAGGTAATTCTATCGATGTTCTACTTAGTTTAGACCAAACTTTTACTGGCGGATATGTTCTCGGTGGTTATTCTTTTTCAGAAATTTCAGGAAATAAAACGGTAGTAAATATTGGAGATGCCGATTTTTGGGTAGTAAAGATTTTTCCTGATAGCTGCGTTACTACAAATGTATTTTATGTAGACAATGATAGTGATGGTTTTGGAAACATTGCAGATACGATAACAGCATGTATTCCGCCTGATGGCTATGTAACAAATTCATTTGATTGTAATGACTCAAACTCAACAATTCACATTGGAGCATTGGAAATTTGCAATTCTCTTGATGACAATTGTAATGGTGAAATTGATGATGGTCTCCTCATGTTTACTTTATATTTCGATACAGACATGGACGGCTATGGAAATGTATTCTCAGACACATTGACCTGTTATTTTGAAATTTCCGGATACCTTTCTGATAGTACCGATTGTAACGATTTAAACAATTTAATCTAGCCTGGAGTTAGTGAAATATGTAATTTAATGGATGATAATTGCAATGAATTAATTGATGAAGGATTGCCACTTTATAATTTATTTATTGATACAGATAATGATAATTTTGGGGATGTTTTTATAAATACCATTTCTTGTCTCTTTGAAATTACGGGTTTTTGTATAGATTCAACTGATTGTAATGATTCAAATCCATTAATTTATCCCGGATCAGAAGAAATATTAAATGGATTGGATGATAATTGCAACGGTACTGTTGATGAGGGAATTGTTGAAATACTAAATAACCATTTCACTTCTTTCACAATTTATCCTAATCCCAATAGTGGGATTTTTGAAATATCAATAAGCAGTCAAATTTCCACATCTATTATAATAGAGGTCGTAAATTTATTTGGCGAAAATATTTACACAAAGCATTTTAAACAAAATGATATTTTACAAATTAAACTGAACGATTCATTTACAGGAGTTGCCGCCGTAATAATTTCAGCAAATGGAATTTCTGTAGCTAATTTAATAAATATAATAAAATGAAAACTATTTTTATTCTAATTTTATGCTTGCCCTATTTATTAACTAAGGCACAACCAGTTCAAACACTTACGCTTTCAGGTGACGTTACCCCGCCAGTCTATACAGTAACATTGACGGGAACCGCTGATGATCCAATTTTAAATTTTCTGCTAGGAACTCAAAGCCCCAATCTAATTTTTGCTGGTCCGAGTTCTGGAGTCACTTCTTTCAAACCAACCTTTCGTGCATTGGTAACTGCAGATGCGCCATTTGCAGTAAATAAAACTGAATCTCAATCAATAGCTGGGACCAAAACCTTTACAAGTGATTTATCCATTTCCTCCGCCAATTTAACAATATCCGGAACGACTGGGCAAAAATTAAAAATACCAGATGGTACACCTAACGCGCCTTCGTTGGTATTTACAAATGAAAGCACTTCTGGGTTAAGTTATTCATTTGATGATTCTCTCGAGTTTATAACAGGATCCTTTACCGGCCTTGGCAAATTTGAATTTAGAAGCAACGGCACTCTTAATTTAAACAATAATCATGACGGTGCATTTCTTGCAGGCTCTCAACATCTTGATATTAATATATTTCATCAATCGCAGGATGATGGTGAAGATGGTGGTGTAAGCGTTTCTACAGATGGCAAATTTGATGTTGGTGGAGGGGCATTTAAATATCATACTTGCGCTTTCGGGGGCAGAACTTCAGGGGGCACTTATGATGTTCAGGCAAACACAGTAAAGGATCAAGCATTAGTAGCATTTATTGGCAAAGGTTATGCAGATGGTTGGGAAAGCACAAACAGAGGTGCTTTTGTTGTTTATGCAGCAGATAATCATGAGACTACAAATCAACCTGCATATTGTACAATTCAAACAACACGAATTGGGCCTTATGATGGAAGTAACCCCTTGAACGACCATATTAGTTTGTTGGTTGACGCCGCAGGAAATGCAGGCCTTACCTACAATAAAATCATTCCAATAGAATATCCTGATTTATGGAGTGATGGCACTGATCCGGAAGAGGATTTTGACAGCAGATTTTTCACAGTGGAATCACAATCCAATACTACAGATGTAGGATTATTTCTTCAAAATAACAATGCGGCAAAGGGAATAAACATTTGGCTTGACAACGATCAGGATATTTCCTATTTCGATAACATTAGAAACGCAAATAATGCTGCCTTTAAATTCAGATTAAAGACCGCCGGAACGGCTGTAATTGCTATGACAATTAATGCGCATGGAAGCAATGTTGGAGGTGGAACTCCATCTTCACGACAAATTTTTTCCGTAGGGTTAAATCGAGATTTAGTTGTCAATTCATCAGGTAAAATATCAAAATACTACTGTTTCTGATGGAGAATTGCTAATAGGTAAAACAGCAGGCAGTACATTTGAAAAAACAACACTTACATCCGGGACAGGTATTTCAGTAAATAATAATGCAGGCGCAATAACAATTAACGCAAGTTCAGCTTATACTGCTACGGCAAATAAAACCGTAATTAATACAACTACTGAAACAACTTTATTGGCATCAGGTGTCGGTTCATTAACAATAAATGCCAATACACTCGTTGCCGGTAAAAGCTATATGATTAAAGCATACGGGTTTGTGAACACAGATGCATGTGCCCCAAATTGGACTGTTAATGCAAAATTAGGCTCAACCGTAATTGCAACAACAACCGGGGCAGCAACCGCATCTCTTAGTAACCGGAGAGTTGAAATAATGACCATTGTAACTTGCCAGACTACCGGAACTTCAGGAACTGTTGCCGCTCAAGGTTCTTTTGGTTATAATTCAAATGCCACAAATGGTTTTACAAGAGAAATGGTAAACACATCACCTATAACAATAAACACCACAGTAAATCAGTCAATAGATTTAACCTTTACTTGGTCGGTTGCAGATATAGATAATTCGATTACTATTACAAATGCCACAATTGCAGCAATGAATTAATTCCGTCTTCAGTGACTTTTTAAACTAATTAGATTTAATTCAGAGTAAACATCGACAACCACAGGTTATAACAAAACCATTTGCAAAATGGCATCGTAAATCGTATTCTAGAAACCTATATTTTCAATTGATAATTTTTACCAAATATGAACTATTTCGCTTCGAATGCCGCCTCTTCGCAAAACTTCTAAACGTTGAATTTAATCTTGTTGGTGGGTTAGCAGTTAACTTTTATGGTTATGCAAGGAGCACCGGAGATATTGACCTATGGATAAAAGACAATGCATTAAACAGAAAAAAATTGATTTCTTCGCTTAATGAATATGGAGTAACAGGAATCGAAAGTCTCATACATATTCCTTTTTTGGCCGAATATACACAAATTCTTTTAGACAGCGGTATTTATTTGGATTTGATGAGTTCATTACAACATTTGGGACAGGAGGATTTTAATAACGCCTTTAAAAATGCATCTGATTACAAATTAACAGATAATACTTATATCAAAATAATTAGTTATTCTGAATTATTGTATGAAAAAACAAACTCTACGCGTGTAAAGGATAATTTAAATGCTGAGGAATTAAATAATTTGAATGAATAAATTTTATCCCAATTTAAGCAATAGGCTTTAGCAAATCGATTAAGTAATTGATTTAATTGGGTTTACCCTGATTAGCATGCAATTTGAAACGGGCATGTTATTGGCTTGAAACATCTGATTTTATTACAAAAATAGTGTGGTATGAATTCCAATGCTTAATCTGGGTTAATTAAATTTTTTCCCGCAGAGGTGCAGGGTTCGAAGAGTTCAAAAAATGTAGTATTTTTTTTAATCCGGTATATGTTGGTAAAATATTTTGAATAAAATAACTCACAATTTCACAAATCCTTCTCCATCAAATATCGATACCACATCGTATTCAGGATTACTCATGCAGAATTTAATATCGTTTTCTATGCCGAGTCGCGCCAATCGTTTAAAGTGTGTGGCTTGTTTTATTAGGGCACGGGGAAAATTACTTCCCTATTAAACCTAAATCTCCTACTTTATTAAATATAATTATTCCTTTTTCACCTCATAATCGATGCGATAATATTTTTGCCTGTAATTAAAATTATTAATAAAAGGTAAAAAGAAATTTTCAGTTTTTGATTTGGGTTTTCATCCTCTACTTTTCAAAAGTATAAACTACCTTTTAAATTTCCGAAAGAATCTGTCTTTTTCTTTTCAAATTCACTATTTATTGTGAACTATCGACTATATTTATCAATAAAAATATTAAAATTACCATTTGCAGTCAATAAAACTCATCCTGTAAACTCAATTTACAGGAAACCGAAAAATGGAGTTTAAGCGCCCGATATTTCGCACCGGCGCAAATCATCAAAATTCCCTACCTTTGCACAAATTTTCTCTCAATAATTATGGACATTAAAGTTCTAGAAGACGTAGTGATCAAATTTGCCGGCGACAGCGGTGACGGTATGCAGCTTACCGGCGGGCAGTTTACTACAAATACAGCCCTTTTGGGTTCCGATTTGGCAACATTTCCTGATTTTCCTGCCGAAATTCGCGCACCAATAGGTACTTTGCCGGGTGTTTCCGGATTTCAACTGCATTTCAGCAGCAGAAAAATTTATACTCCGGGCGATTTATGTGATGTACTTGTGGCAATGAATGTGGCAGCACTGAAAGTAAACATGACCGCTATTAAAAAAGGTGCAATTGTAATTGTAAATACCGATGGGTTTGATGCGAAAAACATGCGTCTTGCCAATGCTGCTACCAACCCTCTAGAAGATGGAACACTGGAAGGTTATGAGCTGATCAAAATTGATGTTACCAAACTTACTCGGGAAGCACTTTCCGATATTACCATGGGTGTTAAGGAAAAAGATCGCTGTAAAAATATGTTCGTGCTCGGTTTCCTCTATTATATGTACAGCAGGTCCACCGATTCAACCGAACGTTTTTTAAACGCAAAATTTTCGAAAAAACCGGACATACTCGAAGCGAACTTAAGAGCTTTAAAGGCCGGCTATAATTATGCAGATACCACAGAGGTATTTTCTTCCCGCTACAAAGTGGAAGCAGCAAAATTAGATCCCGGAACTTATCGCTCTATTATTGGAAACGATGCGGCTTCCATGGGATTTATTGCAGCATCTCAAAAGTCGGGATTGCCATTGTTTTTGGGTTCATACCCTATTACACCGGCATCAGATATACTACATTTTTTAGCAAAATATAAGAATTTCGGCATCCGCACTTTTCAGGCGGAAGATGAAATTGCAGCCATTTGTTCAGCTTTAGGTGCAGCATTTGGTGGACATTTGGCATTAACTACCACTTCCGGACCGGGAATTGCCCTTAAAGGTGAGGCTATTGGATTGGCTGTAATGTTGGAAATGCCTTTGGTGGTGGTAAATATTCAGCGGGCAGGACCTTCCACAGGAATGCCGACAAAAACCGAGCAAGCTGATCTTTTACAGGCGCTTTACGGCAGAAACGGCGAATGTCCTATGCCGGTTATTGCTGCTGCAACTGCCAGCGATGCCTTTGATACAGCCTTTGAAGCATGCAGAATCGCATTACAACACATGACTCCTGTTATGTTTTTAAGTGATGGTTATATTGCAAACGGCGCAGAACCCTGGAAATTTCCAAAAGCAGAAGACCTGCCTGAAATTAAAGTGGAGTTTGCACAACCTATTGAAGATGGTTCCACGTATTTACCATACAAACGCGATGAAAAATTAAGTCGCCCTTGGGCTATTCCGGGAACTAAAGGTTTAGAACATCGTATTGGAGGTTTAGAAAAAGAAGCAGAAACGGGAAATATTTCTTACGATCCTGAAAATCATGAATTCATGGTAAAATTGCGGGAGGAAAAAGTGGAACGTATTGCCGATTATATTCCTCTCCAAAAAATTGAAAGCGGTCCCGAAAAAGGAAAAATTTTAATATTGGGATGGGGATCAACGTATGGTTCAATTCAAAGTGCCGTTAATCATTTATTGGCTGATGGATATACAGGAATTGCACATGCACATTTGCGTTATATAAAACCTTTCCCTAAAAATTTGGGAGAGATATTATTTAATTATGATAAAGTAATTATTCCGGAAATAAATAATGGTCAGTTAGTAAAAGTGATAAGAGATAAATTTATGATTCCTGCAATTGCGTATAATAAAATTAAAGGAACGCCGATTACGAGTACTGAATTAATTGAAGTGATATTAAAAGAATTAGCTGATTAATTAGCAAATTAATTAATTAGCTAATTAGCAGATGAACAGCCAAAGAATGTACCAATGTACCAATTAACAGCCGGAATTGTGATAGACTTTAATTATGGTTTGCAGTATATAAATTATCAAATTAACAAATTATCAAATTAACAAATGATATGAGTGAAACAGTTCAATTAACAGCGAAAGATTTTCAAACCGATCAGGAAGTACGCTGGTGCCCGGGATGTGGTGATTATTCTATTTTGAAACAAGTACATACTGTATTACCCGGTCTCGGAATTGCAAGAGAAAACATTGTTGTTGTTTCGGGAATCGGCTGTTCATCGCGCTTTCCGTATTATACCAATACTTTCGGAATGCACAGTATTCACGGTCGTGCAACTGCTGTTGCCTCCGGATTAAAAGCTGCGCGACCTGATTTAAGTGTATGGATAGTTACGGGTGATGGAGATGGATTATCTATCGGCGGAAATCACATGATACATTTATTGCGCAGAAATTTCAATGTGAATATTTTATTATTCAACAACGAAATATATGGTTTAACAAAAGGACAATATTCGCCAACATCACCGGTTGGAAAAGTTGCTAAATCAACTCCTGTTGGAAGTATTGATCATCCATTTAATCCTGCAGCTTTGGCATTAGGTGCGGATGCAACTTTTGTTGCGAGAAGTATGGACAGAGATCCTGCACATTTACAGGAAGCATTAATTCGTGCGAATGCACATAAAGGAACTTCCTTCTTAGAAATATATCAGAACTGTAATATTTTTAATGACGGAGCTTTTGAAGCGTTTACCGAAAAAGCTACTAAAAAAGAAAATGATCTTTTTGTTCGTCACGGTCAACCGTTAGTTTATGGTGACGGCGATACCAAAGGAATTAAATTAGATGGATTTACTCCTATCTCTGTGGATCTTACTGCAGGATTTTCAAAAGATGATCTTTGGATACACGACGAAACAGATATTTATAAAGCACAAATATTAGCGCGCATTTTTGATAACCCTGCAAACGAAGGACATTTACCTCGTCCATTCGGAATTTTTTATGCAAACAGTGCTCGTCCTACCTATGAAGATATGATGACGGATCAATTAAATGCTGCTCTAGGAAAAGGTGTTCCTGATTTGGATAAATTATTAAGAGGATCGGAAATATGGGAGATCCTGTAGTAGAGCTCCTGCGTCGCTCACTACAGGATTAACAATCCGTAGTAGAGCTCCTGCGTCGCTCACTACAGGATTAACAATCCGTAGTAGAGCTCCTGCGTCGCTCACTACAGGATTAACAATCCGTAGTAGAGCTCCTGCGTCGCTCACTACAGGATTAACAATCCGTAGTAGAGCTCCTGCGTCGCTCACTGCAGGATTAAACAATCGGGAGTAGAGCTTTTGTGTCGCCATTATATTATTTTTACCGCCACATTTATGACCACTACTTTCGCGGTATTAGGAAATGACGGGGCATTACGAGACAATGTGAAACTATCCCTCAAGGAAAGAAAAGCACCATTTTGTTTATTCAAACAAAAATATCTACCTTTCGACACCGTTTGAATGATACACCACCTAAATTCAAAACATTTACTATGAAAAAGATTTTACTTCTTTTGCTGGCAGCTGCACCTTTTGTTGTACAGAGCCAATGTACAACAACCAATGCTACCGATTGCGATTGTTTGGACGGTAGTTCTGATTGCGACCTGTTACCCGACATTACCTCTTCCGACGATCTTTTAATGGAAGCGGGCTCCTTGATCGAAAATCCGGGTGAAATTTTGCTTTCGGTTGGAACTCCAAATATTGGTCACGGGCCATTACGTGTTGTGGCAACTGATTATTATGTATGCGGTGGCGATACTATTTTAGATGCAAGCGGTTTGGAAACTTGTCCTGACGGATCATCTCCACACCAGATAATTGATCAAAGAATTTACCATAAAAGCGGCACTACCATGACTTATTGGGATACAAATGCCGGTTCTATGACCTATCACCCGGACCATGGTCACTTTCATACTGATAATTGGGGGGTGTATACTTTGCGAAAAGCTGTTGAAGGTGTTGATGATCCAACCGAATGGCCAATACTTGGTTACGGAACAAAAATGGGATTCTGTTTGATGGATCTTGCAAATTGTGCTTCACCGGGTAATTATGGTCATTGTCGTGAAGATGATGGAACTGTTGTCACCAACGATATTGAAAATTATGGTTTAGGTGGAGGTAATTATAATTGCGCTATTACCAATCAGGGAATTTCTGTTGGTTACCTGGATATTTATGATTATTATTTGGATGGAATGACAATTGATGTTCCGGCAGGAGTTTGCAACGGCGATTATTATATAGTTGTTGAAATTGATCCGAACGGAAATTATTTAGAGGAAAGTGATAATAATAATGTGAGTGCAGTACCCTTTACATTAACGGATCAGCCGGAAGATGTTGCTTCATTACCTGTTACCTATACGGGTGGTTCAATGATAACTCCCGGTATACTAACTATTTGTGCAAGCGAATCCATTGATTTGAGTACTTCGCCAATTGGAATTGCATATACCTGGTCGAATGGAGCTACAACAAACACCATAACGGTTACAGAATCGGGTGAATATTATTGTTATGTTGAACGCGAATGCGGAAATTTATATACGGATACTATCACCATCGAATTTATTGAAACTACACCTCCTGCAATTGCAGCAGTTGAGGCTGTTTGTGCAGGAACACCTGCAATGATTACAGCAACTGCGGCTGGAATTGTGAATTGGTATGATGCTGCAATTGGTGGAACATTATTAGGAACAGGAACAACCTTAACCACCGCAGACCTTTTTGAAAACACAACTTTTTACGCAGAAAATATCGACGAAACAATTACCTATATTGATGCGTATGTTGGTCAGGTTGATCACGAAGGATCTGATTATAGCACAGGATCTCCATATAATGGTTATGAAGTATTTGATACATATGAAGATATTACTTTATCTTCCGTGAAAGTAATTACCGATTTTCCCGGTGAACGTCAAATTGAATTAAGAAATGCTGCGGATGTTGTACTGGAATCTTTATTGATCGATATTCCATCCGGAACAACAGTAATTGATCTGAATTTTGATGTTCCAGCCGGAGCAGGATATCGTTTAGGTACCAGTGATGATATTAATACCGAAACTTTTGGCGAGATATCTCCAAAATTAAAGCGCAGTAGTGCAGGCACTGACTATCCCTATAATATTGACGGTTTGATAAGCATAACAAATAGTAGTTATGACGAAAGTCGTTTTTATTATTTTTACGACTGGCGTGTAACAGGAACAGGAATTTTTGCTTGTCAAAGCATAAGGACACCTATTGATGTAGAGGTTAAAGTATGTTCTGCAATTGGAGAGATTTCTTCTTTAAATTCATTTAATGTTTATCCAAATCCTGCAAATACAGAATTTAATATCGCATTAAATACTACTGCTGTTGAAGAATTAATAATATCAGTTACAAATGTTACAGGTCAGCAGATCTTTAATAAAACAATTTACAATGCAAATGGAGAAATAAATGTTCCGGTTAATATTTCCGGAAATGCTTCGGGTGTTTATTTGGTAAAAGTTGTTACTGAAGGAAATGCAGTGAGTAAAAATATTATTGTAGAATAATCTCTGAGTTAAGCGCCTTCATCTGATTGTAGGAATTTGCTTTTCAATAAGAAAATAAAACCCCGAGATGAGCTCTTTGTGCTCGCTTCGGGGTTTTCGTTTGCATGTAGTTACGCAATACGAAATTCCGGAATGGGGAAGAATAATCTAAATGACAGAACAATTCCGAATAGTGTTATGGATGGAAGTAAGGATGGCTGGAGGATAATTAATTATGATTAATTGGTGCCATTATTTATTCATGTATTCATGGCGAATTAATTATATCTTTTTGTAGCTATAGCTTTTAAATAAAAAACCCTTCCGCATTACACGAAAGGGTTATAAATTTATATTTCTCTGAGTTAATCTTCTTTAAACAAATAATGTATCCCTACATATATGCCTCCAAAAAAATTATGCGAAGCAGCGTATCCTGTTACTTCTCTGGTTGGTTTCGAATTAATATCCGTTAATCCGTAATACACTTTAATTGCAGGCGTAACAAATAAATTATCATTAATATAAATATCAACTCCCGCATCGGCAGAAAAACCAAAATCTAATTTAGAAAAATAATCTTCCATTGGTTCGATAGCATCAGTTTGTGCAAACTGTGCAACAACGGTATCCAAAATAACACTATTATCCAGTGTAACAATATTTCCATCTTGATAAACATCTGCTTCAAATGTTTGGTCAGCAGATAATAATAAACCTATGGTTGGTCCAATCATTAAATGGTAGGAAATAATAGATTTTTTTGCTCTCGTGGATTGATATCTGAACAAAATAGGAATGGATAAATAATTAAGATCCACATAACGAAATGTTTCCACTTTAATTCTTTTTCCTTGGCCATCATCAGCAAGACTGAAAGAACTCGATACGTCTGAATAATCCTGACCCAGCGGTGCATAATTCAATTCCAATTGAACGCCCATATTATCCGTAAAATTATATCCTACAGCAACCCCGGGCACTACTCCGAAGTTTCTAATATAATCCAGTTCTTTATATCCGTAAATATTCTGATTTACGATCCAAACGCTGTTAAATCCAGCATTTAATCCGGCGTGAAAACCTGTCTGACCAAAGGCACTAAATGCCGCAAGGGATAGGATAAAAAAGAGTATTCGATTTTTCATATTTACTTTTTAGAGGTTTTACAAATTGTATTATATTATTGACTCAAAATTACTCATTAGTATTGGATGAACGATTGCCTAACTAATTATTTTGTGATATGAAAGGATATTTCTCCAAATATTGAATATATCTTAATATTAAGATAATATCAACTGCTATTTTTTTAATCCAATCTCCCGAAGTCTTTCATTTAAATAATCTCCTGCGGAGATAGAATCATAATTGATCGGGTTTTGTGTGGTAATACAAGAGGAAAGGCATGTGAGATCCATTTCTGATTTTGGGTGTAAAAAGAAAGGTATGGAGAATCGCGGTGTGTGCCATCTTTCTCGTGGTGGATTAACTACCCTATGTGTGGTTGATTTTAATTCATTATTAGTGAGGCGCTGCAACATATCGCCAACATTAACTACAATTTCGGTAGGCGCAGTTTTAACGGCAACCCAATTTCCGGCAGTATCCATAACCTCGAGCCCATCGGCACTAGCTCCCACCAATAAGGTAATCAAATTAATATCCTCATGTTGTTCAGCCCGAATTGCAGATGCAGGTTCCTGCAGAATTGGCGGATAATAAATGGCTCTTAAAATAGAATTGCCATTATGAATCTTATCATCAAAATAAAATTCATCCAATCCTAAAAACAAAGCAAGTGATTGTAAAAGATAACGACCTGAATTTTCAAAACTTCTGTATAGTCTGTATCCGAGATCGTTAAATTCCGGTATTTCAGTAACTCTCACATTTTCCGGATAATTATCGGAAACTACTTCACCATCAATAACTGTTTGACCAATTTGCCAGAATTCTTTTAAATCAGCTGCCTGACTGTGTTTTGCATGTTCTTTTCCAAAGGAAGTATATCCTCGTTGCCCCGCTAAACCCGGAACTTCATATTTTCTTTTAATGTTTTCAGGCAGTGCAAAAAAATCTTCCACCGACTTATAAAAATCATCTACCAATTTTTGATCGATACCATGATTTTGAACTGCCACAAACCCCACCTCCTGATAGGCTTTACCTAATTCAGCAACGAATTTAAGTTTCCTTGCTTGATCTCCTGATGTGAAATCTGCAAGGTTTACGGTTGGGATGGAGTTCATGATTGTAAAAATAACAGATTGTTGAGAAATGAACAAGGGGAGGGGGGAGGAGAAATGAGAAATGAGTGGTGGGTAATGAGTAATGAGTAATGAGTAATGAGTAATGAGTAATGAGTAATGAGTAATGAGTAATGAGT
>Ga0163148_10002444_pt1 | contig 22167 bp, 14 predicted proteins | sample OliLakLV19MP7P2_FD_148606 | JGI IMG/M metagenome (GOLD analysis project Ga0163148, IMG submission 148606) | Freshwater microbial mat bacterial communities from Lake Vanda, McMurdo Dry Valleys, Antarctica- Oligotrophic Lake LV.19.MP7.P2 | ecosystem: Environmental > Aquatic > Freshwater > Lake >...
AGTACAGATTACTACTGTTGAACAATATTTACCAGTTCAGCCGCCTGCAATAACTGAGAAAAAACAATCAGGTGAATATATTTTTGAACCAAGCAAAGAATTTATCGTAGCCGATTTAATTCCTCGCTCCTTAAAAACACAATTGTTTAAAGCATTATTAGATTCACACGCTGCAGAACACGGAGCACGTATGACATCCATGCACAAAGCAACAGATAACGCAGGAGCATTAATTAAAGAATTAAAATTAACATACAACAAAGCTCGTCAAGCTGCTATTACAAACGAAATCTTGGAAATCGTTGGTGGTGCAGAAGCATTGGCTGGGTAGCCCCTCTCCGGCTCTCCCCCAAAGGAGAGAGAGTCGTTTGACAATAATGATTTGATTTGGTTTAAATCTAGTGGTCTTCAACAAAAAAGCTCCGAAAATATTTTCGGAGCTTTTTTGTTTCACAAAGTTTTCTTTCGGAGTAAGCCTCTAGGGCGGTAAAAATATCTTGTTTCGGAGTGTTTTAGTTGAAAGCAAAATCTTAAATTGAACTCAACTTGCTATTGCTAATCGACTCTCTGCCCTTTGGGGGAGAGCTGGAGAGGGGTATTTCACATCAACTTCTACATCCTCCGCCTTCGGCATCAACGCAGCTACTTTACTTTTATTTAATGCAGGAATTAATGTTGGCGCTATTTTGCCAATTGGTCGATACAATAATGATTCTTCTTTTGTCTTGAAAGAGACCATTGGATAGCTTTCTTCAATTGCATCCATTACAAAAATGACAACACTTAATATCATTGCAAATTTAAGAGCTCCAGCAATTGCTCCTCCAATTTTATTGACTGCACTCAGCGCTACACCTTCAACCATTTTTTGAATCATCTTGGCAACTAAAAAAACAAAGGCGATGATGATTAAAAAAGTAAGGGCAAAGGAAATGACAGGTAAATAAGGCGATTGCCAATCAAACCAAATAGATAATTTATTAGCAAAGTAATCAGAGAAATGAATACCACCCCAAACACCCAAGCCAAAAGCAACAACGGTGGCGGCTTCAATAATGAGTCCTTTGGTGAAGCCTTTGTAAAGCCCCCAAACCAATGGTACACAAATAATAATATCTATAAAATTCATTTACTATAAAGTTAATTGTTCGGCAATTCCCCCTTTGAAAAAGGGGGAGAGCGTTTGTAATAGCGATGGAAGGGGGATTTTTCCAGTGCAACTAATTTCTACCAATATACATCTACAAAGAAAGCCTGAAACGCGTTTAAAATATCCCATTTGGATAAAACTTATTAAAAACGAATTGTTCAATTACTCTAAATAATAGATTATGAAAAAATTACTACTCTCTTGTTTGCTTGTTTTTTCTAGTATTATCACATCATTTGCTACAGGACATACGGTTACAATAGCAGGTACGAATATTACCTGTAATGGAGTTTGCAATGGTTCTGCAACAGCAACCGTAAGTGGAGGTGTTGGTCCGTTTGACTACGATTGGGCACCAGGAAGTCCAGTTGGAGATGGAACACCAACAATGAGTGGGGTTTGTTCAGGAACGTATACTGTAACTGTAATTGATAACAGCGATCTGTCAACAGCATCAGCTACAATAGTGATTACAGAACCTACACTTTTAACCGTTGGTGCTTCGGGTTCTCCCGTTTGCGCAGGAAGTTGTACCACACTTTCTTTTACGGCCTCAGGCGGAACACCTTCATACACATATTCTTGGTGTTGTGGTTTATTTGGTCCTTCGCCAAGTGTTTGCCCAGCAAGTTCAACTTCGTATACTGTAACTATTACGGATGCTAATGGATGTGTCGCTACGGGAACAACAACAGTTACTGTTAATCCAATTCCTACAGTTACAGTAAATTCTCCAACAATTTGTTCAGGAGATAGCGCTACATTAACAGCTGGTGGAGCATTTACATATATTTGGAGCACAGGAGCATCCACAATGCCTTTAATTGTTAACCCAACGACTACCACATCTTATACGGTTACAGGAAGTTCTTTAGGGTGCACAAATTCGGCAGTTTCAACAGTAACGGTCAACCCTATTCCATCTGCACCAATAGCAGGAAGCAATTCTCCTGTTTGTGAAGGATCCCCATTGAACTTAACAGCTTCGCCAATTGGAGGGGCAACATATTCTTGGACTGGCCCCAATTCTTTTTCCGCTTCAATACAAAATCCTACAATTTTGAGTGCCTCTTCTTTAAATGTGGGAATATTTACTGTTACGGCTACAGTTGCAGGATGTACAAGTGTCGCGGGAACGACAAACGTTGTTGTAGACCCTACACCAACGTTTACAATGCCTTCTACTTACAGTATTTGTTCTGGCGCAACAGTATTAATAGGGAATTCGCCTACAGCAGGATATACATACAATTGGACCTCAAGTTCGTTCTTAAGTTCACCGACCATTTCGAATCCCGTATGCTGGCCCGCAACAACTATAACGTATACCTTAACTGTGACTGACGGAACAAGTGGTTGTACAACCGTGGTATCAACAACTGTTTTTGCAAGTGGACCAATTACTTCAGGAATTTCTTCTGTTAATACTACTGGATGTAGCACATGTGATGGAACAATTTCCGCTGCTCCAACAGGAGGATTGTGGCCATATACTTATTCTTGGGGATCTGCAACAATCACAGGTGTTTGTCCAGGAACATATTCTCTAACGATAACAGACACGGCTGGATGTACAGTTACAGATTCAACAACTGTTTTTGCAAATAACAGTACAATCGCGAACTTCACAATGGTTCCGGATTCTACTAACCCCTATAATTTCTTTGCTTTTAATTCATCAACAGGAACCGGAAACTCTTATGATTGGTCTTGGGGTGATGGAAGTCCAAATTCAACCTTAGCTTCTCCTTCTCATACTTATAGCGCAACCGGAACTATGACTGTTTGTTTAACAGCGGCTAGTTTTTTATGTGGTGCTGATACACTTTGTAAGCCCGTTAATGTCACAGGAACGCCATTAAGTTGCCTAGCATTATTTAATATTGCTGATGACACGTTGAATCCTGATCCCAATGCACATTACGTTTACAATTTATCTTTCGGTTCTACATTGACTTATTTGTGGGATTTTGGTGATGGAACAACATCAACCTCTGCAACTCCTTCACATGTTTATTCTGGAACTGGTCCTTACCTTTTGTGTTTGAGTGTTGATAACGGAGCGGGATGTACGGATATGTTTTGCGATTCTTTAATCTCTGCCGATTCCTTAAATCGCTCAAGCGGAATCATGCAATTGATGGTATACGATGTTCCTCCATTTCAAGGATTGACAACAGGAGTGTTAGATCACATGAATGAAGCATCTGTTTCGGTTGCTCCAAATCCGTTTAGTGATGTTACCGTTTTTGAAATTAAATCAAGCGGCTCAGATGTTTATTCTTTTGAACTGACAGATGTGTTGGGTAAAAAAGTAAGATCGATGAATGGAATAACGGCTAAACAATTTGAAATATCCAGAAACGGATTAGAAAACGGAATTTATTTCTACAAAATTTATAGCTCCGAAAGCATCATTGGTGTTGGGAAAGTAGTAATTAAATAAAAACAATAACGTATGAAAAAAATTGCAACACTTATTTTTACATTTTTTATTTTAAATGTACAATCGCAAAACAATAGTTTTTATTCTATCGAATCGGAATATACAACAACCTTTGGTTATCGGTATTTTTTTGATAAAACAAATCCGTCAACAGGCTTGTCAACACAGCTGAGCCAACTTCCCATTGCAGGATATTATTTAGGGTCTAAGTTTTTCAACTGCTATGGAAATTATGTTTTTTGCGGAGTGGACTCGTCTACAACCAGCGCTCCATTTCTATATAAGCTATATGAGATCGATACACTTGGTAATATAGTGCGCACTCTGCCTCTTTCGAGTGCAACCGGCAATAGCCCTGATTTGATACACTTTAACAGATCGTTCAGTTCTCAAATGTATTATGGTATAAAATGGACCGGTGGCGATGTGCGCCAATATGTAAGTATAGATCCACTTTCAGGAGCAATAAATATTTTGGCCAGTATTACTATACCTTATCATTCTGTTACCCCGATCTCAGTGATGGCTCCCGGGAATAATTTTTATTTTCTGGAACAAAATAACATGTCAGGAAATAGAATACTTTATAAAGCGGATTATACAAGTGGTGCGATCACAGCCACCGATAGCGCATTAGCGCCCAATGATATTGTGAATCTTGTTTATGATTGTATACAAGATTCTGTTGTTGGCTTTTATTGCCCTTTTCCTTACAATGTGAATGGCGCAGAATGGGTTAAAATTAATAATGTAACAGGAAAGCTGCGTAACACAGGAACAATTTTTTCGAGCGTTGCTGGTAGCTTTTATTCAACAGGATTTACAATTCTGAACGAAGGAAATTATTATGCAAAAACATATTCTAATGTTGGAACCATGTTTGATCCGGCATCTGTTTCGGGTGCATCATACACCCCATTTGCTACTTATTTAAATCCTCTTGATTTGAAACTAATCTCTTCCCCTGAAAAACATTGCATAAATTATTATACATGTTCTTCTCTGTCGGTAGGCGAAACGGTTTCAGAAAATGAAAGTATCACAGTATATCCGAACCCATTTGCAGAGAACACGACATTTGTAATAGAATCTGATAAATTAAATGAAATGTATTCCTTCGAACTAACAGATGTATTAGGCAAAAAAGTAAGATCAATAAACGGAATTACTGCTAAGCAATTTGAAATTTCCAGAAATGGGCTAGAAAACGGGATTTATTTTTATAAAATTTATAGCTCCGAAAGCATCATTGGTGTTGGGAAAGTAGTAATAAAGTAACTAAAGACTAAAAATAAATTTGGAGAATTAGAAAATTGTCACTTATATTTGCGCAACAATTAGAAACAATGAACAACAACTTTACATATACGTTAACTTCTTCAAACAGCTCAATGATGTGCTGTATGATGTGTGCGTATTAATGGAAAGCCTGTTGTAAAACATATATTTTAAATCACATTTAAAAGGCTTTCCGAAAACGGGAAGCCTTTTTTAATTCCCCTCTCTTTATGGAGACGGCTATAAAATAAAAAACAATGACAACTTTGAACTTTGAACTTTTTACTTTAAACTTATTTACAATGTGTATGTGTTGTATGATGCTCCTGCGAATGCGGAACGTAATCACTATGCACAATTGTAAACGATAAAAACAATTAAAGCAAAATGAAAGCCCTTCCGCAGCAATGTAGAAGGGCTTTTTTAATGCGGCTTATTGAAAATTAGCCGCATTTATCCCGACAAAAGTCGGGATCTAAAAAACACAGCATACCAAGGAACAAATTAACTATTGAACTAAAATAACATGAAAAGTTTTCAAACAGAAATAGAAGATGCTCTAGTACAAAAAGACATCATTGAATTAGAACAAAAAATTCGTGCTTTCCGCGAAGGAACATTGAACGAAGATAAATTTCGTTCGCTGCGATTGGCTCGTGGAGTATACGGACAAAGGCAGCAAGGCGTTCAGATGATTCGTATCAAATTGCCTTTTGGAAAAGTAACAGGAAAACAATTGTTGCGCATCGCAGATATTTCAGATGAATATTCAAATGGAAACTTGCACTTAACAACTCGTCAAGATGTTCAAATTCACTATGTGAGCTTGGATAGAACTCCTGAATTGTGGGCAAAATTGGAACAAGATGACATCACCTTGCGTGAGGCTTGTGGAAATACGGTCCGCAATATCACTGCGTCTGCAGTAGCGGGCATCGATCCCAAAGAACCATTTGATGTTTCTCCTTATGCTCAGGAATTGTTTAAATACTTTTTGCGTAAACCATTCGGACAAGAATTAGGAAGAAAATTAAAATTTGCTTTTTCTTCCAACGATGATGATACCGCCTACACTTTTATGCACGATTTAGGATTTATTCCTAAAGTAAAAATTGTAGATGGTAAAATCACAAGAGGCTTTAAAGTGCTTGTTGGTGGAGGATTGGGGGCACAACCCTTTTTAGCTAAAACAGCATTTGAATTTTTGGAAGAAGATCAAATTGTTCCCTTTACAGAAGCGTTGATTCGTGTTTTTGACAGACATGGTGAAAGAGCAAGTAGACACAAAGCAAGAATAAAATATTTGGTAAATAAAATTGGAATAGATGAAGTATTGAGATTGGTGGCTGAAGAACGCTTAGCATTGGGCTATTCATCGTTTCCGATTAACTACGATGCCGTGCCATTCAAACAAAACACTTCATCCACATCGTTTACAACATTTAAAATAAGTGACAATATAAAGTATCAAGATTGGTTAAAAACAAATGTATTTGAGCAAAAGCAGCAAGGCTTCTATGGTGTGAACATTAAAATTCTGTTAGGGAATATTAGTTCACACACGGCACGCGAGTTAGTTAGTTTAGTTAATACCTATGCAGCAGACGATATCCGCGTGACGATTAATCAAGGTTTGTTGTTGAAATTTGTTTCGAAAGAAGCTTTGCCTGCTTTGTTCAGAGCATTAGACAAGTTGAATCTTGCGGAGCCGGGATTTGATAGTGTTGCCGATATAACGGCTTGTCCGGGGACCGATACTTGTAATTTGGGAATATCCAGCAGCACAGGAATCGCGAAAGAGTTAGAAAGAGTGGTGAAAGAAGAATTTCCTGAATTACTTTTTAACAACGATATCAAAATAAAAATTAGTGGCTGTATGAATTCTTGTGGGCAACACAGTTTAGCGCAAATTGGATTTCATGGAAGTTCTTTTAAAAATGGAACAGCAGTAGTTCCTGCTCTGCAATTGGTTTTGGGCGGTGGTGTTGTTGGAAACGGGGAAGGAAGAATTTCTGAAAAAATTATTAAAGTTCCGAGTAAACGCGGTCCAGCTGTATTAAGAACACTGTTAAATGATTTTGAAAAGAATGCAGTAGAAGGGGAATATTTTAATAATTATTACGACAAACAAGGGAAAGATTATTTCTATAAATTATTAAAACCACATGCCGACAACAGCACCTTATTGCCCGAAGAGTATTTAGATTGGGGGCATACAGAAGAATTTAAAACAGAAATTGGAGTGGGAGAATGTGCCGGAGTAATGATTGATTTAGTAGCGACTTTGATTTTTGAAGCAGAAGAAAAATTAGATTGGGCAGAAAATTCATTTTCTGAAAATTTGTTTGCAGATAGCATTTATCACAGTTATGCAACGATTATCAGTGGAGCAAAAGCATTGTTGTTGGGGAAAAGTTTGAAGACTAACACGCAAAATGACATCATTAATGATTTTGAGAAGCATTTTGTAAGTTCAGGAGACATTAACTTAGCTGGGGAGTTCAGAGCATTTGTTTTACAAATCAACCAAAATGAGCCATCAAAAACATTTGCTCAACAATATTTAAATGATGCAACACAATTTATTAAACAAATTAGTGCATTTAGAGAAAGGGAGCGCACTTCGACTCCACTCGGTGTAACGCCCTAATAGTGAACGTTTGCATTCAACCGTCAGTCTGAGCATTCTGCGTTGAAGCAGACATATCGAAGACAAGGTATTGACAAACATGAAAGAAATGAAACCACAGTATATAAACCATATAAAATTTGAGATTTGTTGTTGTCAGCACTTATAAAAACTAACAATCAGACAAATCCATACTAAACAATTAAAAACATAGAAATAATGAGCAAAGAAAATAAAACACCAAAACTAACTCTTGTAGGCGCAGGTCCAGGAGATATTGATTTAATTACCGTTAAAGGCGTTGAAGCTATTGGCTCCGCAGATGTAATCTTATACGATGCATTGGTAAATCCCGAACTTTTAAAATATGCACCCATTGATGCACTGAAAATATATGTCGGAAAACGAAACAACAATCATGCGTATACGCAAGAACAAATCAATTCATTAATTGTGGATTATTCTTTTACATACGGACACGTGGTTCGGTTAAAAGGAGGTGACTCGTTTGTATTCGGAAGAGGGTACGAAGAGCTCGCGCACGCAAAATTGTTTAACATAGAAACGGAGGTTGTCCCCGGAATATCAAGTTCAATAGCTATTCCGGAGCTACAAGGAATTCCAGTCACTAATAGAGGAACGAGTGAAAGTTTTTGGGTAATCACAGGAACAAAGAGTAACGGGCAACTTTCTGAAGACATAAAACTGGCAGCTAAGTCGACTGCAACGGTGGTTATTTTAATGGGATTAAATAAGTTGAAAGAGATAGCGGATATATTTATTAAAGAAGGGAAAAACGATACAGCCATTGCACTTATTCAAAATGGTTCTCTTCCATCTGAAAACCTTGCTTTGGGAACCATTGAAACAATAGTGCAAATAGCTAAAGAAGAAAGAATAGGAGCCCCGGCAATCATTGTAATAGGTGATGTTGTAAAGCTTCACGAATCTTTTCCGATAAGTTTAACCGATTGGAAGTATTTGTTGAACTAAATGAAGCGAAGTGTTTTTATTTTCTGCCTTCTTTTTTCAATTTATATAAATGTGAATGGACAAAAGGCAATTGCTCACAATAATCTGGTTTGGTTTGGCGACTTTGCAAAAGGCAAGCTGAATGATAAGTGGAGCATCTATTTTGATTTTGGTTTCAGGCGAACACACTGGCTTAATAAATGGAGTCAGATTCTTGTTCGTCCCGGAATCACTTATAATCTAAACAGCAATGTGAGTGCAACTGTTGGAGTCGCCTATTTTAGTCACTATACGCCTACTTACATTCGGCCGGAATACAGAGGTTGGCAGCAACTTTTGTTTTCCGAAACATTTGGAAGAGTGAAAGTAAACCATCGTTTGAGGGCAGAACAGCGCTTTATTCAAAAGGCAGCTGCAAATGTGCTAATCGAGGATTACAGTTATAACAATCGTTTTCGTTATCAGTTGTCGCTGCAGTTTGCCTTGAACAGAAAACTAATTGAAAGCAAAACACTTTATCTGGCCATTTCTGATGAAGTGTTTATCAATAGTGGAAAGGAGATAGTTAACAACTATTTTGATCAGAACAGACTTGCGATTGGAGTGGGCTTTAACCTGAATGAGCGATTAAACATATTGGTTTCCTATATGAATGTGTTTGTTCAAAAACCAAAAGTAGATAGTTTTGAAAGCAATAATGTGTTGGTTCTCAATCTGTATCACAATTTCGATTTAAAGAGGAAAAACAATAAAAACAACAATTAATCATAATTTAAAGAGTGTTTAGTCTTATCAAAGTGATTTAATACAATATTTAAACAATAATTAAGCAATAAAATTTATAGAAATTAACATTGTTTCAACAAAAAAACCCACAAAAAACCTATTTTCGCACTATTATGAGTAAAAAGGCATCAACCAACCATTTATTTCCTGTTTTCTTCAAATTAGAACGTCTTCACGTTTTGATTGTAGGAGGCGGGAACATTGGTTTGGAAAAGATTTCAGCGGTTTTGAATAATAGTCCGGATGCAGAAGTGACATTGGTGGCAAGACGGGTATTGCCCGATATTAAAGCATTTCAGGAGAAATCAACAAAATTAATTATCCTGGAAAAGGCGTTTGAAGTTACTGATTTAGACGGGAAAGATTTGGTAATAGCGGCAACAGGCGACAGAGCAATAAGTGAATTGATTCGTGAAGAAGCAACAAAACGTAAAATATTAATCAATGTAGCAGATACACCTGATTTGTGTGATTTCTATTTGGGTTCCATCGTTCAAAAAGGAGATTTAAAAATTGCGATATCTACCAATGGTAAATCACCAACTTTAGCAAAACGCTTGAAAGAAGTCTTTAATGAAGCATTGCCGGATGATACTCAAGAAAGCATTGAGAATTTGAACAAATTCCGCAATCACTTAAAAGGAGATTTTGCTCAAAAGGTAAAAAAACTGAATGAAGTTACTTCCATTCTTAATGCCGAAAATAGTTTAGCAGCACTTCAACCGCATTTGGCGATTGAAAAAACAAAAAAACCTTTTTACAAACAACCGAAAGTATTGTTGACTTATTTTTTAGCAGCACTTTCTTTAATGATTGTAGGGCATATCCTTTTTTCTTTTATTCCGCTTTCGCTGATAGGAAATTCCGCTGTGAATTTGTTTAGTTCTTTGGATGAAACGGTGCTGTATTTTATTTTGGGTGGATTTATTGCACAAATGGTGGATGGCGCATTGGGAATGGCTTACGGAGTTACAGCAACCACCTTTTTATTATCGTTTGGCATTTCTCCGGCTGCCGCAAGTGCAAGTGTGCACGCATCGGAAATATTTACAACAGGTGCATCCGGGTTGATGCATTTGAAATTCAAAAACGTAAATACAAAGCTGTTTAAACACCTATTAATTCCCGGGGTGATTGGTGCAATTATCGGAGCCTATGTTCTTTCCTCTTTTCAAGATTATGGTTACATCATAAAACCAATTGTATCGGGCTATACTTTAATTCTTGGAATTGTAATTATTGCTAAAGCGATAAAAAAAATAAATGAGAAAAAGAAAATAAAACGAATTGGTGCTTTGGCATTTATTGGTGCTTTCCTCGATTCCATTGGTGGGGGAGGTTGGGGCCCAATCGTTTCTTCTACTTTAATAGCTCGCGGAAGATCATTCAGATACACCATTGGCTCGGTAAACTTGGCCGAGTTTTTTATTACACTCGCAAGCTCGATTACTTTTTTTACGCTTATCGGAATGCAGCATTGGTCAGTTATTATTGGATTAATCATTGGCGGAACAATTGCAGCACCAATCGCAGCGTATATGACTTCGAAAATTCCCGTGAGGGCCGGATTGATATTTGTAGGAATTGTGGTAGTAATCGTAAGTTTGCGTAATATTTGGGTAAGTATTTTATAATGAATTTAGACGAATTAAATAAAAAGTATTTGTTGCTTAGTCCGGAAGCACGTATTCAAGAGCTATACAAAGATTTTGGTAAAGTGCTGTTTACATCTTCTTTCGGTACAACAGCGGCTTTTTTATTGCATCTGTTTCACAAAGTAAAGCCCAATGAAACCGTTTATTTTTTAGATACCACTTACCACTTTAATGAAACAATCGAATACAAAGAAGCTTTAACAAAACTCTTAAACTTAAAAGTAATTGACGTAAAACCAGAAGAATGGAAAAACAATTTCACAAATCAAGATAAAACCTGGAACTCTGACCCCGACTTGTGTTGCTCCATTAATAAAGTAGAACCAATCGAAAAGATAAAAGTAGATTTTGATGTTTGGGTATCCGGACTAATGGCGGCACAGAATATTCACCGGCAAAGTTTTAAAGTGTTTGAACAAAAAGACGACATCTTGAAATTTTATCCATTGATAGATCAGAATGAAAAAATTGCAAAGGAGTACATGACAAAAAATAATCTGCCGGAACATCCTCTTCTTTCACAAGGATATAGCTCAGTTGGCTGTTTTCATTGTACCGTAGCAGGAAAAGGAAGAAACGGAAGATGGGTGAATAAGTCGAAAACGGAGTGCGGGTTGCATTTGTAAATTTTAGAATTTTAGAATTTTTGATTTGTAGAATTATCACAAACTAAAATTGGAATCAATTGCTAATAAAGGACATTAATTGGGTGGGGCGAAACCATTCTAATAAAGTAATTTCGCAAAAATTAACAACGTAGTTAGAAAGATTCTAAAATTCTAGAATTCAAAAACGCTAAAATTAGATTATGGGAAACAAAAACATTACAATAGGATTATTTGGCTTTGGCTGTGTTGGACAAGGATTGTACGATGTGTTAAATCATTCGCAAGGATTAAAAGCAACGATCGAAAAAATTTGCGTGAAGGATAAAAATAAAAAAAGAAAAATTGACACTTCTCTTTTTACCTATGATAGAGAAGAAATTTTAAAACGCAACAACTTAAATGTAATTGTTGAGCTTATTGATAATGCTGACGAAGCATTTGCTATTGTTAGAGATGCAATGAACAATGGAGTGAGTGTGGTGACTGCAAACAAAAAAATGTTGGCCGAGAATTTTACAGAGTTGTATCAGTTGCAAGAAAAAAACAATGTTGCATTAATCTATGAAGGTTCGGCAGGAGGAAGCATTCCAATTATTCGTAATCTGGAAGAATATTACGACAATGAATTACTAAGTAGTGTTAAAGGAATTTTAAATGGAACGTGTAATTACATTCTTACTAGAATGGAATTGGAAAATAAGGATTATGGAGATGTATTGAAAGATGCCCAAATCAATGGTTTTGCAGAGAGCGATCCGTGGTTAGATGTTGCAGGGTTTGATACAAAATTCAAGACATTGTTATTGACGGTTCATGCTTTTGGAATTGTTTTAAAACCGGATGATATTTTTAATACCGGAATTCAAAATATTAGTTACGATGATATTTTATATGCCAAACAAAGAGGCTTGCGAATAAAAATGTTAGGTGTTTCACAAAAGGTAGGTGATAAATTTAGAGCGTACTCCATTCCGCATTTTGTTGATAGAGAAAGTGAATTGTATAACGTGCTGTACGAATATAATGCCGTAGAAGTAGAAGGAGCATTCTCTTGTAAACAAACATTTGTAGGAAAGGGAGCAGGAAGCCATCCAACAGGAAGCGCTGTATTATCTGATATTTCCGCTTTAACGTATGATTATAAATATGCTTATAAAAAGTTAAAAAAAGCATTGAATGGGAACAATAAAATTGAGGATGGAATAAAACAAATTGAATATGATTTCCCGATTAAATTATACATCCGTTTTCAAAACAGAGAAGAATTAAAAGACCTGGAGATACTTTCTGTTGAAGAGGAATATAAATCGACACATACTAATTACATAATAGCGAACGTCAATTTTAATTCCTTGTTCAATATCTTCAACAAAAGAGATAATAAATTGTTTATTTGTGCTATTTAATAGCGTACATTTAAAAAGATAGTTCCCTCGCAAACGTCATCCCGTGCTACGACACGGGATTTCACGATATTAAGCAGTGTTTTTAACAGGCAGATCCCGTGTCGTAGCACGGGATGACGGTCTGAAAAGGAACAGGTCTCCGAAAGGGCGAAGAATAATCGCAACATTTAAACTTATTTAACACTCAATGGTCGAATACCCAATTCGACAAGTGCTTTAATTCGTATTTTTGTCGCGAAACAATTGAATCCCCGTGCCTTTTAAAAAAGCAGTATTTTTTATTTATTTAGTTTCATTTTCAGGATTTGCCTTCTCTCAAAACAAGCAATTTCCTGGAGGAGAAAATGTTCCTGCCATTGGCAAAATAAAAGGAATTATTATTGACGAAAAAAACAAACAAGCGGTTGAATTTGCAACAGTAGCATTGTTCAAACTAAAGGACTCTACATTAGCAGGAGGAATGGTTGCAGGAAGCAAAGGTGATTTTCTTCTTTCAGAAATACCTTTCGGTCGATATTTTCTCAAAATAAATTTTATTGGATATAAGCAGTTGATCATTGACACCATCGCTATTCGCCCGAAACAAACCGAATTGGACTTGGGCCAAATAAAATTAAAAGCAAGTGCTGAACAATTGGGAGAAGTAGAAGTGACTTCTGAAAAAAGCACTTTACAACTGGGGATAGATCGAAAAATATTCAATGTTGAAAAAAGCATTGTAAGTGAAGGAGGCTCTGCATCGGATGTTTTACAAAGTATTCCAAGTGTTTCAGTAGATATTGATGGAAATATCAGTATGCGTGGAAGTGGAAATGTGACCGTTTTAATTGATGGAAAACCATCAGGACTAACAGGCTCAAGTCGAGCGGCAATTTTACAGCAAATTCCTGCTAGCAGCATCGAGAGTATAGAACTTATTACAAATCCTTCCGCGAAATATGATCCTGATGGAATGTCAGGAATCATAAATGTGATTACAAAAAAGAATAAACTAAATGGATTTAACGGTTCGGTGTCTGTTGGCGTTGGAACAAGAGACAAATACAATGCATCTGCTGCAATCAGTTACCGAAATTCAAAAGTGAATGTATATGCCAATTATGGATTTCGTTCCAATAATAGAACAGGAAGTGGCTCTACTTTGCGACAAAATTTTTTATCAGACACCACTTTTTTCCTTCGACAAAATTCCAGTTCATTGAATAAAAGTATTTCACACAACGTGAAAGGAGGAGTCGATTTTTATTTGAATGATAAAAATACAATTGGGTTGTCTGTACTGTATAATATGGGTTTGGAGAGTAGCAATGAAATGGCGAACTATTTGGAATCAGACAATAATGACATTACTTCAGCCGGTTATTCACGTGATATAGAAACAAGCGACACTCCAACAAATATTGATTACAACCTGAATTATAGAAAAACATTTACAAAACCTAAACAAGAATTTGCAGTTGATGTTTCTTATTCGGATGCTAAGGGAACTAAGAACGAAAAGTATACAGAAAGAAACTACATACTAAAGTATGAGCCTAAAAACACAAGTCCATTCAAACAAAAAACAGAAAATGTGTCCCTAAACAATATCATTACAGTTCAAGTGGATTATGTACAACCACTAAAAAATCAAATGAAATGGGAGATTGGTGGAAAAACCACGATGAGAAATATTGGAAGTAATTTTACATCGAATGTTTATGATTATACCTACAATGATTTTATTTTAGATACCAATACAAGCAACAATTTTGTTTATACGGAAAATATTTATGCTGCATATTCAACATTTTCTGGAACAATTAAAAAATTCGGTTATCAGCTGGGTTTGCGTGCTGAACAAGCAAATACGACATCTAACTTAATTACTACCGAAGAAGAATTTATAAATAACTATTTTAAATTATTTCCTTCTGTTCATTTGTCTCAAAAATTAAAAAAAGAGCAAGAGCTTCAACTCAGTTACAGCAGAAGAATAAACAGACCCAATTCCAGAAATTTAAACCCTTTTAAAGATTTCTCTGACCCTTACAACATTCGTTATGGAAACCCTTATTTAAGGCCTGAATACATTAATTCATATGAGTTGAGTTATATGAAATATTTTAAGAAAGGAGTGTTGACAACAACAGCGTATTTTCGTCAAACAGATGGCGTGATTCAGCGATACAAAATTATTTCTGATAGCACTATTTCATACATCACCTTTATCAACCTAGATAAATCACAATCTTACGGATTGGAACTTATCATTAAGGCGGACATAACAAAATGGTGGAACGTTACTTTTAGTGCAAATGGTTTCCAAACAAAAATTGATGGAGGAGCACAAGCAGATTTACAAAACGAAAATTTAAGCTACATTGTTAAGGTGTTGTCCAATATGAGAGTTTGGAAAAACATGGATATTCAGTTTACTACAAATTATATGGGGCCTACAGCAACGTTGCAAGGGGAAGTAAAACAAATGTTTTGGATGGATATTGGATTTAAAAAGGAAATATTTAAAAATGCAAGTTTGAGTTTGAACATTACTGATATAACAGATACACGCATATTTCAAATTGTTGGAAATAATGATCCAGTATTTTATCAAGAGATGAACCGTAAACGCGAATCAAGAGTTGCCACACTTACATTTAGTTACCGTTTTGGCAAAATGTCGGAGACAAGAAAATCTCGCCCAGACAGGCAAAACAATGGAGGATTTGATGGTGGTGGCGGAGATATGGGGATGTAATATTTCTTTTAATCCTTGTATGAAAAATAAATTATCTTCGTGAAATGAAGTTTCACATTTTAATAATTTCACTTTTTCTCGGAATTCACTCTCTTTTTTCTCAGCAACCGGCCTATTTTATTTTAGGAGAGAATGAATTTGAAGGGGTTCAAATTTACGATGTCATCCAAGACAATGAACTTAATTACTTGTTTGCAACAGACCAAGGTTTTTATAAATACGATAGTTATACATTTGAAAAGCTAGAATGCTCGGAAATGAAAGGATTGTCTGCTTTTGGTTTTGTAAAAAATAGTGAGGGCACTATTTTCTGCTACAATTTAAACAGCCAGATTTTTAAGATAGAGAAAAATGTATGTTCCGTATTTTATGAGTTAGAGGATACAGAAAGATCGAGTGATGTATATCTTTCTGTTACTGCTGATAACAATTTACTCGTATTGTCAAAAACGGCTTTATTGTTTGATCGATATGGGAAGAAAATAAATATTAAATGTGCGCCTCCCAATTATTATGGTTTCCCTTTTCTTACTTATTCCGGAATAACAATTTCTCATATATCTGATTTGGATTCATTATTAATATTAGATAAGAATACCATTAGATTTGTTCCAATTATTAATCACTCCGAAAAAATCAAAGGAGTGTTGAAATTTTTCAGAATTAACAAAAAAACGTATGCGATTAGTACTGCCGGAAAAGATTTGTATTTCTTTAATGAAACAACATTTGAGTTACAAAAGGTCGCTAGAGAATCATTAATAGAGAGCAATGAGTTTTTTCGTTTTTATATCGAGAATAACCAACTTTGGTTAGCAGGGACTAGATCCGGTGTAAGGAATACTAGCGACATAAAAAAGAATCAACTTTCTGAAATAATGTATTCGGATTATTTGATTGCTGATGTTTATAAAGATAATGAAGGGAATTTGCTCTTAAGTACATTCAATAATGGTGTTTTCGTTGTTCCAAATTGTGAGATTCCCGATGTGTTGCCCTCTTTGCAAGGACAATCTGTAGTGAGTATTGAGCAAGACAATGATTTTGGAATATTGATGGGTACCCTTCAGGGTCAACTTTTGTCTTTTCAAAAAAATCAATATAAGGTATTGTCAAATAATGGCAATCGACCACTTCAAGCAGTGTACAGTTGGCCAAATTTTCCTTATATCATCTTTGATGATGGTCAGGTAAAAGCATATAATAAAAAGTCAGGGAAACTGACGGTATTATTATCTGGATCGTTGAAAGATGCAACTTTGGTAAACGAAAAAAGTGTTTGCCTTGCCCTCAACACAAGTATTTGTAAAATTACAATTGATGGCGAGGATTCCTTTAAAAGGGAAAATTCTCAATCCTTTAAAATTCGAACTTATTCAATTGAACAAGAACCGACAACGAAGAGTATTTTTATTGCAACCTCTGAGGGATTGAAAATTTTGAAAACAGATCTGTCAGTAGAAAATGCAACCTATAGAAATGAAATATTGTTTGCTAATGATATTGCTCTCGATGCTCAATCTATATACGTTTCAACAAAAAGCAATGGGATTGTCGTTTTTAAACAAGATAAAGCTGTTCAACAAATTATCCCAATATTAAATCAAAAACCAGTAGAGGTTCACAAGTTGGTTGTGCATGGCAATCAATTGTATACCCTTTCTTCCGAAGGCTTTGTTGTATTTGATAAAAATGGATTGGTATTAATTCAACTTAATAAAGTACAAGGGTTTTCAACAAATAAAATTTTTGATTTTGAAATCATCGACAATCAGGTTTGGATTAGTCATTCAAAAGGAGTTCAAAAATTATCGATTAATCAATTAAAGAGCAACAAGGAGTCGCCATTAATCAAAATAACAAAAATTGAAGTAAATGATCGACAGATAATCGGACTAAATGCTCAAACGTTCGACAATGATCAACGAAAATTCCGGTTTGTAATTTCTTCACCTACACTCAGAAATAAGGAGAATATAAAGTATCATTATAAACTGCTTGGATATGAAGAAAGGTGGGTGACTAGCAATTATACAGAAAACGAAATTGTTTATAATGGCTTAGGTCCTGGCACCTATACGTTTGTGATTAAGGTAGAAAACAGTGGTAAAATCAGTGAACCAATTTCGTATTCTTTTTCAATTTTATCTCCTTTGTATTTAAGATGGTGGTTTATAATTGGAACAAGTTTGCTTGTGATTTTAATCATCACGTTGATATATCGTTACATGCTTAATTCTCAGAGAAAAAAATCAGAAATGATTAACGAACTTAATTTTTCAAAACTTACAGCCATCCAATCACAAATGAACCCGCATTTTATTTTTAATGCATTGAATTCTATTCAAGATTTAGTTTTGAAGGGGGATATCGATAATTCATACACATTTATTACAAAATTTTCAAATTTAATAAGACGTACTTTAAACTATTCGGATAAAGATTTTGTGGATTTTGAGCAAGAAATAAAATTGTTGGAATTATATTTATCACTTGAAAAATTGCGATTTAAAAAGGAATTAGATTATACAATAACAATCGATAATAGTGCCGACATTATGATTCCCCCTTTGTTGATTCAGCCTTTTATTGAAAACGCATTGGTGCACGGATTGCTCCATAAAGAAGGAAGCAAAAAACTGTCGATTCACTTTCAAGTGAAGGAATCACTTATTTGTGTGATTGAAGACAATGGAGTTGGAAGGGAAAAAGCAAAGGCAATCAAAATCAGACAGCGTTCTGAACATGAATCATTTTCTGGGAAGGCAATTCTTAAGCGGTTTGAAATTCTGAGCAGTGTTATGAACAGCAAATTCGGATATGAATTCGAAGATTTATATGATAATGGTTTAGCTAGCGGAACAAGGGTTGTTATAACCATACCTGTAAAACATAAATTTTAGTCTATTCCTGAATGAAAAGTGCTGGTTCCTAAATTTTATATGGAAAGAACAAATATGTCTAGTAGATTTGCAACAAATGAATAAGGTCAGAGCCATATTAGTAGACGATGAGGAAAGTGCAAGAGATGTGCTTCAAAACCTTTTACTACGATTTTGTCCGGATGTTGAGCTGATTGCCAAGTGTGAAAATGTTTTAGAGGCGGTAGAAGTTATCAAAAAGGAAAAACCAGATTTGGTTTTTTTAGATATTGAGATGCCCAATTATGCTGGATACGAATTGGTTAATTTTTTTCAAAAAATAGATTTTGAAATTATTTTTGTTACAGCGTATGATCAATATGCTGTTCGTGCTTTTGAAACTGCTGCAATTGATTATTTATTAAAACCAATTGACATCGACCGATTGAAAAGAGCAATCACCAGAGTTCAAACGCAACATAATTTAGAACAGCAAGCACAACGTTTATTGTTACTAAGTAATACCCTTGAAAATAAACAACTCAAAAGTATTGTAGTAAGTGATAAAGGGCAGCAGCACATTGTTCCAATTGAAACAATCATTGCTATAGAAGCTCAAGAGTCTTATTCTTTTGTTCATACCATTGATAAAAAGTACACAGTTAGCAAGAACCTTAAACATTTCGAAACTATTTTTTCAGAAAACACTTCTTTTATTCGCGTTCACAAATCCTGGATTATTGCAAAAGAACACATTCTCAATTATTCTAAAACAGAGCTTTCTATTAACCTTTCTAACGGACTAGTTGCTAAACTTTCCAAGTATAAAAAAGCAGAGTTTGAGGAGGCCGTAACGGCTTAAGTCCATTCCTAAACTAAATTGGCTGTTACTGAAGTTAGTCAATAACGATAGCTATTCTCGACTATGTTTGCCCCGTAAATAAGACACAGGGATGAAACAGATGTTTATTATGGTAATTTTTGCTCTTGCACCATTTGTAGTAAAAGGGCAAGAAAGCCAAAACACAGAACTATCAAAATTAGCTTCTGGTAATTTCACAGTTAACAAAGTCATTGAGAACGGAAGCAACTTCAAGTTTGAAGTAGCAGCTAAGCAATGGCCTATTAGCTTTAAAAAAGAAGGAGATAACTTTACAGAAGTAGTTGTAAACAGAGCCGGAATTATTGAAGAAAAATACCAAGCTGATTTACCCGGATATCCGGCCTATTTTAAATCAGAAACAAGTGAAACTGCTGTAACGGCAATAGACAAAAAAATTTACTATTATACTTGGAGTATAAAAACGGGTGCTAGTATAAAATATATATTCTCCGAATCAAAGGTTAAGAATTATGCTGATGAAAAGGCAACCTTAGATGAGTATAGAACTAAAATTAAAGAGCTTCAAACAACAACTCGAACTCAACGAGTGGAACAAAATGCAGCCCTTTTGGCAAAACAGGAAGAAGAGAATACACTTAACGGCAAAACAATCAAATCAATCAATGTTGTTCCCGTAACTCAACCTACAGTAGTTGGTTTATTAAGCATTATTGGTATTGGTGTTGAATTTACTTTGGATAACGGAAAAGTTTTAAAAACAAAAAACTTAGGTGGATTTACTCCTTACACCGATTTTGAAGTAGAAGTTAGCGGAGGAGATTTTGCGGGAGGAGATTTTAAAGTAGCGAGTGATAGCAGAAAAATTCCTGGAGATAAAATTGAAGTTACTGTTTGGTCAAAGTATGATGCAAAAAAAATAAAAGGAAAATACACATGTCCTGCAAATTACAAAACGGATGTGAATTACTATTTTTCAGGAAGCTCTGGTGCTTCAGGAAGAGGCGGCACTGTTGGTTATACCATAAATGGAAAAAACGGTGCTGATGGAAAGAGTATAAATGTTTCCGTAACAGCAATGCAATTGAATGGTGAGCAAGTATACAAAATTGTGATTACTGACGCTTATTCAGGAAGTGTTATCACAGAAGCTAAAATGAATACAAATTATACTTTGAACATAAATGCAAATGGTGGCAATGGTGGAAGTGGCTCTGTAGATTTTGGAAATGGAGGAGGCGGAGGAGATGCTGGTAATGGAGGAAATGTAGTTGTTTCGGGAAGTGGTGCCGCATCCATAAAAATTAGTGTGACAAATAATGGTGGAACTGGCGGAGTTGGTGGAAAAGCAAAAACACAATCGTATTCTCCAGGACTAAATGGTAGCAATGGTAGTAAAGGAATATTCAGTAAGTAATATTAATAAAACAATTAAATTTTAACAAAAAAACAAAAAACTCCCATGAAAAAAACGAACATTATTCTTACAATAGCAATGCTATTTGTCTATGGATTTCAAACGAGTGCACAAATAAAAGGAAACTTTGAAGCTTTTAATGCTGAAAAAGATGAAATGGGCATTACAGGACAATACTTTGGAAAGGTGGATAAAAAATCTTTTGGTTTTAGATTTGTGAAAGAAGTAGATGGAAAAATTGTAAATGAATTACATTATTTCGAGAAAAAGAAAAGTGCTGAGCCACAGCTTAAATTATCTATGAAAGAAAGTTACTATAGTAAGAATAAAGTAAAACTTTTTTATGCATGGGTAACATTAAGTGCTGCAGGATATGTAGAAGTAATAGAAGTTGAACCAGGTATTTTAGCACAAATCTCTCAATCATCAGAAAGTGCAAATGGCGGTCCTGCAACATTGGATGCTAAAAGAAAAGTAATGGATATCATGGCGAAAGATCAAGCTAAATTAGAAGCTTGGGATATTGAAACGGCACAAGCAAAAGTGGATATGATTATTGCTTCTTTAAATACTGAAAAATTAGAGAAAGAAACAGCAGAATGGAAGAAAAATGAAGTGTATGCAAAAAACATTGACAAAGTAGTTTTCGCTGCGCAGTGGTACCATTTACAAAAACAAGGTTATCCAGATAAAATTGCTGTAAACGGGGCAGACTTCAAAACGGAATTAGATATGGCTGGAAACATGAACTTCATGGCATTTTTTAGTGTTCCCCCAAGTGTTAAATACCCAGGTCAACAAATCAACATTGAGTATGAAATGAATGGCAAAAAAACAAACAGAGAAACGTTAAGAAAAAAATCTGCTGCTTGGAGCAACATGGTGCCAATTATTGAAACAAAAAAATTCGAATACCGTCAATCACCAACCAGAGCAATACGTGAATACAATCAATCCCAAAGTAAATTTGTGCAAGATTATGCAGCAATTCAGTTGTTGTACGATAACAAAGACAAATTAAAAGTAGGACAAACCTACGATTTTACTGTAAGAATTTATGCTCACCGCGATGGCGAAAACGGAGCAGTACTTGCTGAAGGAACTGTAAAATTAAAGTATACTGATAAAGCGAAAATTGCTTTTGAAGGAGATCCTGAAAAACCAGAATTAAAAGGTGTTTTCGGACAATTTGAAGCATTCTTAAATGAGTAATATTATATTTAATACTCTCAATACAAATTAATTTGTTGGATTATATTAAAAATCTCCGCTGAATCAGCGGGGATTTTTTTGAAATTTTATTGTAAATACTTCCGGAGGGCAATCATTTTTTGGGTGCTGTTTTTCTTGGTATACGTTTTAGCATGCTTTTTTAAAG
>Ga0163148_10002448_pt1 | contig 22137 bp, 12 predicted proteins | sample OliLakLV19MP7P2_FD_148606 | JGI IMG/M metagenome (GOLD analysis project Ga0163148, IMG submission 148606) | Freshwater microbial mat bacterial communities from Lake Vanda, McMurdo Dry Valleys, Antarctica- Oligotrophic Lake LV.19.MP7.P2 | ecosystem: Environmental > Aquatic > Freshwater > Lake >...
GATGACACTAATGATCATTAGTTGTCATTAGTGACTAATGACAACTAATGATGATGCTAATGATGCCAGCATGACTTGTCATTAGTTGCCAATGATAAGGCTAGGGATTACCGTTACCAAACACTACAGGGAGTCATGGCTAGACTGACGCAACTCCCTACTATTAGTGCTATATCGGAAGGAGTGGCTTCACTATTAGCTAGCTAGCTACTAGTAGACGGAGAGGAACCGCCACTTGTCTCTTGGCTATCCCCGGAAATGCCAATCCCGCTCAACTAATTTGCAATCTGGCGTCAGTCCTACTACTATGGTGGTCTTGAATAACGATACCGACCTGTTAGACACCTCCTCTTATTCTTTGTAATTGGTGCTAGCTAGTAGTAGCAGCTAATAGTATCTAGAGTTCCCGTTGCTACTAGCATCCATGAGAATGTGTCACTAGTTTTTGGTCGTGTGGTCACTCCGTCCTGAGTCACTAAAGTCTGTGGATGCCTAGCTTCTGTCTACTACTAGCTTCTAGTAATAGATTGTTTCTGGATTTAGCTTCAATGATTCGATCCCTTCAAGTTGGACCGTGACAGTTGTATAACCCTACCTGTACCGTTCTGTGATGGGGCAAACCGGAATAGTGGGGTGTAGAACTAAGGATAATGGCCCGGTAGCCCGATTTCTTTTGCCTGGCCCTTACACACAAACAAATATTCAAGTTGGCTTCCAAAAACTCTGGATCGTGTACGAATGGTGAATACACGTACTTTTTAGGCGTCCAGGGGTTCGACGTTCGAGCATTTGACGCGAGCCTAAGACTAGTAATACAAAAGTCAGTTTCTGGAAAAAGACAACTTCACTTTTCATCAGCAGATCAAGTCCTCGTCTCCGGAGTCGTACCTCAAATACACGGGCAGTCTCGAGTCTAGATGAACAGTACATCTCTAGATTCCTTTTTGTGTCCTGATCGCATCATGGTGTTTGCCCCGTATTTGTCGTCTTCCTTCTTCACTAGATGAAGATCAAAAAGCCGGCTTCGCTAAAGTCTTTCATTACCGGTGCTGCCCTAGGAAACTTGTGAGCATCCTCCCTTGCTCTATCTATACCTCGGCACTTCGTCCAACATTGGGATCACCATGACCAGCATCGTGACCGTGATCCGCAGAAGAAGAGAGATTTAGAATTGATACTCTATGAAGTGGAAAGCATCAACCTCTTGATGCTCTCTACAAAGCTATTCTGTTTCAATTTTGTACAATTGAGCGAAGAAACAGAGATGGAGACTTCTGTGCGATCCTTGGGATAGGCGGGACTGAAATTCTGCCAAGGTATGTTGCATGCGACCACAAATTATGTACAGTATCAATCAGCTCAAACCGATTGATTGGGTTGGTCGTTCACCTTCATGTAAATGTGTGTAATACAGTATGTCTATGAAGTAATCAATCAATCATCAAGGGTGGTGAAACGCTGACCGCAAACGGAACATTAGGAATGAATTTGATCGTTGTATTCCTGTCGTCAAAGAACTGTGTTCCGTCTCCGTCTGCCCAGCACATCACCAGCATGTATCTATCGACGGTGCCATGCTACCTTCTACTTCTTGGTCATCGTCATCGTCCTCGTTAGTTAGCCGTTGGGTGGACTCGATAAGACGTGATGTTTTTTGTTGCTGCTGTAAGGATAGCCCCTCCCAGCGGCTGTGTTTCGTTGTCAAGATTTCGCAGATTCCGTTGATCTCGCGCTAGCGTCATCATCATTCTGAGTGGATATTGTATTACCATAGGAATCGTTGCTGATTCTTTCTGTTTCCGTGCCTGCGCCCGGCGAATCAGTGGCAATATGCTGCCCTGGCACAACTTGATGATTCGTTTGGATGATTGAGAACAAGGCACTGATTTGTTGCTGTAACTGTTGTTGCTGCTGTTGCTGCTGCTGCTGCTGTTGCTGTTGCTGATGATGTTGTTGCTGCTGATGATGATGTTGCTGCCTCTCCAACTGCTGCTGTTGCTGCTGCTGCCTTGCCTGCTGTTGCTGCCTCTCTTGCTCCAGTTGCTGTTCTTGTAGCTGTTGTCGTTGCTGATGTTGTTGCAATTCGTGCAATGGAAGTCCAGACAACAAACCTAGCCACAATGTAGGATTCATCGTTGCCAGCTGCTGTAGCTGCTGCTGTTCATGCTGTTGTTGCTGTCGTTGATGATTTTGTTGTTGCTGCTGCCGCTGTCGTTGCTCCTGCTGCTCTTGCTGTTGTCTTCTGATGTTCGCTTGCTGATCCAAGATTCCTTGATGTTGAGTCTGCTGTTGTTGGGATTCCTCACTCAGAAGCTGCTGCTGTAGGGCTTGAACATAGAGACTCAGTACCTGCTGATCCAGCTGCTGGTTCTGCTGCTGACCTTGCTGCTGACCTTGCTGCTGACCTTGCTGCTGACCTTGCTGCTGCTGCCGAGCCTTCTGCCGAGCCTGCTGTTGAGCGTGGTGCTGAGACTGCTGCTGAGCTTGTGCCTGAAGTACAACATTTAGTTTTTGATGTGGTATTTGCATTTGCTGCCGCTGCTGCTGCTGTCCTGAAGGGGGCTGCTGTTGTGGCGGCTGTTGCTGAAATAAGTGCTGGCTTTGTGCTAGGACGGCAGCTAGCAAATCATTGGCCAGCTGTGGTGCCTGCGATTGCTGCGATGCATTGGCCGAGAGTCCTTGCTGCAACAGGCTCTGCAAGATATCTTGATGGTTCACCTGTGACACTTGGGGCAGTGTGGATGGCGTTGTTGATCCTCCCGGAAGGATGGCTGTAAAGGCTGTCTTTTGCGTCGCCGAAGCAACGACAGGAGCAATAGGAGCAGGTGCAGGAGCCGCAGAAGGAGGAGGAGCAAAAGGATGAGGAGGATTCCTCTGTTCTTGGTGACTTGGAGCTTTGGCAGAAGCAACTGTTCTTTCTTGAATGGCAGCTGAAACAACTGATATAGCAGGGGCAGGGGCAGGAGCTGCAGTCTTTGCCTTGCGTTTGCCTGCTCCTTTCGCCTCAGTTTGTGGTTGCTGCTGCTGTTGCTGCTGTTGGCGATAGAACTCTTCCATTTCCGCCTGTTGCTGTCCACTATAGGACACCATCTTCATTTCACGCACCAGTTCGGGTGCACCCTTTTTGAAGAGCGGATGGTGAAAGCAATATACCTTCTTGTTGGAAGCATCAGATCCACCTTGAGAGATTCTGCGAAAGCCCCTGTTGGTTCGTATAGAATGGGAGTGGAAAAGGAAAGGCGGTGTGTGAGTCTCCAGTAAAGCAAAAGGTCTAGTCGATTACTCACAACAAATCATGCATCCCACTCCCTTGCGCTCCTAAACAGGAAACACTTGTCCAACGAACACCCATGAAAAGTTCCAGCCGAGATTGCCCATACATAAAAAAACAACCATCCCAGTTCCTAACTTCCCTTCAACACAACTTCACAAACAAACTTCAACCTTCAACCACAACTTCAAACAAACGAAGTATGAACACGTACCATCGATTGAGACTTCGAATAAAGGACTTGAGCTTGATACCTTCCAAATGCTTGTCGAGAAACTCGGTTTGAATGGCGGTCGAATCCAAAGCAAAACAATCGCCGTCCACTTGCCACCACAGTACGTGGGCCGCCACTTGTTTGTCGAGATACTCCAAAAGCTTGTCCGGTAATCGGATACGAGTGGTAGCGGCCGCAGTGGTGGGGGAGGCAGCAGCAGCTACAATCGAGCCGACCGCGGCTGGGGACAAAGAGTTGCTGACGGTAGTCTGTGGTTCGACTGCTGCTGCCGCCGCCTGACGTTTCTGAGAGGAGTCTTTCTTTTGGCTGGCCTTGGACTTCTTGGTAGGTCGAACTGAGATGATTGAAAGAGGGAGGGAGGGAAAGAAGGGGAAAGAAAGAGAGAGAAGTGTTGTTGAAGTAAGAATTGAGCTGAGTGAAGGAAGGAACCATCAATCCTTGAGGGAGAGAGGCGAGAGCAGCTGAACCAAACACGGCAACACGTAACACTCTCGAGTCCTACTGACCTTGCCCATTCGTCGAAGCTTCGAGCGAGGACCCTGTTGCTGCTGGACCGGGACCGGGAGGTGGAGGCTTGGAAGAGCTTGCTCCACTGCGTTTCATGGTGCTATTTGCACTGCACTGTGCTACTGATTGTATGTGTGTGGTTATTTGAAGAGGCGATGGGTCTATAGGTATGTGCCCTTGGTGGAGCAAACGAGAAGTGTTTTTTCTGTGACCGAATAATTATCTTGTTTGTCTTACCACCTCTCTGTTGTGATAACAATTACAGGTAAGAAGACGCTGCTACGACTAGGATTACGGAGTATCGGAGAAGAGGAGAAAATCTGTGAGTGTTTTTCATGTCGTTGTCCTTTTCGCCAGTGGCTGCCCGGGGATGAGACTAATACTACTACTAGTACTACTCCTGCCACTAGCTAGCCAGCAAGCCTCTGACTCCTGAAAGAGTCAGAGTGCCAAACGTATTCGTCAGATTAAAAGTACAGTTGTAATACGGTAAGAGTCATGAAGAGTACTGATAATATGAAGGGAGAAAGGCTGAGGTGGACTAGAGTCTTCCGAGTACACATGAGGTTTTATTTATTGCGTAGTTACACTTTTGGAGCCTTCAAGAATTAGAATTAACCACCGGAACCCTTCAAAAGCCCTGGCGAGAATCTTTTCAAACACGACCGGACACAACCTAATCTGCTCCTTCCTGTACAAGGTACTACTTCAACTAGGCCTCTACCAATGAAGTACGCGAAGTACTGTAGTAGATGACGATGTCACGATTCCGTCTTACATAATCACAGAGTGAATTACGATAGCATTATTTAGAGACATAATATTCAGGACTATGTAAGAAAGTGTCTCTTGTCAGGTGCTCAATCGAATCCCCTTTTAAAAGCGAATATTAGGGTGGTTCTCCGAGCTGTTGAAGTATTAAAGGAGCCAATCAACGGGTACTACCGTAAACGTACAAGTTACAGATAGATCGATCGATAGCCCATGCAACTTGAACTAGCTCTTGAACTTCAATTTCAGGAGAGAGGCGACTCCTTCCCAAAAAAGAAAAGACATAACGAGGAAAGACGAAAAGAAGACATGCAAAACGAAGTCAGTCGATCTTCAACTTTGTACAGTGTTGTTTGTGTATCTATTCTGTAGATTAGACAGCTGGGTATGCAAAGGAGTGTCGCCGTTGCCACTTGAAGCCACCAGGCAATACCTCAGACGGTCGAAGATCTTAGATCTGACCATAAAGGCTCCATTAGTCTATTACCCAGTTGAAGGACATAGCAGCTGTGCGATATGGCCTAGATTCTCATGAAGAACAACAACGAAATAATTTTTAAACTTATCCTCCGAGCACGTACAGTCCGTTTTTTGACGTTAAAGGCCTCCTCTTTAAGTATTACCACTGGAGCAACGTACTGTTAACCGTACTGCTCACGCTGTAGCTGTAGTCCCTCTTTACATTCATATTCTCCGATAAACTATAATACAATACATCAAGAACCTAAGAATGTTAAAAGCATAGTGTTGAGACTACCAAAGCACGGTAGCTTTGCTTGTTGCTTCGCGATTTGTACAACTGCCCCGAAAAAGAGCACTGCTTGGTCGAAAAAGAGCTGTACTGCTGGGTCGCTCGGAGAAGAGGCCATTCGAAATCGTTGACTGGTTGCCAGCTCAACTTCATCAGGACACTTAACAATTGCCCTAGCTATTCCAAAAGAATCATTGTGTTCGCGATCGTGACAAAGCTTTACTTCGATGTTGTTGACAGGCAAAATGAAATGGCTCACAAGAGGCAGTAGTGGGAATATGTGGATATGAAGTACGACCGAAAAATATTTTCAGCTGCCGTCGATGTACCACAAGGCTTAAAGAAATAACGCACCTTATCTGCTGGCAGATGTTCGGTGGTCTAAACCGCTGGCAAGGAAATCAAAAACCAAGACACTTGTCGCTACTCCGTTTGACGTGCTGTGATACGTACGAGTATGTTGTGCCAGTTACTCGGAGTTGGTTGTGGATCCGCGATGCCAGTAATTCAACAAGGGCAATAATCCAATTAGGAGGCAATTTGAGTATCGCTCCAGAGGCAATACGTTCGAAAATCGGAAGGGCCATTGATGCGGCAGGAAAACGTTGAAGTTCTGACTACCAACAACAGACAAATGCAACAGCGGCCAGCACATCATAATTACGACATGGGTGCGAAACGCCTTGTGCATGATCAGCATCCCCATCTGACGCAAATGGTAGCCAACAGAACTGGTAGCTAGCTAGCTGCTGGGAGTAGCTAGCAGTAGCTGGTGCGCACTGCTGCTGCTTTAGCCATGGGACACAATGTTCCTGATTTCAAACTGAGGCACATCCACTGATGCAAGCTGCTAAAGGAGCGAGTCCTGCTAACCCATGACAAGTTGGGCGTGGGAGCTGATAAATTCAAACCACAGCAATTGGTGCACCAAAAAAGGAAAGACAGCACAATCTGCAACAACTGCGAACTGCAAGACTGACTGCAAAACACAGCAAAAACATGACAAAATTCATGTTGATTTCAAAAGATGTGTTGTCTCAAAAATCACTGTGTCCAAAACTCTGCAATTTGAAACCACAACAGGTTTGTGAAGATTCACAAGAGACAGCATGAGGTTGTTGCTCGTTGAACAGACAAAAGGGAATTCCATGTTTTCGTTGACTGAGATTCAAAAGTTGATGTTGTTTCAAGTTGCATCACGATGTTTGGGTCTGCATTGGTTCAGCAAACTGATTTTCTGTCATGTCGTCTTTTGCTGACAACCGTTCTTTGTGTTTTCATCCAACAAAATCCAGCAATGAGGGACACCAATTTGGCCCCCATTGTTGTCGCTGACCTTGCTTCTTGGTCACTGATCACCATCACCCACAAACTCACCCTTTCCGAACTGCGACCGGGTCCAAGAAGGTTCCATTCACTCCATCAGAAGTCCACAACAAGTTTTTTTTCTGTCCTGAACATCAACGATTTTCACATTGACACTCTTGAGCACATTTTGGAGTCACAACTTCACTTTCTCCAGCGCAGACAGAGCGCATGCAGCGATTGAGCTCCTCATTGAGTGCCAAGTGAAACGCGCTTCTGTGTTTTTTTTGCACAATGTGAATCAAATGGTGACAATTCTGCTAAGTTTGCAGCGCATTTGACATTTGAAAGCATTTTGACTAGGTTTTGACTAAATGACAGATGCGCATTTCATTGGCACAGATGTTGATGAAATCTAAGCTCTTGAGCAGATCTGAGACTTGTCAGCCTTTGAGAGAGCACAACATCTGAGGTTTTCGTCTGTGATGTGTTTGAATTTCGCTTCTCAACAAACCAATCAAGGCTGAATGGATTGTTGTGGAATTGGTGCTCAAGAGCAAACTCCCACATGATGGTTGAGTTTTCGCTGCAGCCATCACTTCTCCAAAGAGCTGTCGGAACAAGATCAAATCACCATCAAACCCTGCCCAGACCCATTCAAGTTTGGCATGCAGTTGAGACCGCTTGCTTTGGTGGACAAATGCTGTCAGTGTGACTGCGACAGAGACCCTGACGAAAAAGGGCTCACCATTGGTGGACATGAATCATCATGGCTGGCAGATCTGGCAGGAGCGTGCATCTTGGACAACACCAAATCACGCTTCAGGAAAACCAAATGATGCAGTCTGCACAGAGATGATGGAACAGCAGCATTCAAGAACAAACTTTCCTGCAATGACATGCTCAAGTGGAGAACCACATTCCAAAACTCAATGAACAGACCAGCAGGGGGAAACCACATGCAATTCACCTGTGGCATGTGGCTGGACAAGTCAAGAACAGAGATGACAACAGAACAGAACGACCCCAAAACATCCATCGAAACAGGGTGCTTCTTTCCATGCCTGGACACTGAATTTGTCATGGCAACCAACACAAACCTGCTGTTCCGAGCGCATCTCAAACCAAACCAACAACTGAAGCACCTGGAGGCAGACAACATCCACACCAAATCATGCTTCAAAGCCATCCTTTCAGGAGTCTGCAAAAGACCATGCTGACAACAATTGCGGGAACAAACAAGACCCTGCCACCAGACAAAATCTGCCAACAAAACTTCCAAGCTCCACACCATGCAGGAATGGTCACCAAAAAGATCCCAACATTGACTGAACAACTGCAACACAATGAAGAAGCTGAAGCTCTTGAACAAGCCTAACCCTATTCGAACAATGAACGCAACAGGAGGAACTTGCTTTTGCATTGGACATTCCAACATCTGGTCCAAACCAGTCCATTCAGTCATCAGAGCTGTCAAAGAAAATTCAATCTTTAATGGTTGAGAGTGTCTGTGTCTCACCACAGATTTGCCAACCTTGGAGAAATCTTTCAAGGAGACTTGTCTGAGAAACTCACTGTCGGGTCAACCTCACAAGACTTTGAACCGCTGTCCTGCAACTGCAGAACGAGCGGAAACTGTGTTTGCGGCCAAAACAACATGCACAGGAATTCAACAGCAGCCTGCAAAGTCAAATGCAACAACACAGGGAAGATGTGCAAGGGAAACACACAACAAAAGTTCAAAGTCAGAATGCAACAACATTTCAATGAAGTCCAAAAGGTTGTCAAACTTGGTGAGAAATCAGATTCATGCGCCAAACATTTTGCAACTCAATTCCGTGAAATCATTCCATCCCCAGTCAACCAATGTGGAGGAATGACCTGCAGCATCATCTGACAAGGCAACCCCATCAGCGTGCTCAAAACTTTTGCTACCAAATGCTGCGCCCTTTGTGCCTAAGAGTGAATTGCAACTCTCAAACAATCTGGATCCAACGCACAACTTCTTATCAACTCCAACAACGAAATCGGCGGTGCCTGCAGACACAGACCACGCCAAATGGGCATGTGAAGCAGACCACCCCCAGCGCTGATGAGTCAATCAATGACGAAAGAGCCAGCCTAACACACAAAGTTGCCACAGATTTTTCTGGGTGCAACATTTGCCTAGCTGGTGTGCAACTGGAAGCAATGTGAGGACCAACAAAAAGAAATTATTTTCCATTTGTTTCCAGAGCACTAGCCCCAGAAACAATTCCAACAATTTGCTACAAATCAGTCACTCTTTGCTGTTCAGCATGATCCTTTTTTTGCCACTTGAAGAAATTGAAAACAATTTGAAGCAAATCTCAAACCACACGGGTTGCAGATGACATGTGTGCACATGGTGGGGAAACATCTGCTACACAGGCAGCTCAAGGATCACTCTGTCTGCTTCTGCAGCCTGATTGCTCATCAGAAGCAAAGAAACAAAATGAGGAACCAGCTGGCAGTTGCACTCACAAGTGCCTTACCGTTTCCCGTCCACCCCCGGCAGGGAATTTGTGCTGCGTTTTCTGAATTGAGCAACTACTGTTGACAACAACAACAAGCTAGTAGCTAAAACTTTCAAAACAGTGAACATTATGTTACTAGCTAGTATGGGGCGGAAAGTTATGAACGACATGTCACAATCAGACAAGATTTCTGGTAAATTGCTTGCCCTTTTCTGCTACGGTTCCAAGCTTCGACTTCAAGGGAGTCTCGACTTTCTTTTTGAGGAAACTTTTCAGACGGCTTTTCCTACCTTTCTTTTTCCCCAAGGAATGCCTCCCCTGCACCTGCGCAAACGTATTGGACATACGCAGCTCTGAGTTCGCAAACACATCTGTTTGCCTTCTTGCTCGTTCTTGAGGAACCACGATTTCATCTTCGGCTTCGGGCTCCGGCTCCGGCTCGGGTACTTCCAGATAAAATCCTTCAGGGTGCCGCTGATAGATACGTTCAATTTGCTCTCTTAACCCAGACTCAGGGGGGAACCAAACTCCCATGGCCTGTTTCGTCAACTCATCGTCGCTAAGCAACATCTTGTCGTAGAGCCTCTTCCAACCATGGGAGTCACAAAGGATCCATTTTGGGTTCTACAAAGGCGAACAAAGGCAGAATGCGACGGGCTATGTGAGTTACCACAATTCGGTGAAGGTGGACATGCTGGCAACTTCCAGTTAATGCGCGACGATCGACCACAAAAGCTAGCTCGATTCGTCAAGACCCCCCCCGTTGGACTTACTAGAGGAAACGTGTACCCTTCGTCGATCTTCTGGCTCAGAATCTCTGTGAGGCCAATTTTATCGACGTAGCTGTGACGAAAGAGCAAATCAAATGAGCTCGGAATACGGACAAAATTCAAAAAGAGCAAGATGCAGAATCATAACCAAACTTACACCCAGGGCTGGTTATTAGGGAGACCATCAGCAACCACTAGAAACTCATCGTCCAGGTCCTGCGGAAAGTAGTAGTTAAAACATTCTGCTCCATGTCGGACAGCACCTGAATGGCTCAAGCAAGAAACAGCATTTTTCATGATAGAATATGATTTTGGGTCTCCAAAGCCAAAACGAGGCATCTCTGGGTACATGCCTTCCCGTGCTGCTTTCTTGAGGACTTCGAACCAGCAGCCAGTCCAGCTATCCCCTACTGTAAAATTTTCCATGACATTTTCAATTTCCGATAGGAGCCATTTCAATACGTTCATCTGACTAGCCTCAAGAGGTGACGTAAACTGTACCCGTTTCGTACCCCTAAGTATTTGAGTGAGCGCACGAAGATAAGGAATTGGCCAAATAGTGAGTGTCAGTTTCATAAGAGTGCAACTACTAGTAGCGACTGGAGGCTGGCCAACCCATCTCGTCGCACCCGCGTGCGCTGATTTGGCATAGTGGCATGCCGAAACTGCCGAACTTACACAAGAAAGCAATCAAAATCTAACAACGAAAGAAAATAATAAGAGGACGATGCATGGTGGACCTTTCAGCATTAGTACACGCGCAGAATCAAAACAGCACTCGAGGGGGCAATCCACAGCTTACCAGAAACTACAGGCATGACGCGACTGTTTTCTTCATATGCCATCAATAGCTCAAAGGGATTCATCGGGTCCCCAGGGTCTGCGTTTTGAAAAATGCAGGCTCGGGGAGCATCGTCTTCTTTCGACTGTGCACGAAGTGCACCAAAATTCATGTCCTGGAAAGCTGGCTGTGATGGGCGCCCTCCATCATACTGGGAGCCTGGAATTCTGGTACAATCTTGTCTCACGAAGTAGGCCTCCCAGAATAATCGCTCAGGAACTTCAAAGCCATACCGTTGAGGAGCGTATTCGTCAATGTAAAGGATTTTAGGGTCCACCATGTCCAATAGCATCGTGTCAAGGGCTTCGGCCCTTTCTTCCTCTGGCACAGCTTCGTCTTCGATCGTCTCTTTGGCTTTTTCGACCGCACGAATCATTTCGTTTGCAACTCGTGCAAGCTTGTCGGCAGCGATATCTCTTGCACGCCTGGCATTACCCGGATAGAACACCCTTACAACACCTTCTTTACTCAATGGTCGAATTTTGCTTTTATGTTTGTTCTCCCCGATCTGTAAAAATGGCACATAACCAGAGAGCTTTCCTCTCTTCGCACTCTTCCCCTTGATATCCAGTCCTTTGCCCACTGCCTCTCCGAGCATCATCCGGCGTATAGCGGTGTTGGAAGTAGGACGCCACACAGTAAAGACCTGTGATCTCTTCGGTAGAAAATGAATCATGGGTCGCAACACACCAACAGCCAAGTCAGTTTTCTCAACATTCTGTGCACCCTCTTCGGCAACGTAGTCAAAGAAGTACTGAATCTGGTATCGCGGGTCGAGCCGGCGAAATTGTGACGCCCACACCGAGAAGTTGTGCTGCTGCACCCACAAAGCTACGCCACCGGTGTTGTCTGTTTCTACTCTCTCAAGCCGGCGATTGAACAGATTTTTAATCTTCTTTTCGAAAAGTGCCAAGGTTTCCATCCATTCAGCGTCCTCGCCCCCGTCACGATGGTAATCCATTTGCGCAGACATATTAGAGTCGGAGCTGCAGACCGAGACGGAATCATCCGAGCTTTCAAATATATTCAGAAACCCTCTTGTTTTTTTCATGTACAATCCCTTGTACCTCTCCTCGTTTCTCACGAAGAAGTAAGGAACATCAGCATCCTCGAATTTCCAATCATTTGAAACATGCTGAAAAAGATTGAATTCCTTCGCAAGCGCTCGACCGATCTGCACGGCTTCCTTTCGGCTTTCAGCAATCCTTGAAGACACAAGAAAGTCCACTGCCTCTGTTTAGTCCGCCAAGACAGACGACCATAGAATTAGCTAACCCAAATCGAACAAACGCCACAGAGGAACAAACCACTGGAAAATACAACGACATATAAAAGGGAATAACCCAACAGAACAGACAGCGCGACGCATATCCCTACCTGCACCGAGAAAACTGTTTGGGTAGACTCGCAATTCAACATTATGCTCGCTCACGGCCACATTCGCCTCAAATGCTTTGGAAATTTCCATCAAGCGCAGCTGATCAATCTCAAGAACCTCTAATGGGAGAATTTCTCCTTCATACGAGAAACGGTAAAGGAGTTCCTCGTCTCTGAATTCGTGTTCATTGTTGACATGCTCAAACAAGCCGAATTCTCTGGCCAAAGACTGGCCAAGATCCACGGCAGCCACACGGGACTCGGCCATTCTAGACCCAACCAGAAAATCTACGGCAGAACTACCTACAAAGGTACTTTTGTGGGTTCTGATTCCCCTTTTATGATCCTTGACTTTGACTCCAGAGCGAAATGCTTCTGCGATCTTCTCGAGTGGAAGAGACCTGACGCCTATGTCGGTGGCATCTTGTCCGGATATCAAACCGGTCGCTTCGAATCGCTCATCGAATTTGTAGAGTTGGTGATCGTCCTTGAAGACAGTGGAGCCGTCCACGCCCTTAAAAAGGCCAACCTCGTTTGCAAGCAACCGGCAAATTTCAACAGCCTCTTTTCGGCACGGGGCAAGATTATTGTCGACCATATAGCTTACAGCATCGCTCCCCTACCAATTAAATAAGAACAGTCGGAAGGAGTTTGATAACGTGAGGGAAAATTAAATACCCCAAAGGAAATATCACAACTACAGCGAGATACGCACATCCCATTATTTTTATTAAACACAATCTTGCGATTGTACGTACCACAAAGGTTTGAAGATAGGACTTGGACCGGAGCTTGTTTTCGGATACTTTGACGCCCGCCAAAAACATCTCTGCTATCCGCTGCAGCTGCTCTGGAATATTTTTGGAAACCAAGTCGGCCAGGCTCGAGGCATTGCGACCCAAAAATGGCCGCTTGTCGGGTACCCGAAAGCGGAAGAGTTCAGCATCGTCGGAAAACTCTAGCGACCCTGTCACTGGATCGAACAAATGGAATTTCTCTACCAACAAACGCCCAACGCGTATCGCTTCCAACCTGGAAGGAGCTATTGCCGAGCTGCATAGGAAATCTACGGCGTCTTTTCCTGTGAACGTTTTTCTGTGGCTCACAATGAGGCCCGGCTTGTTGTCGTTTACAGATACTCCTTCTTCGAACAATTTCGCAAGCTCCTCCAATGGCATTGGAATTCGAACTGGGTTGTCATAGCGCTCATTCTTGTCGGTAAAATAAAAGCAATGATTGGAATCACTAAAATTGTGCTTTCCTGTCACGTCGAGCATTAGATTGAACTCTCTCTCCAGTCGCTGGCCCAACTGTTCGGCATCTTTTCGGGACTTGGCCAGACCAGAGCGAACCATAAACGTAACAGCTCGGGACGCCTGGAACGTGTCTTTGTGCATTGACTTTCTTCTGCCGCCCGCCGGCTTATCTTTTCCAGGCTGATTGACTTGGACACCTCGTTCCAAAACTTCGGCAACTTCGCGCAATTGCCAGTAATCAGGGGCTCGGACTTCGATTTTGCCCTTGCCCTTGAACGACCCTCGCTCTTGCTCGAGTTCGTCGTCGTCGTCGTCCATACCGCCGCCCGAAGAAATATCACTTGTTTCCTCACTCATTTGGCCAGATTCGGCATTGTAATTGTTGTTTAGTTCATGGCGCAAATTGTCCAGCATGGGGGACAAGATATCCGTCACGGAAAAATATCGCTTCTTACGAGGGACAAATCGAAAGAGCAAATTGGAAGCATCGGCAAAATCATGAACCCGATCCACAGGTTCAAACATATTAAATTCCGTCACAAATCGACTGCCCAACGCCACGGCCTCTTCTCGGGATGGTGCTAACCGATATTGCCATAGATAACTGACGGCGTCACTCCCCGAAAAGCAATTCTGGACCAACCGAAGGCCTATTCGTCGATCTTTCAATACAATGCCCTTTTCAAAAATGTTCATTTTTTGTTCCATGGGCATATCCTTGACTTCCGATGGCAAATACGCCAATAATCGATAAAATATGGTAGGACTGTCTTGGAGCATGGACGAATCCAAGTGCGTTTGGGGAAACAATCGCATGATTTGATCCACATTGGCAAAAAGATTGAATTGAAAGACAATTTGTCGTCCCAAAATGACGGCTTCGTCCCGCGACTTTTGGGTATGCTTGGCCAAAAAATCCACCGCGGCGGCCCCGGAAAAACAATCCTCGTACGTGGTACTCCCGAATCGCACCGTTCGGGGGACATAGGCCAAATTGGATTTCAAGGCGAGTGCCATTTGTTCCAGTTCTTCCAATTCTTGTGAAGATAAGTTGGTAGACGTATGGGCGGATCCCGCCGCCGTGCCAGTAGTTGTGGATGTCATGGTTCGTTTGAAATCGTTCCACATGCCTGTAACAACCACCGCCGATTTGTTCATGCCGTCATCGCTGCGGGCATCTGCCTTGTTGTTGGTGTTGTTGTTATGATTGCCACTGGAAAAATACGAGGCCAAGGAAGCGGTCGGTTTCAATAAGTCGGATTTCAATTGGTGCTCGGAACTGGATCGTTGTGTCCTTGAAACTCTCTTATTAGGAGCAACAACAGCCGGTGTTGATGTCACGGCGATCGACCCTTCCGCATCCTCGGATTGACTGATGCGTAAGCCATCCGATCGACTGAGTAACAACCGTGGGTCTGTCGTCCGCCAGCCACCGTCGCCGTTGGCGGACGGATTTCTATTTTCGGTCGTATTGGCTCGTTGAAGACTCGCGCGAAGCTTGTCGGTATTATTTCTTCTGGTGGGAGTGGCCGAGCTGTCGGTGGTATGAGAGCGTTCCAGACCTGAATCTAGCCCATTTCCATTTCTATAAACGGAGAAATCCGAAGGGCGATTCGGGACTTCGTTGTCGTCCTGGTCATTCAGGCCAACCTCCTCTTCCATGGATTCTGCAGTTGTTGATTCCTTTTTGAGGGTTGTATTTGTCGTCTTTTCCGTGGTGTCAGTCAACGGTTTATTTGTCTCGGAATCCGAAGACGATTGTGTTGTTGCAGCTGAGGCTTTCTCTATACCTTCGGATGCCTCTTCAGCATCTTCCGGAGTACCATTTTCCAGTGAATTATTGGACGACGAAGATGCATCTTGACCTGGCAGATCCATGGGTTGGCCATGAAAGTAGATCAGTGGCTTGGATCTCTTTCGTTTGAGTGGCGAATTGGACTTGGATTTGGCTTTGGATTGTGGTTGTGGTGCTTTTGGTTTGTACCATTTCGAGGACGGTGGTTTGCTGACGGGTGTACTTTTGCAAGTCCGAAAGCTCATATCATCATCATCGTCACCTTGAGTTGACGGATGATTCGTGTCGTCCTTTTGGCCATAAATCAAGTGAATCAAATGGTGCAGTAAGGTTTTCGTTTCATTCTTTTTCGTTTCTATTAGACTGCCAGTGGCAATTCCATTCCGATTTCGTTTGGTCCTCCTCCGCCTTAATTGTTTTTGCTGTTTGTCTCCATGATTGCACTCTTGATCGATCAATTCTTCAATTTCTTCTGTCAAATCCATGACCCAAATGGCACATTTCCACCCCGTTTCTTTGCCAAAGTGATAGACCTCGGCATACAAGGCACAGGCAAAACTCAACACTATAATCAGGGCTAGATCTCGCGGTTCGTACTGTCGCATTTCATCGGCCAGTGCAAAAATGTATTCTTGCCAAATCAGGGTGCATATTTTGGAGAGGTGCCAGGACAATTGACCGAGTAACTGAGAGACTTGATAGATTTCTTCCTTGATGGTTGGCGAATGTTCTCGAAAAGAGGACTGCGTAAAATTCTTGGCAATACTTGTAGCAGTAGTAGTAGTGGCATTCACTAGTAATGGTGATACTGGCAGTGATTGGTTGATGACAGCTGACATTTCAGTGGCTGCTGTTGCTGCCGCCAAAGAACTAGAGGAAACATTTTCTGCTGCTGCTTCTACTGCTGCTGCAGCCATGATTCTTGTGGATGTAACAATCTCGTCCTCCTTTCCTTGTTGATAGTAGCTAGTGTATCTTCGTAGAGTGTTGCCGTTTGACTTGTGATACATTACATACCTATGATACAATTTTAGATAGACTAGATAGCTACTAGTACAAGTACAAGCTAAAGTAGAATACAGACAATCTTTCTAGTTTATATGTATGGATATCTCATGTTTTATTCACGTCGATCCTTCTCTTTTATTCATGCCAACATCCTTCATAAAGTAGTGCAGCGACAGGCTACTACGTACTACGGTACGTATGTCGTAGTTTATGCCAGTCATCTTTGTGCATCCAAACCACATGTGGTAGGTTCGATCGAAGACGATGACCGATGTGTTGAGCAAGCGTGCGTCGACACATCATAAAGTCTCACGCACATTTGCGCGCAATCTATCGCAGGCGCAACACGGGAGCGAATCGAGTCGTGTATTAAATCCGTATAATAAATCCGTATATAATTATATACGGATTTATTATACGGATTTATTACACGACTCAGTTGGTTCATGAATGGTGCGTGCTTCGCATGAAGATCCATGCTCGACAGTTATTGACGACAACAATGACAACGGACAACAAACCACAACAAAAGGCGATTCATACAAATAGAAAGCTATAGAAACAATCATTGACGCCAACACTACTACAGTAGTACCAGTACCATGGATGATCACAACAACGACAACGACCAAGTAGAAGATGCTACTGTATCAAAGCTAAAAGACGAAGTCCAAAGCATGAAAGTCACCCTTGCCAAAATGAAGCGCAACTCGGAACTCATGAAACGCATTGCCGAATCGTCGCGACAATTTCAGGAGATTGTCCAGGAATTTTCGCTGGAGGTGCAAGCTGCGAGTGCTACTCCTACTATTAGTACTACTACTACGTCTAAGGACTACCAATGGAACGGTACTACATGTACTAGTGCTAGTGCTAGTACTAGCAGTGATCCCTTTCGAGACATTGAAAGCATTCTTCAAAAGCTAAGAAGCAACGCGGAAACCATTCAGTCTGTCATTGCCAACAATCACAGCAGCAATCAACACGTGGCTAACAACAACAATGATGATGATGCTACTACAACCGCTGCCAACAGCCATACTCAAACTCCCAGCATCAACGACGAAGATGTTGTTGACGATAGAACTCACCACCATCAGCAGCATCAGCAGCAGCATCCACAGTATCAAGCTGACTATGCTTCAAACGTCTCGGATGCGGCCAACGCCAACGCCAACGCCAATGCTACCACCACCACTACTTCTGCTATTGGCACTGATAATACTGCCAACAACAGCTATACGGATACTCACGACCACAGCGAAGAAGACGAAGACGATTATTACTTTTCAAGTACCAATCCCGAAGGAAGCGGTCCTATGGGTGACAATCATGGAAACGGCAACGATCCGCAACAACAACACCACCATGATACTAAGGAAGACTACTATGGCATTGATAGTCAAGCTGCGGCTCACAATGTCTCTACGAGTACGGACAGCGACGAAGAAAATCGTTACTTTACCCATCATCCTTCGGACCATCCTCCAATTCCTCTAAACGAAGGAAACGACCAAGATCTGGATCCTACAAACACCCATCATGATTGGAATGTCAAGGCCCTGGATACTGCCACAATTACTCCCAATCACAAGTCTATGACTCCCAACGGCCATAAAAGCGAAGATTCCTTTGTGGAAGATAATGTTCATATGTTGTCGCCCGCGGCGGATTCGGGCAATGAGGAGACGGAGAGCGAGTTGGCTGTCAATGTAGTTTGATGGGTGGATGGATGGGTTCCAAAAAGAAGAAAAAATCGGTAGACACTCGAAAGTCGGAACCTGCTAAAGAGGCCTTTCCCCCCTTCCAATTCCAATCCAATTATATAGTAGATTGAAAAGGAAGAGTAAAATACATAAGAATAGGTCTTTATATATCCTCGGGGGAGAGAACATTCGTCTGAGGGATCATCTACGATTGCACGCTTCAGTTCATGTCTTTACTGAATGGAGGTTGGTGGTCGGGCTTACTTTTTCTCTTTTTGTATATCCAAGGGACGAGCTGTACTGTACTGTAGTGTACTGGAGGAGCACACCCTCTTTCTGTTTCGTATCCAAAATTTTCAAAATCGTCCCGATATACCTCATTGATCAAGGCAACTGTCTCGCGGGTCAAATCACGCCGGGTCAAGCGTTCATTGTTTTTGTTGTGGTTGTTATGATTGTATTTTTCCTGGGGCAACGTTATATTCAAATGATAGTCCTGCATAAGTTGCTGAAAGTCTTGCGACAAGCTTTCATAATGGAGGACATGATCGACCATTTTTATTTGACGACGACTTTCATTATCATTCTTGTGTGGCGTGGCATCCCAAATATAAAGGCTTTGAGGGGTCATCAAAATACCTTCTTGCCTTTTCACTTGGTTCTGAATCCATTGATTGAACCCGGCAATGTTTGTGTCGCGATCGGCTCCTTGATACCCCGCCCAAGGACAATAATACAAACTCACAGCCCGATCATAAGGATTTCGGACGACGGCAAAGGTTTTCGACGAAGAAAAGGGGTGGGGTTCCAAATATTGCAAGGGAATGTGCCATCGACTGATGGAAGAAGATGAAAATGGATGATTTGCCGTTAATTTTACGGCGTGTTCCAAATCCGGAGGAAAGGGACATCCCATAGATTGAAAGAGGCCGTGGTGGTAATGACAAGCTCCCCACGCAATGCCAGCTTGGGTCGCTGCGGCTTTTTCAATCGCGCTGCCTCCGGTCTTGGTAATGTGCACAAATTCCAATTTGGGTATTGTTGTGGTGGTATTATTGTCAGTTGTTGTAGCAGTGGCTTTTGTTGTAGCTTTTGCATTCAAGGCGGAGGATTCCTCTACTAGTAGTGACATCGTGGTCACAAGAACATAATTTCGTTCGCCTTGCTGGCACAAGGAAAAGATCAGCATGATTGCACCACTAAATGCCAATAGGATAGCCGTTGTCAGCCTTCTTCTTCTTCTGGCATTGGCATTTAGTTTTGTCATTATCCTCAACAACACTCACAGTCAACACTTGTATAGTAGACTAGTAGAGTGAAGGTTGCATAGACATTTCACACTGTCTGCTCCATGGATGGGTTGGTGGCCGTGGGGTGATGACACAGTCATGGGGATCGATGGGGTACCTGGTACTGGTACTATAGCTAGTACTAGTACCCATCATTCACAACACATGCAAAAGATCAATTATTCTTGGCGCGGTCCTCGATTTGTTGGAAGGAGACGGGAAGATGCGCATCTTTCTTCTTCCTCATACTGCCGCACCGACCGTAGGGCAAGCCGATCCTTGGTCAGTACGTCGATCGTTCAGTCGTCAGCACAGCATTGGCTGTACACAACGAGCCGGCCGACGGCGATTGTTCAATCGTTAGAAAATAATGATCACTCGGCGTGTTGTTTAAAACGAGTTGCCCCCAACTAGCTGCTAGTGAAGTGGGGTCCATCCAAATTTCATTGACAAAAGGGATTCAAAAGTGACTGAAAATGGCGTGGTTGCATGCATGTGCGTGTGTGTGTGTGTGTGTGCATGTCACATAAGGGAAGGTGCCCCTGGAACAGTTCTGCCAGCAGGAGCCAGTGATTGATTTGATGTTTGCATGCACGTTGCACAAGGGAAGTGCCAGTGAGGCAGCGCTGCCGGCAGGAGCCAGTGATGGACTTGATGGAGGAGCACCCCATTGGTCCCTTGTGAGTGGATGTCAGGGATGCATTCAACAGAGGAATGTCTCAAGGGGGGCCACAACAGCCATGCGGACACTCACGACCACAGCGAAGAAGACGAAGACGATTGTTGCTTTTCAAGCGCCAAGCCGGAAGGAAGCGGTCCTGTGGGCAACAACGCTAGGAACGGGAACGATCCGCAATCACCATGTTGCTGCTGCTTAGGAACGCTGCTGTGACATTGGTAGCCAAGCTGCGGCTAACAACGTCTTTGCGAGCACGGACAGCGACGAAGAAAATTGTTGCTTTGCCCACTCGGACAATCCTCCAATTCCTCCAAATGAAGGAAACGACCAAGATGCATTTCCAAACACCCACCATGATTGGAATGACAAGGCATTGGATGCTGCCACCATTGCTCCCAATCACAAGTCTGTGGCTCCCAACGGCCACAAAAGCGAAGATTCCTTTGTGGAAGATCATGTTCATGTGTTGTCGCCCGCGGCAGATTCGGGCGACGAGGAGACAGAGAGCGAGTTGACTGTCAATGCAGTGTGATGGATGGATGGATCCAACCATGCTGGCACACAGCAGTGGAGGGAAAAGGGAGGAAAATGCAAACTGTTTGAGAATTGGTCTTTTCTCACAATCGGGAGAGAAACAATTGAAAGCGAGTGTCTGCCATCGCAAGCCGCTGTTCATGTCGACACAGCACGGAACTGTTGGTTGGTGTTGTGACATTTTCATTTTCTTTCCCTCTGTCTGTTTCGCATTCGAACACACAATGCAGCAATTGCAGTCCAATTGCAGTCCATCATCCACATTCTGTTTTTTCTCCCAAAAAAGTGATTGCCGTTGTGCAGCAGCACAGACAGACAGGCAGTGTTTCGGCCGTGGCAAACCCATGGACATGATGGAACAAATTGTGGCCTACTAGTGTTGGTTGCCGCTATGTTAGCTGCTCGTCTTCCAGCTAGCCACATGCACATGTGTTTCTACTAGCTAGACAGTTTGGAATTCTGGTGGAACGTTCAAGTTGGAGGGCTAGTCAAGCCAATGAATTTCCTTCCAAGTGCAGGCTCTGTGCTGCATAGGTCCGCGATCGCAAGATCTTTCTCCTTTCCGTTTCACCAGGCCTGACCAGACCAGTGTGAATAGACTATGTTTCCCTAGGGGCGAGACCAGACCGGGGCACATCGATAGGTTGCTAGCCAGCTGGCTGGGACAGCTAGCGAAGTAGCTAGGCTAGGCCCCACCTAGCTAGTAGTAGCTAGCTTGATTAACTACTGCTACTATATAAGTGCGGCGTCATTAGGAATATACTTTACTTTGGAATGGATCGGATGTGGTCCTGCACAATACATAATCCCAACTAGCCAGCCCTGCAGAACTCTTCAGGTTCTATCTAGCCAGTACATAACCTTTCAAATGGGGACGGAAGGGAATGCAGTAGGTAGACGACAAAAACAATAGCGGCAACATACTACTAGTATGAACAAATGAGAGATTTATTGTAATCATTTGCTTTTATTATATATGAATTGGATAATACTTTTACGACTAGAGAACTTGCGACTCTTTTTCTGGTTCCCAGCTCCAACAACAACAACTGGACTTGACATGAAGTGTCGTGTGGATGGATTGTACTTGCAGAGATGGTGATGGTTTTATGGGGGCTTTTTTCCCCACTCACACAAGGTTGTGTATTTCGTTTAAACGCCATCGGTTCCGTCTCCCAAGACGGCGGAATCATCATCGGTATACAAACAAAAGTCGTTGCAGACGGCCTCGCCTCGGGTCGTCAAATCAATGCTCGCATCAAAACTAGCACAAAAGGACGACTGGCCCTCTTCCATGAGTTCCTCGGTTTGAGCGACCATGGCAATTCCGTCCATATCACCCACGGTTTCGTCGATGGTGCAAGCACAAAAGCAGGGCGTTGTTTCGATCACTACTTCTTCCTCTTGGAGTTGACGTTGACGTTGTTCCATGGCGTCTTGCAAGGGAGATTTCAACCAAGAGGCGGACGCGGTGGAGGCCAAGAGGGCCGAGAGAAGCGCAATTCGTGCCATCATTTTCATGTATTAGATTAGTAGTAGTAGTAATA
>Ga0163148_10002453_pt1 | contig 22090 bp, 29 predicted proteins | sample OliLakLV19MP7P2_FD_148606 | JGI IMG/M metagenome (GOLD analysis project Ga0163148, IMG submission 148606) | Freshwater microbial mat bacterial communities from Lake Vanda, McMurdo Dry Valleys, Antarctica- Oligotrophic Lake LV.19.MP7.P2 | ecosystem: Environmental > Aquatic > Freshwater > Lake >...
GCTGCACTTGCTGAGGCAAAATATAAAACAGTTCGGGTTTCAACATCAATTTCAATGCGTTCAGTTGCAAGCGTGAGTGTATAGTCTACTGCTAAAGACTCACCTGTAGTTTGGTTTGATATGGTTGGATCTTCTATCGGGCCAACAACAGTGATGAGCGGTTGTGAAGTAATATCACCGGCATTACTGATTGTCGTTTCTGTGAGTCCACCAGCTGCCATGCTCATAACGATAGGCATATCAATTGGCATTCCACCACCTGAGAAAATACTGACCTGTTGAGCGTGTAGCTCTTGAGAAAGAAGTCGAATATCTGGCGCAAACATATCTAAAACATAACTTCCGCCGGTGAGTAGCGCATCTGGGAACTTGAGTTTTCTCACATAAATTTCGCATTGAAGCTCTAAATCATCCATTGTTTTGAATTTGAAAACAATTGGTTGAAGCACTCCCGCTGGTCTGTAAATTGAAGCCAGATTTTCAAGTGTTCTGCGTCTTGTCCGGTAGGTAAGCATTGAGCCTGAACCATTAACATTCCCCTCAAGTGTAATTGGTCTGCCGCCGTATAGATGGTTCGGTACAAAAGCACCATCGACGTTTGGTCTTTCAAATGAGGGAAGCCTGATAGAAGGCGCTTCCAAACCCTGCACAAACGGTTTAATAGAAAATCCAATTGAGGTATCGACTGAATCGTGTATCTGTGTGCTGTTTAGGTATGCGTTTTTCATATTATGACGTTCTCAAGACAAAAGCCATCTCTCTAAAAGCAAAGTCCATGTCTGCTCCTGAATAGATATTCTGTGTCACATTGATTTCTTTACCACCGGCTGATCCTAGTTTATCATTTGGAGTGACAGAGCTGCCTCGTGGAAGTTTCAATAATTCTGGTCCTTGCTCCCCAACAAGCGCCATTCCACCCTTGAAATAATTAGTACCCTCGGCAAGTGGTGAGATTTTCGGCATTTGAGTGTAGCCCGGTACTTTGCCTCCAACTTTATTAGCACCGTCAATCAGGCCGTTGAAAAATCCAATAACGTTATTGACCATACTTTTAATTGTTGAAATTATCGAGCTTGAAACACCCTCAGTCTTGGATTGAATCCCACCCATGATTGAATCCCATGCTTTTTTCATGAGGTCTAAACCCGATTTAACGTTATCAAACGCAATCTTTATACTTCCACCGAACGTATCATTGAACCATTTACCAAAAGCTGCCAACATTGGTTTGATTGCCAATTCCCAGACAAGAACAAACACATTTTTGAGGACCGTCAGAGCTGCCTGGATAACTTCAAAAACAGTTTGCATAGGAGCAAAAACATTATTCTTCAAAAAATCCCATACTCCTGCAACAATCTCTTGAATACCTAAAAAGTTATTCTTCCAAGCTAAATAGAGCGCTGCTACGGCAATACCAATGAGAAGAATAATGACTGTTACCGGCGAAAGCGCAGTAAAGATGGAAATACCAAGTGTAACAATTGCTGGAACTAAAAGCGCCATGATTGTACCTGCAATAATTGGAATTAGTCCAGAGTTTTCCTTGAGGAACGGAATCAAGTTACCAGTCAAAAATTTAGAAAACCCTGCGACCGCATCAGTTGCACCCTTGAGTAATTCTGGAATATTAAATGTAGTGAATAATTCTTTTCCAATATCAGCCAACGTTTTCGTCACTGATTCGCTAAACGTAGACCATAAGCCCATGACTGATTGAGACTGTAACGCCATTGCTCCATGAAACTTTCCACCTTCACCAGTTACTTTTGCAAGCGCTCCCTGCAAAATAGCAAAATCAACTTCACCAGCAGAGACTAATTTCTCAAACTCTAACATTGTAACACCCATTGCATCAGCAGTATCCTTTTTGACACTAACCCAACCGGCATTGACCATTTCTTTGAAGTCCACCGCATCAGCTTTTCCTTTTCCATAAACCTGACTAATAGTGTTACCGATACGAAGCATTTCAGCTTGTCCTGAGCCAGAAGCAGATAAAGCATCCCCGAGCTTCAAAACGGTGTCTCTGGCAATCTCGGCACTCATTCCTGCACCGACCAGTCGTTGATTCATGTCGATGAGTGGTTGAGAATCAAAAGGAGTGGCAATAGCATCATCTTGAAGTTGTTTCACAAAGGCAGCAGCTTTTTCCTGAGAGCCAAGAAGTGTCGTAAATGCGATTGTAGATTGTTCAATTTTACCGAACGATTGAATAGCTTTGATACCTATACCACCCAGAGCAACCCCAGCACCAAGTAGACCAACTGCTATGGCTTGAGAGTTTTGAACTGTTTTTTGAGAGAAGCCACCGATCTTTTTTTCAGCGTCATCAACACCCTTGGTATCAGACTCAATAATGATTTTTGCTTTTACTTGTGCGTCTGAAATACTTGGCATACTACTAGTCTACTTCTTTTTTAATTTATTTACATTAGACTGCTCATGCAAAATCGCTAAATCAAGCATAACAACATTCCAAGGTGTAGCCATAAACTCCCACCATGTGAGGTGAAACATTTCTCTATACCTCAATGATACAAGTTCTGCGGGCATTTCTGGAAGTGAGACTTTTTTACCGTTTTGAAGATCGTGTTCTGCTGAAAAGTACAGAATTAGATTTTTTTTTGCGTGGTTGTGAGCTTGTCAGACATTTTCTGAAGCTCTTTGAATGCCGTAGCATCTTGAAGCACCATAAACCAATACTTCATTGGAATCATTCCAACAGTCTCTAAATTGATTGGTGCTTTTTTAGTACCTCTGGTGAAGTTCCAGTCAGAGAGAATTTTAACAATAACTTCGAAGTTTTGAGTGGTTTGGTCAGTAAGCTTTGAAATATCCATGACATCTTGTGTCATCAGTTCTTCGTAAATCTCAACCCACCCTTCTTCGGGTTCAGTCCAGAGAACAATTCTTTTTGTTTTTCGTTTTGCTAAAAGGTCTGGCATAAAGAAAGTATAACGCTTTTTAACCTGCTACACAAGAGGATTAGAATAGCACTGAAAGAAGATACAAAATGAGAAGAATACCGAATATATTCCAAAACATATTATATTGTTGCAACTCCATTTAATACTTTAACGTCAAACATGGCGGCATCAGTTGCATCGTACTGTCCAATGAGCTTACCTTCTGCATACAGAATTTCACCTGATTTCATTGGTACCGGATGCTCTTGGAACTTTGCAGAATTGAGCGTGATTCTGAGTTCGTAACCAGTTTCCGAGAAATGACGGATAATCATTACTTTTTCAGCGTTGGTCAAAAATCTATTCATGTCCTCTGGGGCATCAAAGAACTGTTTGAGTTCAACCTCATAATCGACCTGTGTTCGAACTAAAGCAGCTGGATCGTGTGCGCCTGAACGCTGTGCGCCTTCGTCTGATTCAAACATGTGTTTGAGTGTCCATTTAGAACCTTGCTCAACTCGAGTTTGAGTTGCTGATAAAGCAGCAGAAATATCTACGCCAAATCTGAACTCTGTACGTGACCACAAGAAAGGTGTTTTGAGTGAAAGACTTGGTGTCGCAGCTCTAATGAAAACGATGTCGCCAGCTACAACTCCAGTTGGTGAAGCAGTGAATACTATAGTTGTTGCAGTTAAAGAGCTAACAGTCAAGTTCTCATAAGTTCCAGCTGAAACGTCATAAATCGTCATAATGTCACCAGCAACTAGACCAGTGGTAGGAGTTGGATCATAATTTGTTTTGAGCGTAACAGTTGCGGTACTAACCGAGGCAATTTCACGAGCGATGAATGAACCAAGCGCTGAAAATTTAGATTTGAGTACCATTTTGTTGTCATCAAAATCTGGTTCGATCTCTGAAATTTCACATCCAAAGTAACGCTCAACAACTCGACCTTTTTGAATATCAATGGTGTAGGCGTTTGGGTCAGTTGTCAAAGAAGCGGTGAATGGGTGCGTGTACGGATCAGAACCAGTTGTAGAACCTTTGGTCAAGAACATATCAAAAAGATATCCTGCTGTGTTTGGTTCAGCCAAAAGTGTTGCTTCCCCTTGATGATTTCTCATACCAAGAAGTGTTTGAAAACGAACAGCTTTGTTTCCGATAATTGGATTATCTTCATCAAGTGCGACATCTGTCGCAAAACTTTCATCATAGAGAGGAATATACACATTCGGAATGACAGCGGTAGCTTTTGCTGACTGCTTCTTTATTGCGAAATACCCTTTGTTTGCGAGTTGCTCTGGCATAATTTTTTATTGTTTTACCTTTGGTAACTCTGGTTTTGCTTCAACTCCTACTTTATTTGGCGTATCTTTATGAGTTCCAATTTTTTCAAAGTTAGCATTTACTATTTCTTCAGTGACAACAACATCTTGTCCTGAATTGATTATACCAACTCCTATGAGTGTTTGGGTAGTGTCGCTAATATTTTTGTAGATATATTTTGCCATATTAAAATTGTATGAGTTATTTTCCTCAAAGTCAATTCACTTTACTACGTCCTCGCATCAATTGCTACTAATTCTTTGAATGTGACTTGAATATGTGCTTCTACTGTCAAAAGTTCTTCGGACCTTGGCACCACACCTTTCCGGACTGATCCAACGTTATCAACCATTAAATTGTCGAGTGTGAAATTTCCCCTGAGTATTCCCATAAACGAATTGGATAAAAAATAACCAGTCGTTTCGCTTCTACCTTGAGCAATAGTATCAACTGTATTTTCAAGTGTTGCAACACTGTCTGGCTTCCCAAAATCATCTTTCTTGTTATATACAATCTGAATGAGTATTTGATGTGTAACTTCATCCATGCCTGTTGGGCCTGTGTCATAGAGTGTTTCAGGTTCAGAAATAATCAGACAAGGCATTTTTGACTGAGGTAGCAGTATGGGATCACCCTCGTAGTAGCCATGAAAAGTATCGCCAAACTTGTCCATGAAAAGTTGGAGTAATTTTTGTGGAACTGTTTTTTTCTGTCCTGATTCTTGTGGCATAGTATTATGATTTGTTTAATCGTACCAGAACCGCCTTGGTAAAGACAGAAATAACTTTGTCTGCGGTTTCATCAGAGAAGCCAATCAATTTTCTTTGAGGAATGATTGATCCACCCAAATGATGATATTTTGCATAATCTGTTGTATTGGCCACTGTCAAAATCATTGGTTCAGCATCGTACTCATACCCTCTTTTGAGTTTACCAGTTCTTTCAAGTACACCCTTTCCGCCCCACTGTTTGCGTTTTTTGAACTCATAGTAGGGTTTGAGGTTTACCCATCTTGAACCAATAATGGCACCTTCAGTTTTGAAAAGTAGTGATCCATAATAATCTTTGAGAAAATCACCAACTGTTTGAAGTTCTGGCTTGAAGTCTGTCATGCTATTGGTGAGCCTTCGAAATGAACCCATCAACGCTTTATCACCGGTAATTTTAATATCTATCTTGAGTACGCTTGACATTAGTACCTATCCGTAATTGAAAACATTCGAGCCTCGCTAGGTGTAGCGTTTTCTGCTGTCTTATCAGGGTAGCCACGAACTTTTGATGTCTGAGTAACAGATACGCCACCAGCTCCGTCAATGAGGGGAGTGTCGCCACTTTCTAATTTAGCAAGAATATCTCTGGCCTGTTTAATTTTTAGCGTTCCATCTTTGTTTGTTCCGTTGTGTTCTGGACCATAATCCATTGTCAGCAAATATCCTGCTGCTAAAAGAATAACTGCATGGGAAACAACTTCTGGATAGGGAGAGGACAGTGGGAGTGTGTACCCACCAATTAACAGTGAGGCGTTGACTTCTGACTGAGCTTTAACGAGCTTTCCATAAATAGTTTGGTCAGATACCCATTTATTGTTATTCAGCCCCGCCTCGGCTCTCACGTCAACTGTATTGGCATACAAACCATAGCCAGCACCACGGAAGCCAAGCGCCTCTGAGAGATTTGTGGAGCTAACAGCTGTTGAGTTATAAAAAATATACTTCCACCAATAGCCTGAACCGCCAGTTGTATCAGTGACTTCCGTATACAGTTGGTCAGCTTGGAGGCTAACAGTGGCAACTAGACTAGAAAATGAAGCATCTGCTGGAACTGTGCCGTCAGCATTTGTAGCTCGATAAATCTTGGCTTGGTTCGCCTTGATAATGGTGAACGGTTCATTGTCAAAATGTTTGAGATTGAGGTTAGCGTCAAGAGTGATAGACAATCCTGAAATAACGTCAATCTGTGCAAGTTGTGCTGATTCTCCACCTACAACTCCAAGAATGACATAATCATCGACTGCTATATTGTCGGTATTCTCCACAACTACGATGGCTTGACCAGCACTAGCATCAGCAGTAATTTTTGTTACTTCTTTTACATTTGAAGCTGGAAAGTTTTCAATTTGAATTATTTCGCTTGCCATGTTTATTTCCTCTGTTTTAGTATAACACTTCCAACTCTTTGCTTGAGAGCTGTGATAGTTTTACTCTGCATCAATGTTGTTTTGAACACACCAAGTTGAGTGGGAATAAAAGCGCTCAGTAGGTCAGTTATTGTTACCACTTCATTTAATGCTCTTGAGACTGCACGAGTAATTGTATCTACTACTGTAAAACTCTCATTAAATGTCTTGCTTGGTTTCTTTGCCAAACTATCCGTAACAGTTATATTCTCGCTGATATTCCTGCTCACTGCAACATTTCGGGTATCAATAACGGTAAAACTCTCTGCGAGCCTCCTAGATGGGTTTTTAACCACTCCGTCCACAACAGTAACACTTTCCCCAAAGATTCGACTAACAGACCTTCCAATAGTATCAACAATTGTAAAGCTCTCAGTAAAAATTCTGCTTGGTCTTTTTGAGAGTGTATCCACCAGAGTAACAGTTTCATTCAGTATTTTATTTGGAAGCTTTCCAATGGTATCTACAACAGTCAAAGTTTCATTAAATGTTTGCACCCACAAACTTCCGATTCCTATTGGTCGATTGCGCTGAATTAGAGGTGATATTGGAAAAGCTCTACCGTGTCTCATACGTGTTAGTGGTTATTACTTCTATTTATGGCTTGATTTTGAAATATTCTTTTGACAAAAAGAACACCAGAACTACCTGCGCCAATTGTCCATTGTGGTGTAACCGAATAAACTGAAAGGACTACTCCTGAGGAGGTAACCCTAAAATCCATCACATCAGTATTTATAGCATTATTTTTTGCGACTATACACCATTCCACTTCGGTATAGTCATCGTTTGTGATGTCAATTAAGTCTGCTGGATTCTCGTCATCTTGGATTCTACCAACTACAAAATCACCGGTAGTTTTACCGCTAGGAGCACTTAATTGTACTGTGGTATTTTCACCAGAAGCAGTGATATTACTCGATGAAGCCAGCATAATATCTTCTTGAAGGTCTTTGTATAATTGTAATTCTGCCAGTTGAGTAATACTACCATTACCATTATTTAATGAAATATTTAAACGATAATACTCATAAGCCGTACTTCCTGGAGTATCGCAAACAAATTCTTTACGCAACCCACGAGTGGCAAACGCTTCACCCGTGACGGTATCAACTGTAGTCCAAGAAGAACCATCATTAGATCCCTGGAGAGTGAAATCTTTAGGATCACGAGTGTTATCATCGTTACCAGAAGTAATAGCGTATTTCGTTACTTTATGGGTGGCGGCACTACCGAACCGATACTGCAACCGAGGGGCAGTATTGAACGCCAACCATTTCGTGGACGAGCTGTCATCAAAAGCCTCGTCAGAACCTTCTGAGGGTTGGTTTTCGTGAGAAGCAGAGGCAGTACCTCCGCTAGTCAATTCAGCTGAATATTCGCCTGAAGTTGGGATTCTTGCCCATGAGCCGCCATTCTTTCGATACTCTAGTTGATATTGTATTGAACCCGGATCATTTGTTGCATTAACCAATAATCTGATTCGCGTGTTTGTTTCCAAAGCTCGAGTAATGCTACTGTCTTGAGAAGCTAACCAAGTTGCTGTGGTTTCTGAACCATCATCACTTCTAAAGCGAAAACCTTCTTGTTCAAGGCTTGCTGCGGTGTAATCTACTACCGCCCACACTTGCGTAACTGCCTGTCCTCCTCCACCGATACGCTTCATACCTGCCTGTAGAACGTCTATTTCAGCCCATGTCCAAGCTGCAGATGTATTTGGGTTTGTCGCCCACGCGTTACTTTCCTCGTGATATGAGGTGTTGTTATAGGTTTTAGTTCCAGAAAAATAGTCAGTGCTACTCACTCTGACCGCGAGTTGAACGGTATTTGATACCGGATCAACACCACGAGTATTTATGTAAACTGTAACCGAGTTGATAGTTCCTATTTCTCCTGAGCTGTTATCTAATCCAAAAGTAGCGACAACGTTATCAGTCGGACTATAGAGCCGTGTGGTGTCGCCATCAGATGAGACTTCATCCACTCTGGTATAGTCACCGCCCTCAGCACTCCAGCTTTGAGTTGAACCGGCTGCATTAGGACGTAGGGTTATAGTTGCCATGTGTTTAGTTTATCAGTTGGCTATTTAAACGCAAACTCCAGCTGTAGTTGTCTCACATGCATACTACGAAGCTCCTTGGCGTACTCTCTATGGTGCTTGGCATCTTCACTGTCCATAAGCCGATGACAGGGAATACAGAGTACGACGGCATTATCTATTGAGGCGATCATAGCGTGTGAGAGTTCTGGGTGATTGAGCAGTGCAACGGCAATACCTACTTTGTGATGAATCTCAAGGTAGCCATCTACAGCATCTTTTTTTTTAATACCACATTCTTCACAGCACCAGTCTGCCTTCCTGAGGGCTTCATTCTTTACCTCTCTGGTGAACTCGCAAGACTTTGGTCTGTTCCTGCGTACTTCACTCATGGCTTTCCAACTTCATACTCTATTCGTGGCTCTATGTAATAGGACTTCTTCCATCCCACGTCTTTAACCCACTGTTTAGACTCGCCGTACCCTTGTGCGTATGGTTTGTCTTGAAAGTCTACTGAGAGGAATCTTGAGGTGTTGTAGGCGATTTTGTCGAGCATTTCACCCTCTAGGGTAGATCCGATGCAGCGCATACACTGTGATAAATAGAGGCTCACATCAGCTGCTTCCTGGCCAGCTTCTTGTGCGGTTTCTTGGGTAGGATTGGCGATTAAATCAAGCCAGGCATCGATAAACTCATTGAACTCCCCTTCTGCTAACACGCCAAGACGTAAAAGGTCGGAATTATGGCGGCGCATGGAAGGACGGCCAGCTCCAAAGATATCGAGGTGTTGCTCAATATTCATGCCTCTTGAATCCTCTCATTAGATTTCAATAACCATGTAGCAATACGCATTGACTGCTGCTGCTGCCGTTACACGAATACGAGCAAACTTTCCTGCTTGGATAATTGGCTCTCTGCCGAGTGGAAATTGTTTTACATATTGGTTTGTTGGAGCAATGAGTTGTGGGTCAAACATTCTGGAAGTAGTTATTGTGCCTTCTGCTGTACCAGTATAACCAGTAGCTGTTGTTCCTACCTCAAAGTGGTCAGTTGTTGGGTCGCCGGCCATCAGTGCTCCACTATCCTGCTTAACGACACCTGCTGCAACGTGAGCTGTGACGGTAGCTGCGACATCTGTTTCTAAAAGTTCAACTTTAATTGGAGCTGCTGCTGCGGAACCGTCAAAAGAAATTCCCCATTCAACTATTTTGAGAACGCTAGTAGCACCTGCTTTTATTTGAAGAAGCGTTTTGATTGCAGTTCCAGTAGTAACTACAACTTGAGCTGCGGTTGTTGGTGATGGTCCATTTCCAATGAGATAAAGCATTTTATTAGTCTACGTCGAAGTTCCACGTAATAGTCAAACTGTCTCCATTGACTACATTTAGTGCGGAAAATACTTGACGTGCTAATAGTACGCCTACTGAAGCTGCATTTAGTACGCCTGATTCGGTAACTGCGGCTGTTCCTGTAACAGTAAAGGTGGTTGCTAAAGTTGCAGTATCGTTGGTGGTGTCTGTGGTTGTTCGGGAAGCACTAGCTGCAACTCTGGATAAACCGGATGCGGCAAGTTCTGTCTGTAAAGTTGTGTCACCAATTGCTGCTCCGGTTGCACCAGTTCCTACTCCAATAAAAGTAAAGGCTGCCTCTGCACCTGAGCCATTGATACGAGAAGCTACGCCAGCTTTACCAGTCGTGGTGGTCAAGTTAGAAATTAACCGAGAATTGCCCCAGCTCCCGGTAATAATTGGGATTTGGATACCATAGGCTGCGATGTGATTCAAAAACCCTGCTTTTACCTGCGCGCTCTCATCAATAGGTGAAATAAACTTGCGGAAGAAACGAAGAATAGACTGACCAAGTTTGTTTTCAGTAAAAACTGGCTTTACGTTACCGTCTTTGTCCTTTAATTCATAAAGAACGTTGTGTTTTAGTTGGAATCTGCCTCGTAGTGTATTGTTATTCATATTATTCTATAACTTCGCTTACAAGTTCTTCTCTCATTGTATCTAGCTTTTTTTGTTCTTTCAACTGTTCTGTATTACGCTTGCTATCTAGTTTAGCACTTTCTTGCTCTGCGTTAAATAAATCAAGATACTTTTTAATTTCTTTTCTAATTTCGGCGCTTTTCATATATCCATCAAAGGATAATGAGCGAACTTCTTGAATATCTCCACTTTCTAAAATAAACCCAACAATAGTATTAGCTTCGTCTGTTTTAACGTCTGTGATGTGTGCTGTGTACATACTTATCTTTCAAGCAATAAAACAACTGGAATTGGTGCTTCTGCTGCTGTTTGAGCATTACTTGCCGTAACAGTAATATTTTGAACCCCATCTAGCGGTACTCTCAAGGGATAGTTATTTGCATCAATAAAAGCTGCAAATGATGCGCCCTCAGCAATTGTGGCTTTGGTGTAAATAGTTGCGCCTGAACTGCTGGCGTCTTTAATCGTGATAGTGAGGGTTGTGGTGCCAACAAGAGCCGGAACGACTGCTTTAACACCTACTAGGAAGCCATATAATGCGGTGGTGTCAGCGTTGGCAGTTGTGCCGTCAGCGAGGATGGTTACTGTTTGAGTGTATCGTTTGACTGGATATTTCATAGTAGTTGTTTGCGTATAGCAGGCACTTCAAATTAGCCTATGAATAAATGATACGAGAATATTGAAAAGAAGTCAATTAGTTTTGAGGAGTTGAGGTTGAAGCTGGAGATTGTGAGCCACCGATTACTCCACCTTCTTCTATTTCTTGGGAATCTTGAACTTCTTCATCAGTTGCGCTGGCTTGGATTAACTCAAAGATTTCTGAGCGTGTCATTGTGTCATCTAGTTCAACACCTTTTGCGCGACCAAATCCCAGTAAGCGAGTTTTTGACCACTTTACGGTTGGCTCAACGCCTTCCATTGGATCTTTGTTTTCTTGTGCGGTTTCTGTAGAATCACCTTCAAGTGCTTGTGGTACTTTAGCTTCTGAATCTGATTGAGCAACACCCGCATCAATGAGAACTTGCGCCTGATATTCAGAGATACCTTGAATAACTTCACCTGCTTTATAAAGCTGTCCGTCGTGTTTTACTGAAGATTTTGCAATTAACATAGTGTAATAGTACTCAATTTATACTAGGTTGTCAAGCATTACGCTGAAGAACCCTGTTTGGTGGTTCTCTCGGTGGAGACAAAGACACAAGTCACGTCTTTGGCTGCATCTAACGCTGTATTTGGGTCAATGGTATTCCTTGAAACATCAGTTGCGTGGAAAGTTACAGTTGGTCGAGTTGTTTCAAACGTTCCTGCTGAAACGGTTACTAATATAACTTCATTGGCGTTCATAGATCGATCAAGACCAAGTGCGTCATTTATACCAACTGCAAAAGTTGCTGCTGTTCCATCTTGAACTGGATATACAATTGAAGTGACGGTTTTGAATGCTTTGACGGAAGTTTGTGCTCCGGTAGCGTTATCTGCAAATACTAATGTGTCAGAAATAACTTCACCGCGGATGTTTGTACCAGTAATAACATAATCACCAGCTTTAACGTCAGCGGTTGTGCCTCCGGGGAGTATCGTAATTTGTCGGGCAAAGTCAGGCTGTGCTGTAAAAGTTGTAACAGTTGTGATTGCTGCAGAGGTGGCTTGAGCTGTGGTTAGTCGAGTTGTAGAAAGTGCAAGTGGATCAGTCCATGCCTGTCGGCGTAGATAGCCAAAAGACGACTGTCCTTCTTGATACTTTTCCCATGGTTGTCTTGGTAAATTCATAGTTTTAGTTTCCGTATAATTGAACTAATACTCATTAACCTATAGCGTTCTTGATGAGGTAAGCAGCAACTGCTGCAACTAATTTGGCTTCGTAGTAATCGGTTGCTCGAACGAACTCAGCTTTATTCCAAGTTTCATCCCATCGATCAACGGTTCTTCCGTTAAGTAGAGTCAAAGTGTATCCAAGAGACACCTTTTTGATTCCGGGAGTTGCGGTAACGTATGCGAGAATGAAGTTTTTACCCCAGACATATCCCATCACGTCAGCTTGACCTTCGTTAGCAGTGTTTCTCATTGCTTTACCGATAAGCACCTGCTCAACACCGATAATTGCAGCGAGTAAATCTTCTGTTAGCACACGAATACTAGAGGTAGCCATTCTACCGAGCAAGTCTGGGTGGTGTTTCAGTTTAGCAAATACCTCGTAGCCCATGATCGCTGTGTTAGCGGTAACCATTGCTTCTGTTTGAATCTTTAACATTCCAGTCTCAATATCATCGAAAGGATCAGAGTTAGCAAAGTCATTCCATTGGTCAGTACCGGAAAGAGTAACATTTTGAGTAATGATTGCTGTGTCAGTCAAGATATCTGCAACTGCCTTTTCATGTCCAAGAGCTAATCTTTCAGCTACGTTTTCGGTAGCATCTGCTCTTGCGTCCATTGGAGTTGGATAGGTGTCACGGACTTCGTACTCAATACCTTCTTCGAGTGAATGCTCAAATAGTGGTCCAAAAGCTGTTTTAACCATTCCGTAGTCTACTCGTTGCGCGCGAGAGATACCTGTTCGGCGATCATTCTCAACTCGGAACTTGGATTTATCAAACGTGTAATAGAAACCTGTTCGAGATTGAACGGTAATTCTTGGGAATACCTTTTCAGCGATGAGTTCTGGATTTGAAAATCCAATGCTCATGTTTGTTAGGACTGTGTCGATGGTGTATTGATTTACTTGTGGCATATGTTTACTTTATGATAGCGCTGCAAACCTTTGTGAGCTAGGTATAAATTCGATTATGTCTCCAGCTACTCCTGCTTGAATAGCTCTACCCAATACTTCGTTTCCCACTGTAGTGGTAGCGACTGCTTTACCTGCTGCGTCTGCTGTTAAAAATGCACCTCTAGTGACAGTGCCACCAAGAACAACTTTTCCGGTTCCGCCACCTTGGCGACCGAAAACTTCTACATTCTCTCCAGATTTTGGAGTATTCATAATGACACCCAAAAGCCAGTCCGTTGCTGCGGAAGCGAGGGTTGCAGTTGCATCTCCACTCTGTTTAACAATAAAATATTGCTTTGCAGAATAGTCAGCTGCTGCTGAAAATCTTGATTGTCGTGGTCCGTCTACTGTTGTTGCCATATTTTATTTCTATTTAGAATTTAGCTCCTGTTCATATTGTAATGATAACTCTTTGTTATTTGCAAGTACCTGTTTTGTTGCTTGGATAACAGTCAATTTATCGTTAGCCTTCATTGCCTCTTTAACAAGATTACCTATTTTCTCGCTTGCTGTCAATAGCTCAGCACGAGCTGGATCGCCTTCTTCATTGGCTAGTTTAACTGGTGTGAGAGCTGAAAGGATAGAGAAAAAGTCTTTCTTCTCGGTATCGTTGCATTTCAAAGTAAACTCTAAAACTGATGCTTTCATTGCTGGCGTAATTCTTGCGCCCTCTTTAGCGATCAGGAACTTTTCACCGATTTCTTTTTCTGTCGCATCATGTCGCATTTGTTCTTGAGCTACTTTGTGATCTGATTCAATCTTGCGAAGTCTTGAAAGTTCAGAGGCCATTACAGTTTCCTCTTTGTCTTCACCTTCTCCGGGTACTTCAGGAGTTTCTGGTTTCTCAGGTACTTCTGGTGTTTCAGGTACTTCTGGTTTTGCTTCTTCGTCTAATTGGGTTTGCTGCTCGGGAGTAATACTAGCAACATTATCAGTCAAGAATTTTACTTCTTCCTCTGATCTGTCTGCTTTGGCTTTTGCGAGTATGTCGTTTGTGTTCATAGTGTTTTGGTGAGAATTTTTTTCCTCTGCTAAAAGTATTACAATTGTTTTATTGTTTGTCAAGTCGTTTGCGACCTTCCTTCCCATATTATCACTTGCAACGAGGAATGGCAATTCTTTGAACAGTGGCCTATTGGTTAAACTACCTGCAATTAGAACTGAACCATGTCTGGTTCCATGTTCTGGATCAATATAATCAAATGCCCATTCTGGTGAAAAGAGTTTGTACTCTTTATTGTCTAGTAAATCCTTTCCGTATCGAGTCCAATCAATAACGGCATATAAACCATCAGTGCCTTTATCTATTAAATCAGTTACCCAGCCCGCAGCTTTGCCACCATCGTGATCAACATCAACTGGAACTGCTTTTCTAAGTCCTGCTTTGAAGTTCTGAACCATTTGAGAGATATGCGACAAGGTTACCTGCATTGGACCGTAGAACTCTGTATTCCATTCTCCAACTGGCAATACTTGAAGCTCTGTTGGAAGCTCACCCTTGTCATCAGCTTGGATGTGAATTATTGACCTGAGGTTTTTGCCCTCAAACGCTTTATTATATTCTTTTGTCATATTTGGTTACATCCCCAAGATTGAAAAATTAAAATAGACTGCTACTAATAACAATACTCCAAAAATAAATTGTACCGCTGCTGTTACTTTTAACGGACTTGCCATTGTCACTGGAATTGCAGTAATAAAGAAATAGAGTCCGAGTAAAAATTGAATTTCGATTGCTGTCATATATTCATTGTAGCACTAAACTTTTTCACCTTTCAAGATGATCTGTATGAGACACCGGCAATTTGGGTGTGCTGGTGGGTATTCATATTCCCCATCAAAGAGTTCATCAATTGGCAGTATCTTTCCATCAAGAGGTTGGCATATCGGGCAAGCCTTGAGTGTAGCATCCCACTTTTTGCGGTCTGCCCCTACTTCTTCTGCAACTGCAACTCTCCCGGCCGAATACGCTCTGACTGATTCTGTATGTGCAATTACTTCAGCCCTACGAGGATCATCAATAACTTTACTGAGTCTATCCCTAGCCTGAGCGGTACTTTCCCCGTGTTCCAGTGAAAACTTGAGCGATGATTTAACCCTGTCGAGTGTGGTGTCTGAGAGATTGCCAGATAACTTCAATGTATGTTTGTTGAGAAAGTCTATTGCTGAATCGTTCTTTTCAGACCATCCAATATCAATTCCGGTGTCTTCCTCTGTCTGTTTACCACCTGCAACAAGTGCAAAAACCAAAGTACGAGATAAAATGTCTGCAACAGTTTTGTTTTCTGTGATCGTATCCCAGGATATGAGGTCTAAAATACTTGCCTTCTTCACAAAATCGAACGCTGACCAGTTGACGTAGTAGACTGATCTTTCTGATAGCTCTGAGAAATACTTTTTCATTTCCCTTTTGAGCGTGTTGTCTGATCTGACTATCTTGCGGAAGTTATCTTCATTTTTTTCATAGCCCGGATGATATGGCTCACCTGATAACTGAGCTGCGTACAGTTTAGACAAAGAGTGCGACACCTGTCGTAGTTCTTGAAGTTTATTGTTTTTCATACAGGTCAATTGCCTTGTTTACTCTCTCCAAGGTATCGCTCAATTGATCGTCTGCCTTCTTTTCAGGTTTTGGCGCGTTGGCTGCGCTGTCTGATTCCCTCAAAGTATCGATATCATCTTTGAGCTTATTTATTTTGTCAGAAATACTGATCTTTTTATTAAAGATGTCTAACTGCTTTTTAGCTTGTTCTTCAGGACCAAGCTTTTTGCCTGATGCTTTCATTTCAAGCAATTCTTTCCGAACGCCATTATTGAAATCTCGCACCTCTTTGTTGAGTTTTTTGATCTCTGCTTGTTTTTGTTTAACTGCCGGGTTCACTTTCTTTTTTGCCTTCCCTTTACCCTTGCCACCTTTGCCACCAAGTTTCTTCAAGGCTTCACTGATTTTCTTTTTAGTTTCCTCAGATAACGGCTGCCCCCTGGCTCCACCTTCGAATACTTTGAACATGGCTGAACCATACCTTTTAACAAATGTTGATTCTGCCAGTTTTTCGTGAGCTTCTGCAACATCGTCAACAGTTGGGTCAGCCTCCATTGGGTTACCATCAGTGTCAAACCCAGGATTCTCTGGATCTTCTACTATCTCCCCACCGGTAACACTTGCCATTTCTGCATCAAGTTCAGCGAGCATATCATCAGCCATGGTCAGATCAACTGGCATTTCACCTGTAAACTCTGGCAAGTCCATGACATCTCTGAGTAAATCTTCAATACCGGGATCAGGCGTAATGAGCTGCATTTGAACTGCTCTTTGAAGTGATGTTGTGAGCGCGTTGATATCAACTGTACCTATTTTATCGAATCCAAGAGATGGGTACTTATCAACAATGAAGTTATAATCGACCAATTTCTTCAATACGTATCTGTTATACATCGCGGCAATATATCTGGCAGTTGCTTCAAGCGATTGCACAAAGAGCTTTGATTGATCTGCTGATAGGGCATAACTTCCAACGGTGCCACCAAGCTCAAGGAATTGTGCCAGTACGTTTTTGCTGATCTGTCTATCGTGGTGTTGAATGAGTGGCAAGAGTGGTTTTGTAGTTCCTGCTTTCATGTCAAGGAATCCTACTTCCCAGCCGTCAGGGTAAACCATGTATCCTTTTTCGTTAGCTCTGAGGTTTTCAAGCAAGACTTCCATCTTTGATTCATCTGCCGGACCAGTGACACCTGTGGCTTTTGCGTATGGCACTCCAAGACCTTGTCGTTCTGCACCAATTCCATCAATCAGATATAACTTGTCTTTCATGTACCAATGTTTGTATGCACTTCTGAGGATTGATAGACCTTCCCAGTTTTCGCCTTCTTTTTGATTGACAAAGATAACCAGCTTATCCATTGGGATTTCATAGATACCATTTACAGTCTGTTGAAGAATGCCATTGTCTTTATTTTTTAATTGCCACTGAAGAACTGTGTCTGGATATCGAGGTGAAAGTTTGCGAAGTCCAAGCTTCATGTCTGGTCGCCATTCCCAGATAATCTCGAAAGGCATTGAACCGTATACTAAATAGAGCAAGATTTCACCAAGAGTTTCTTCCCAAGTCCTCGAACCTTCCTCCATGATTTCTTTTTCAACAAACTCTGCAACTTCAACGTCTAACTTGTCATCGCTGGCTGGATCAACTCTCCAACGAGCTGAAAGAATAGGTAAAAAGATTGCGAGAAGCGTGGCTTTCACTGTTGCGTCACCCCAGCGCATTTCATCATAAATAGCTACTCTGCGCGCGCCCATGAACTTGTAGTTGTAATCTTTAGATACAATGATTCCATTGAGGGCAATACCTGCTGAATCGCCTATTTCAGTTGGTGCTTTACGTGAAGAGCTGATCTTTGGAGCTGGAACTTTTGATGTGCTTTGCTTTGGCATAAGTCAATAATAGCAGTTTAACTATATTTTTGAAAGTATCCGACAATCTTGGACGATTCCCGATTTTACTTCCAATCATTGCTACTTACGGTCAGTCCTCCAATACCTGATCTTGTAGGCGCCACAACTTGCGGCACCCAAGGTCGTTTTTCCTCAGCTGGTTTTATTGGCGGTTGTGGTCTGTTGGATATATCTGGTGGCAAGAACGACCTAGCAATTCTTTTGAATAGTTGAATAACGCCATACCGGAGAGCATCTGGTCCGTGATCGTCTTCCTTTAATGGCTCTTGAGAGTACAAACCATTAGCGAGCTTTCTTCTTTTGTAGCTCATTAGCTCTATTCGAAGTTGTGGACACGTGTCAGTAATCATCAATCTACCAGAAGAAAACAATCTGCGCACAAGATTGATACCATTATTTATTCTCAGCAATTGACTGCCCTCCTGCAAATTGAGTATTGGAGCACCCTTCATTCTGCGATCTTCAATTTCGGTTAGTCCATGAGGATCAGGCACCCATCCCCGGATGCTTCCCCTTGAGCCTGTTGCCTTGTCTGGTAGCTTCAAACCGTAGCCAGCTAGTTTATCCCCTACACTGTTCCATATCTCATCAGTACCCATATGGTCAAGATAGAGTTCGTCAAAGACAACTAACCTATCCATTGTTGTTGGAACCCAGCAAAAAAGAATAACGTCTGGGTGTCCTTCACCATACCCAAAGTCTTCAAAGATGTACACAAAACCACCCTTGCCTACTGGTGTCCATTCAACCAGCAAATTATTGTCGTCAGAGTAACTATCCCCATAAATAACACCTTTTAGCCCAGGACGTGTACAAACCCACTCTGTTTGCCAAGTCTCATCGTCAAGAGTATTGAACTTTGTTATTGCGTCATCCCAGAAGTAGTACCCATTAGCTTTGCCGATATTGGCTGGTAGCGCGCCCTTGAAGGTATCGTGAATCAACTTCATTTTGACTGGATCATCAACTGGTAGCTTTTCCACTACCTCCCAGATACACCACATGTAGACTTTAGCTTTGCGTTCCGGAGCCTCATCAAGCATTCGCTGCATTGGCCCATTAGCGAACTTTCGAGTAGAAGTTAGAACAGTTCGAGCTTTAACACCTTTTTTTGACTGAGCCATTGAAAGCGCCTGCTGTAAAACGGGCCAGATCATCAGGTCTATTTCATCGAGGAATACTAACTGAGGATGAGGGCTATTCACGCCAGACATGGTTCCAGTGAGGATTTGTACCTTTGAGCCGTTGAGTAGCTCTGTTTTACCCATAGTCATAGAGTCAATGTTGTGGACAAACGGAAAGCTCTTGGAAAAGTCCTTGAAGTATTCGTACCCTTTTTGTGCTTGAAATTGAATAGCCCCGACTGTAGCGATCTCTGTACCCTCTGAGTAATACGACATCAGCGTATCCAGCACTCCAAAGTTGAGCGTTTTGCCACCTGAGCGATTAGCAACAACAACAGCAAAATCAACTAGGCCAAAAATATAATCAGCTATAAAATCAAACGGCGCGCAGTGGTCGTGACAAATAGCTTGTTTAGGAATGTCGAGCTTAAAGTAATAAAGAATCCAGGCGTGAAGAAGCTCTTTGTTTTTTGTCAGAACTATGTCCAGCAGTAGTTCCCTAGGGTTGGGTAGACTATTCTGAATCTGTAGTGTTTTTGTTTCGGTAGTCATAGTGCCAGTTCAACATCTTTGCCATTAGTTCTGCTTCACTTTCATTTCTTGGTGCTCCGACCAGTGGTATATCGTCTTTATCTGTTACTTCTTTTCCAACTTTATAAACCTGCGAGAGTAACCACTTGCTGTCATCAATGTCTCCCTCAAGTGCCGGAACAATAATATTACCATTTTCATCACGTACTGCTTCCTTGCCTCGAACTCTTTTACTAATGTTTATCATCGCCACCGCCTTGAGGTCGTCAGAACGAAGCTCTAATAAACGTTGTAATACTAAGCTCGGTTTTAGTGTTCTCCATGTTTGTTCACTGATGGTAGCCTTGTCATAGCTCCATTCAATCAATCTGGTTTGCAAAAAGTAAAACCAAAACGCTTTGTACCTTTCCAGTGTTATTTCTATCTTTCTTCCCTGTGGTTCTTTTCCACGCTTTATTTCATCAAGTATCAGTTTTAGCTCTACTTCATAGGTATCTAGATCGGTTATGTTTGACATGGTTTATTTCCTTACTGAGCTTTTTTCGAACCATTTGTAATACTCATATTTCTCTGCTTCCTTGATAACAACGATTGACTCACCTCTTTGAATAAACATCCAGTTCATGAACATTCTGCCAGTTCTACCATTACCATCAATGAACGGGTGAATTGTCTCGTATGCAATATGCGCTGTTCTTGGGTCTGTCTGTTCCCAGTTCACTATCCAATTACTCATGGCTTGATTGATCTTGCCAGCTTCCAAACCTTCGTGATCCCAAATGCGAACTGCAACTTTCCGATATTTACCAAGGTTTTCTTTATCTAGTTTACCTTTCATGAGTAACCGATGTGTAGTTAAAATGACCTCATGGGTGAGTTTCTTTTGTTTGGTGAGATAATCCCACGCAACCAGCGCCTGTCCAAGACTTTCAAGGTCATAGACATGCTCTATTGCGTTTGACTCTCGTAAAAATTCAGCGACTTGTATTTGATTCATATTGTTTTCTTTTAGCGTACATCTTTAAACGCTTCTAACTCTGCGGAACCAGTCGCCACTTCTTCTTCTGCGACACCTGTCGCTCTTTTCCGCTCCCTAGCTGTTTTTACATTTCTAATTCTAGCTATTTCTTCTCCAATTGGCAAACACGCCCACATTCTGGTGAGGGAATAATAAACAATAGTGAAGCGGTAAGCGTCATCGCTGAGAAGTTTCATTGGTGTAACGCCATGAAGGATTTTCTGCCCATCAAAAATTGTTACAGAGTTATTTTTAATCTCTAGCGCGCAATCGTACTCAGGAAGTGCGAGATAGCCACCTGCAACATTACGACGAATACCAAGCATACAAGAGTAGACATCTTTAAAGTTACCTGAGTCAAAATGGTACTTGAGAGGATTGTTTTTGTTTACGATACCTGAGGTAAACGGTGTACCCTCAATTTGATATTCCTTGCGGACTTTCTTTTCGGTTGAGCTGAGATGTGCTTCGTACGTTTCAGGTGCTATTTCAGAATACAAATCTACTACTTTTCGCCCATACTCACACAGCAGAGAGTGAGCTTTAGGATTATCTTCAGCTAGGGAAGTCACGGAGCAAAAATCTTTTCGTAAAGGTACACGAGGAGAATAACCAAATATACGGCTGGTAGTAACCAAACCGCTAACTCTGGTACCTACTTGGTAGTTTATTGATTGTAGAGCCATTGATAGCTCGCCTGAGTCAAACCCCTCATCATCTAAATCTTTATAAATAACCAATTGTTTTCCTGTTGTCTTGTCCACCAATACGCAACTTTCTTTAATTAAATTGGTTGGGGTAAAGTCAGACTCAAGCGCCGACCTCATCCGGTATTCTCTCAAGTCGAGCGGTGTGTGTTCTACTTCAATTATTTTCATAAAAATCCAATAAAAACTTGAAAGCTGCGGAATAATTATCATCTAACGCGTTGTTTTTAATAATCTTGTCGAGTCTTGGTAACATAATGGCATATTCTGCCAGTGTCCAAAAAGTAACAATTTGTTTTATGGAAGCGTTACCATAATCAGTGGCGTTTAGCCCCGGGGTTTTATCTTGGCTTGGTGCACCACCCAAACTAGCTGGGTCTACGCCTTCGGGGCCAAACGTGTTACGCAGACTTTCCATTGTAACTGGATGAGCAATTGACACTTGGAGCTTCATTAGTTCCTCATCACCTTTGAATTGAACTGCAAACTCTCCTAATAAATCTACATCGTAGTAACCGTACTGAGCGTTGTGCTTGAGTGCCAGCTTGAGCGCGTGCTTTTCATCAGTAGGAGCAACAAACTTTATCCAACCCTCTTTTTCATTATTTGCCAATAATCCTCGAAGTGTCATGTTCCCACCGAGAACTGTGCCAGTCTCTCCCCAGTGTTCACCTGTGTTTACAAGCATGGGCATAAGCTGCCCCTCATCTTTTAAAGAGGCTTTGAGATCTTCAAACTCATTTTCTTTGATAAGTTTTGGGTTTTTAATCCAATTAGTTAGGTTTGCAAGTGAGGCAAATAGTTGGTTGTCTTTAATTTGAGTTTTTAGCATTGTTTTCCTAAAGTAACAACTATTTGTTTTGCGATTGCTTCCATCATTTTTGGCATGACCGCATTCCCTATTCTTGCCCACTGTTGTCTGTGAATACCATGAAACTTGAAGTCATCTGGAAATGTAGAAAAACGCTTGAGCTCTTGAATTGTTAAATATCTATCCTCTGACCAGTGATATAGTACTGCTGTCTTGGTGATTGTTTGGCAAGGTTTGAAGCG
>Ga0163148_10002460_pt1 | contig 22050 bp, 19 predicted proteins | sample OliLakLV19MP7P2_FD_148606 | JGI IMG/M metagenome (GOLD analysis project Ga0163148, IMG submission 148606) | Freshwater microbial mat bacterial communities from Lake Vanda, McMurdo Dry Valleys, Antarctica- Oligotrophic Lake LV.19.MP7.P2 | ecosystem: Environmental > Aquatic > Freshwater > Lake >...
GTTCTACAAGTAAGTGTAATTTATCGAATACAACATTTATAGCATCATTTTTTGGAATTGGTTTATTATTCTTATATCTCAAATGTTCAATCTCTCCCCATACTTCTTCCAAAAGTGATCTAACTTGAATTTCTACATTAAATTCATTCTTTGTAGGTGTTGTTTTAATAATATAATGTATAGATGAATAACCTCATTCTTTTTTTTGAATTTCATCCTTTTTAAAGAAGTGAATATATGTTTTAGAATCGTCTTCCGATGAATAGTAAACTATTTTTTCTTTTAAATGTCGATTATCATCAATTAGTTGATGTATGTTTTTTCGCCCCTCTCTATTTAATAATATAATTCTTACGCCCAATAGATCATTTATTTCATTTTCATAATTACTTACTGAGATTCATTTTTTCTTTTTTTGGATGATTTTTTTAATGAGTGATTCTGGAGATTTTACTCTAAATTTAATAGAATGAAATTCATTGTAATTTTGAAGAAATATCTTAACTATATACTGTCACAATTCATTATATATTTCTTTCTTTTTTTTAAAATTCTTATATATTTCCTCTAATTGAGCAGTAACATATCATAATTCCATTACTTCACTTAATTTAATATCACAATTTTCTAGAAAGCTTTTACCCATTGTAATTAATAAGTTGAGATAAATCTATTTAAACATTCTTAATGCGTATTACTGATGTTTTTTCTTACGTGTTTGATTTGCAGATATCTTTTCGTAAGTATTAATATATTTTTTATACGTTGTTAGTCTTTTTGATCTAAAAATTCTTATGCATAATCTTTTTCAAGATTTCTGGATAGAGTACACCATATATCATTTCTAATCCATACTGCGTATGTTTTTCATCTGGATATGCAGTTGCCATACTTTCATCAAATTCAATTACCATTCATTGATGATATTTATGGGTAATTGCCAATGGACATGCAGGCCGTGAAACTCATTCAGTTTCAAAATCTGTTCAGAAAGATAATGAAAATGTTTCATAAAATATATCAGATATAATATATTTATCATCAAACCCAAAACAATAGTATCATCAAAAGTCTCCAAAATACATGAAAAATTTACTCTCTCTTATTTTTTTATTTTTTACTTGTTGAATACTTTTTATTGCTTTGAAAACACATTCTTTTATCATTGAGTACGTATATTCACCAGATTGTATATCGTTATCAGCTATACAAAAAAGTCTAATATTTTGTTCTTTTGGGAAATAATCAATGAACATAAAAGATAAAAAAAGATAAAAAATCCAAGAAGTAATTTCACTCTACTCCAACTCTTTTCTTTCATTTTCTGTTAACGTCTTTCATTGATCATCTTTTCGATAAATCCATCCATTCACACTTGCTCACGTGATCAATTGAATAGCACTACTTGGAGAGCCAAACCAATAATCTATTTGAAAAACGATGGCATCTCATTCTTCTTTAATCACTCATAATTCTAATAGTCTCGGTCTATGTCTCGATGCATACCCATTATTTGAAATCACATGATCTTGTAATTGAATTGGTCATTTTGATCATTTATGCACAAGAAATCATCCTGAAGAATATATCCCACGAGCATCAGTTGGTGATCACCTTTGTAAATTATTATCTTTAAATGAGTAAACAATTTCTCTATTTAATCATTGCATAGTGTGTTCTTTTTTTTGAAAAACAGGATATCACAGAGAAGACAAAAGCAGTTCAGTATTTCTCAAAAACTCATCCATCGGTGCTTTTTGTGCTTCTGACAATAGTATAGGAGTAGGAGAAACCTGATCGAACCCATATATCTTTGCCTCTTTTTTTAAAGAAATTGCTTTCTCTTCCAAATACCTCGTATCATAGGCATCATCTCTAGAAACGAATGCTACTAAAACATTCCAAAAATCTTTTTCATTAGAATGTTTTATGATCCTTTTAAATAATTCAGCAGTTTGTCCAATATAGCATAGTTGGTCTCCGGCTTCATTTTCACCAAAGAGAAAATAAAGAGATGGTCTTTTGACTTCCTCTCTTTGTTTTGCTTCGTGAAGTTGTGCTCTAGGAATTACAATACATTTACCAACCCATCACAAAATTTCAACTGTTTTGATACCAAGAGGATCTCCATTGATTAAACACGTAGTAATTGTTTTTGGAAAAGATTTTCTTTCGCACATTTTTAAAACAAATTAAATATTAAAAAACACTTCTCAGTACTCCTACTTCTTCCCTTCTACCTCTTTCACAAATCTATCAAAATCCGATTCTATTGATTGGTTCTTATTATACTCATCATACACCGTATGTGCTTTTTGTTCTGCCATACTATGAGAGATAGATCATTTGTCGTCTAAGATCTGATATTCATTAAATTCCAAGAACTTATTCACAGACTCTGCAAGTTTTTCCATAGTCATTGTCGTACGCGTCTCTATGATTCTTTCTACATAATCGAAGTATTATGAAACAGTTCCCAGTCTCTTTCATCTCTAAATGCTAACACATTCTTTTGGAGTTCTTGTATTTCCATATACACAATAATATTAAATTACTCACTCTATACCAATCTCACTACACAATACAAATCTAAATACCCCTACTCTACGGCGATCCACCACTCGTTTGTTCTCAGAAATCATATCGTTCGTGGATCGTTATATTGATTCAGAATTGGTGTCGCTCACGAGACGATCCCTTGTTTCGTCAATGCTTCTTCAAAACGCACGAGTTGCTTTTTTGCTTTAGTCTCAGTAGCTGACCCACCAAATGCCCAGATGTAAAAACGTTGTTCTGGAAGCTGGTCAAAACGAATATTTTTATTTTCCGCAGTCGGGAGCGTTTCCATCGTGTACGAACTTGGCATCATAAAAGCGACACGATACTGACCATCTATCTGCTGACTAGCTACTGGAGCAGTCATCGCGATACTCGTCGATTCGGTCGAGAGTGCCACAGGCGAAGTCATTGCTACGCTTTGTTTCGTGGTATTTCATCAGAAGATATATCCAGCGAGCTGACGAAATCCATTACCAAGTGCTTGCTGTTGATTATCGCCAGAAACAAGGACAGACGCCTGAATCATCGGTGCGAGGGTACGAAGCTCCACGCCATTTTCCAGCTTTTTGCTGTCTATAGATTTTGGCTTTTCTATAAAATAGGTAGAGAAAATCGATCGTCCGATCCAGATAAGCAACAATACAAGCAAAACTATCCACCAGATTTTCATGTTCGCGAAAAATACTAAAAGATTCACTCAACCATACCTATCCCCTACTCAATAACAACTGACTTTTTCATAGTTTTTTCTGGAGAAATTCGTTGTAATAGAGAATTATTTGTATAATGAAAGCACAAGATAAAAAGACCGTAGTAGGGTTTCTTTGCTACTGGGCGCTTTTTTTTGGAGAAACGCTCTTTGTTGTTTTACTACCTGCCATTCTATCAATCAACCTTTTTTATCGATACATTTCATTGGGAAGATCGGTTAAAAATCAAAGCAAGAAAATAAAAAATACAGGCAAAAAAAATACTTATTCAGAAAAAATTTACCTATTCTTCTCTATAAAAAATCCTCTCTTTCATTTTTTGTGTACTTTCATATAGTATCGCTATTTGTTTTTCTTCTTACCCTATGTCTAGCAATACTGTCCTCCTCAGATTTGATGAGGTCTCTTACAAATATGGTGACAAAAAAGTTATCCTCGACGAAGCGAGTTTCAGTGTCCGTGCCCATACCAAGATCACGATCATGGGACAAAACGGCGCTGGAAAATCAACCATCTTCAAGATGATTACCGGTGATCTAAAACCGCAAGAAGGAAAGATAAATCTCGTCCCAGGCAATTCGATCGCTATCGCGAAACAGGTCATCCCGAGAGAACAATACGAACTTACGGTGACCGAATACTTCGAAACAGCATTTCCTGAGAAAGATTACAAGATGCCACAGAAGATAGAAAAAGTCATGGAAGAGGTCGATCTTCGTGTCCCTGTCGATAAAAAAATCAAGGAACTCTCTGGAGGTCAACAAGCGAGATTGCTTCTTGCACAGGCGATTATTCAAGAACCTGATATCTTGCTCCTCGACGAGCCAACCAATAATCTCGACGACACCTGAATCGGAAACCTTATCGGCTTTTTGCTCAGCTATGACAAAACCGTCGTGGTCATTTCGCATGATGCGGACTTTTTGAATATGTTTACCGACGGCGTCTTGTATCTCAATGTCCAGATGCACAAAGTAGAACAATATCGAGGAGATTATCATGAAGTGATCGACCAAATCGAGGCACAGGTCGAAAAAGAAAAAACACAAAATGCTAGACTCGAGAAGAAAATCATCGATGCAAAAGAAAAGATCAACTTCTTCGCGAACAAGTGAGGAAAGATGAGAAAACTCGCCAGCAAGATGAGAGATGAAGTCGAAGAAGCAGAAGATAACAAAGTAGACGTGAGAAGAGAGGACAAGACGATGAAAGCGTTTACGATAGAGTTTGAAAATTTCGTCGGACCGATGCTCACTATCAAATGACTCTCACTTATGGATGTAGACTACAACGTCGTCAAGAAACCATTTTCACTCGAACTGAAAAAAGGTGATAGATATATGCTGAAAGGTCCAAACGGTATCGGTAAAACGACGCTCTTGAAAAGATTGTTCCATCCAGATGATAATGATGCGACGATAGAACCAGAAGTGCGTGTCGGCTACTACTCACAGGATTTCAATGACCTCGATATGGATATGATCGTGCGAGATGCCCTCCAGGAAGTAACCAACTCCTCTACTGACGAAGAAATCTTCAAAGCTGCCTCAATGTGCCTCCTCCCGTCAAATATATTGAAAAATCCGATTGCAACGCTTTCTGAAGGACAAAAAGGACTCCTGTGTTACGCAAGATTTATCCTCCAGAAACCACATATCCTTATCCTCGATGAGCCGACCAATCATATCAACTTCCGTCACCTCCCTGTCATCGCCAATGCATTAAATAACTTTAAATGAGCTATCATCTCGGTCTGCCACGATATTGGCTTCGTAGATCAGTTACAAAAATTTGAGACCATCGATCTGGGAAGATTAATTGGAAGGTAAAACATTTTTCTACTCATTGCGAGCCCTGTAATTATACCTGAAAATCTATTTCAATTCTGCCGTCATTGCGCTTGGTACCTGACTTTTTGGTAAGCGAAGCGTGGCAATCCATAGAAAAAATAATGATCTACAAAATAGACTTCCCGACTAATCTCCCCAAAGCTCGACTACTGGTGAGATTATATCCTCCTGTATAGCCATCAACATCGAGAATTTCTCCTGCAAAATAGACTCAGGGAACCACACGTGATTGACCGCTTTTCTTATCTACTTCACTGAGCACGACTCATCATGCAGTCACGAACTCATCACCTGGTCTACGCTTGATCAAGGTAAGAATAATATATCATGACAGGAGCGTCGAGAAAAAAAGACGATTTTTCTTGCTCATATTTCCTAACTTCATATGTGGATCATAAAGATGATATGCAAGTAAGGCATCTACAAATCTTTTTGGCATATAGGTACGAAGCAATGAACAAACTTCTTTGGTCGGAGTAGCCACAGCTCACTGAATAAATAATTTATTTCGTCCTTCTTGGTCGAGTGAGGCAACCGGTTTCAGGTAAATCGTATATGGCTCCTTTTTATCTATGGACACATAGGGGATATGTGAAGAAAAAGCAAATACAGCAGGTCAAGAAATTCCAAAGTGGGTAAGCAACACCGGTCATCTACTCTCAGGAATAGGGGTTCAGCTGACCAAATAACTTAGTGATGCCTGCAAGCGTGCATCTGGAAAACTTATTCCACTACACTCATGGAGCCACTCCTCAGTAGTAAGGAAACTATTCAACGATGGTCCTAGTGGGGTGATCGTATGACCCAATTCACGTGCCCATGCGTACCCATCTCCTGTCGATCAAGTATGTGTATACGCATTGCCTCAGGTAGTGAATACTACCCTATCGAAAACATATGCATGCTGATCAGTCGTGATGAGAAACGCATCATCTTTTTTTTCTACTCATACGACTCATTCTTTCAGGTGTAGACGAACTTTTCCTCACGAAAACAAACGTTCAAAAACTCCTACAATATCTTTCCCATCATCAGAAACAGGAAAAATACGCCCATCCTCTTCTTGTTTCATCGGAACATCATGTGACTCGAACCAACGTCTAATAGCTCTAGGTCAAAATTCTTCTAGTGCAGGTTTGATAAATTCAGCACCTCTGGGATAGTTCGGCAAAAGATCTTTTTTTTTGTAAAAGCCGGTCGTCACATTGCAACGTCCGCCTCACGAAATGATCACTTTCGCGCCCAGTTTACTATTCTTTTCAAACAAATGCACCTCTGCAACGAGATCGTCACGTTCCAGCAAGGTCGCTGCAACCATCATGCCAGCAGCTCATCATCCAATTATTGCGATACGAAGAGTCATACAAGATAATTTAGAATCAAAAATAATTTGCAATTATTTATTTTTTTTGTATAGTATCTTTTGTATTATCACAAAAGAGGTTCCAAAACGTGTCGGTGCGTTAGGACACCTCTTTTTTTGTTTCTGGAGAAGACTTTTTCTTTCTCGAAGTATAGTACCTGATTTTTTTCTTTATCTCAGCTGTTCATAAAGTCATTCCGTATTGTGATTTGATATCATCATACAACGACGAATATTGTTTATTGGGAAAAATAATCTTTTTAAGGAATTGTTTTTGAATAAGTCGTTTTACGAGTTTTACATAGTCACCATCGCCAGAAACGAGAATGATCTTATCAAAATCTCTTTTGCTAGAAACTCTTTTCATCACCTCAAAGACGATATCAACGTCTACATTTCACTTCTTCTTTCCGATCAACGCTGAAGAATGCTCTCTAAACACTACGATAAATCATGCTTTTTGTAACATATTGTACAAGTCTTGTTCTTCTTCAGAGATAAATCATAAAAAATAATACGCTTCTTCTACATGAAATTTATCACGAAGGTAAATACGAAACTTATTCATATCAATTTTTCGCTTGTCAGTTTGCGTACTGAGATGGAGGTTTTGTCCATCTATATAGGCAATATTTGATTCTTTCTTTTTTTGCATAGAACAAGTATACTAAAGCACTACAAGTGAAAATACAGATCAAGCAATGAATTACAATCACAACTCATTGTCTTTCTTCTTATTTTCTCTATTATTTGTGTCATTGCGAACCTAGCTTGGTGCTAGATAAACTCCACGAAGCGAATTATCATACAAATAATAACTCCTCTTCACTCTTTCCGTCATTGCGAGGAGGAGTTTACGACGACGTGGCAATCCATTTCTTCACTTTCAATCTTTTCCATGCTTCATATTCTCTGTATTTCAGATTCCCACAAACAGTTTGCTCCTGCCGTAGATGAGTATATGAAGAGACTCAGTAAGTCCATCACGCTTACGACAATCAAACCATCACGCAAAGATGATCCGACCAGTATCATCAGAGAAGAAACTACTCTACTCATCGAAAAAATAACCAAACTACCAAAACCACGACTTCTTCTCGAAAAAGACGGACAACAAGTGACTTCAGAACAGTTTGCTGACCTCCTTGAAAAACATCAACAAACAGGAACAATTATTGTGTGATGACCATATGGGGTGGATGTAGAACAGATCAAATCTTCCCTAGATGGTATTCTTTCTCGAGGAAAACAAACTATGCCACATGGATTAGCTCTCGTTGTCCTTCTCGAACAGTGTCGAAGAGCGAAATGTATCACTGAAGGAAGGACGTATCATTATTAAATGAGAGGACGTAAAAAAGACTAAACGTAAAGAGTAGAAAATGTCAACTCATATCTTTGCATAATTTTCAAAATTACTCTATACTTAGGGTAATCTTTTTTTTAACTTCCTTTCTTGTGCTTATGATGGATTTTACCGATATCACCACAGCAATCAAAAAGACAACCAAAAAAGCTACTGATCTTGCGATGAAACCAGTAAAAATGGTTGCAGATCCTATGATTGAAGCGAACAATAAATTGAAGAAATCAGTCTTCTGACCAGATATGACCATGCTAGAAACACTCAAACAAGAACAAGAACTCAAGATTTTTCATACAAATTACCTTACTCACATCGATGAGGTAACCAAGGTGCTGAGAGGAAAGAAAATGCCGGTCAAAAAACTCAATGCCTATATTCAAGCGTGCAAGCTCATTGAAGCTGCTCCCGAAAAATGAGTTTCTCTCGAAACCAAAGTAGATCAGATGCAAGAACTTTTTGATGAACTCAGAACGAGTTGCAAGCAAGGTATTCCTACAAAACTCAAAGAAAATATCTTTTCTCTTGATAAAAAAACAACCTATACGACTGATGAATTTTCTACGATTTCTGATCAGATCGCTGCAAGTAAGAAATTTGTAAGTAATCTTTTCAGTCAGATTGGAAACGATATGGTTCCTCTCTTCCTTACGAAAAAACCAGATGCTGCATGACTCCTCCTCACAGCAAAAGATACAAGAACACATCTCGCTGACGCACAAAAAGCATATCAAGACGCAGTTTTTGCCTACAACGATGAAATAAATGGGTGAAGGTGAGTCGTTCGTGATATTGTCGATGCATGTGATCGTCTCAGGAAATATCATAACAAAGAATCTTCACTATTTTGACCAGAAAAAACACAATTTAAATCAGCAATCGATGAAGAAACTAAAAAATTAAAAATATTGATTTCCAAAGATCTTGTCACCCGACAAAAAAAGGTTGCTAAACAAGGTACAGAAGTTGCAAAGAAACAAGGAGACGAAGAAAAAGTGCTCCCTACCGTCACTGCAGAATGGACAAAATTTTACGGGACATGGAAAACACGACAAAAATGAATCGAAACAAATACCACGACTACGAAGAAAAACTACGGTAAACTCTTTACTGCAGTGCACAAGACACTCACGACATGACAAAAAAACCTTCAAGATATCCAGACCAAAACAATGAAACAACTTGTCGAACCATACGATCAAACGGAACTCTTTACAAAACAAGTCGAACTTATTCACAAAACACATGATACCGTTCATGATGAGTATCTCGCCCTAGCTGATCATAACTGGACGACTGGTATGCACGGTGAATTGCCTATCTGTAGTGAGCTCTGGCTCATTGATCAAAGAGTAGACTATCTCAATGAAGAGATGACTATCCTGAGACAACAGATTCTGTATAGCAAACTCATCAAGCGTGTTTGGAATAGTATGGCAGATGCTGTGAAATCATTAGAAAATAGAATCGATGACCGCAAGATCTATGCAAAAGACATCTTACTAATACCGCTGAAAGATCTCCGTACGTTGACGACAGCACTTCAAGAACAAGTCAAATCGCTAGAAAAACAAATCAAATCGTATGAAGACATGTTGGCAAAAGATAAAACAGAACTGTGGGATAGCATCTCATTCAAACGTCTTTCAAACTTCAAACGTACTCGGCATCAAGATAATCAATGGGGAACGATTTGACTACTCCATAGTAAAGCACTAACTTCAGAATTTAAGACACAGACAGAACGAAAAAAATCACTAGAGTCACTAGAAAAAAATATTCAAAAAAAGCAGAACATCGATCGCACTGCCCTTGATGAACAACAAAAAACCGTCACGTTGGTGAAGACAAAAGAGCAAAAAGACAAGCTTACTCACCTAGAAAAACAAGTAAAAGGACAGGAACTTCTCAAGAAAGGTATCCATGAAGAAACAGAAATATCTACTACTCATAACAGCGAAACTACTTCACTTCAAAAAAAGTATGAATCTTTCTGAAAAGATCATCAAGCACACGCACAAAGATACAAGAAATTTATCGATGAAGTAAGTAAAAAGCTAGTTAAATCTCCTCTTAACCAATGGGTAAATTGTTCAAACAAGATTGTTAGTATGTTTTCATAATAATGAGGTTTTATTCCCTACCACTTTTTCCTATGCTGATTTGATCACATTTTTACGAAGAGATAGAATGAGAGGTTCCTACTGTTAGTAATCGATTTAACGAATGAATGCATAGAACACATACCAAGCGAATTGCAGAACAGATTACACTTCTCTTTTCTCACGATGAGGTACGAGAAACATGTTCATATTGAACAGCTGAATAAAAATTCTCATCTCCTTCATTTCATGCCTTATTATGAGCATTACTATTCTAGATATACTCACTCCTCTGGAAACACTACCCTCTATTTCGGATATACATCTTTGTGTATGATCCAAAATATGTTATAGAGATGTAGGAGAAATCAAGTACATGGAAGACAAACCTATTCTGACACAAGAAGAAATGAATGCTATCTTGAAACTTATGTTGGAAAAGTACAGCGACGGAATAGAAAAATATCTTCGCAATAGAGAGTTAGATTTTAACTACTATTCTCCAAACGGAACTCCCTATAGAGTAAATGCATTTTTTAAGCTCAATAGTATGGCCGTAGCTATGAGAAAAATTGCGTATAAACCTATTCCCTTGGAAAATCTTCTCTATGATGATTTAGCGACATCCATAAAAACAAATATTCTAAATCAAAAAACTGGCTTATTTCTCGTAACCTGACCGACCTGATCAGGAAAAACAACCAGTTTGATTTCCATGATAGAACACCTAAATACGGTAAGAAAAGAACATATCATTACTATCGAAGACCCTATTGAGTTCATTTTTACTCAGAAAAGCTGCCTTATTTCACAAAGAGAGTTATGATCTGATACGCTATGATATGCAAATGCTATGAGAAGTGCGATGCGTGAAGATCCAGATATTATTTTCGTAGGAGAAATTCGTGATCCAGAAACTGCTGAAGCAGCTATGAATCTTGCCGAGACAGGTCATCTTGTCTTCAGTACTCTTCATACGAGAACTGCTGCAACCACAGTAAATAGATTGATCTCTCTTTTTCCTCCAGATATCCAAGAAAGTGTGAAAGATAGGTTAGCACAAAGCTTACTCGGTGTCCAGTCTCAGTTTCTTTTGCAAACCAAAGATGGCAAGTGAAGAGTAGGTCTTTACGAATTTATGCGCAATACAACTGCAGTAAGAAATGATATCCGTAAAAATGCGGGAAGACAAATAGATGCCATTATAGAAACTTCACGTCAGTATGGCATGATTAGCCATATCGAGTATGCAAAAAGACTTATTGCAGATGGTAAAATCGACAAGAGCCAGGTAGATCGGTTATTCTAAATAATATTTAATTAAGGAAACTCTGAAAAACTCTCGTTTGTGATCAAAATCGTAGTACTAAAGTATTGTAATAATTTTCATCCTTTCATACCGTCTAATATGTACGAGTTTCTGTTATCCTTTAGGACTCGAGGCCTTATCAGGATAACACACCCTTCGGATATAAAGAACCTTTTCGTGAAGTCGCTTTCAAAATATTTTGGTCTAAAATATACTATAGAGGAAAATACTTTTCCTCCGTTGATTTCTTTGAAATCAATATCATAAATCCATACGTTTAGGTATTATTCAGAGGTTCCTTAATCAAAAAAACACGATTTGCATCGTGTTTTTATATCGTTCACTCATAATTTCAACTGGGTTTGTCGGGGATCCGAACTTCAAGAGTCCAGCTCTGCTGGGGAACTCGAAACCTTGATGCTTTTATCGTTACCTTTAATTTTAAACTGGGTTTGTCGGGGATCCGAACTTCAAGAGTCCAGCTCTGCTGGGGAACTCGAAACCTTGATGCTTTTATCGTTACCTTTAATTTTAAACTGGGTTTGTCGGGGATCGAACCCGAAACCTTGGGCTTAAGAGGCCCCTGCTCTAACCAATTGAGCTACAAACCCATAATTCGATAATATCGCAACAGCAATGGGGTTGTATATAGTAAATTCAGAAACAATTGCAAGTCCAGATCATTTTACAGGAGATTAGTTTACCCGAAAAGTAATACGAATTGTATTGATTACATCATTTTCTCCTATGTACATCTCGTAGGCAGCATTTTGTGAAAAAGGCGTTTCAAACGTTCGTTGTGAGGTGACGTCTCATTGAATACTTTGTACACGAAACGTGGGAGGAAAATAGATATTTCCTCTTGTCGCCCACTCATGATGAAGTCAGAGGATGTGTTCTTCTCTTTGTCATAAAGTAATTCCATATTCCTCATTTAGTGATCTCATAAATGTATGATACGATTCTGAGACATGTAATACATACGTTACTACAAATGTGTATATCCCTCAAGAAGCAAGTGTTGGCAGAGTAACGATATCTCCCGTCCAGTATCATATCTCATTATCACTTTCATCTATGAGATGGATTTCTTTTCTTACGAAGGTATCCAGCTTATTGAAGATAATATTGCTATCCCGGAAATAGGCATGATCGTCTTCAAATCTCGTCGTAAGTCACGATGTACGAAGGAACGTATGCATTTTACCTGAGACATCGTCGAGATAGATGTTTATTTGCTGATCGTGTAAGATGCTTGGCAATTGCAGCCACAACTGTTTAACTAAATCAATACGGTGTTCTTTGAGGTATTCCTCAATTGATCATAAATATACATTCTTTTTTCATCGACGATCCTCTCCTCTAATAAGATCTACCGTTGCGTTTATGTACTGCCAACGCCGTAGTTGTTCTTCAAAATCAGGTAACAATCTGGTAAACATATCAGTCCTGAGAAATACCACTCATCTTATTGTCTTACCCGGATAGGACTTCTCATATAACGTTTGTATATGTGGCCCATCATGATAGGTAAATCATACCTTATTAGCTCATACGAAATAAACATCGCGTTCTGGAAGAAACTGATCAAATCGTTCAGGTCAGAGAATTTTTGCTGAAGGAGTATTGTACCCTGGATGGTAACTATCACTCATCGTTATGTCTATTACTCTTCCACGAGACAAGGTAATAAGAGCGAAAGATCAGAAAAATCACCCATTCGGTCTTTTTTCTGCTGTATTTTGAAGGACAATCAAATACGTCTGAGGTGTTTCCATTCACAACAAAGCATGAATATCACCAGAAAGAAACGAAACATCATGAAGAAGTGTTGCTTGTTCAGGAAAATAGCGGTCAAGTAAGCTAACTAAAGATCATGTTTGTTTCTGTAAAGGAAATAGTAAGTTATCTACCAACAATATTCACGTTTGTTTATCGACCTGTTCCTCAAGTAAAGTCAGTAATGAGCTAAATGCTTTCGTTCAGTCAGGATCAAAAGGATAGAAGAGAGTCAGTAAGCGATTATAAATGTGTTCATCACTCTTCTGGAAAAGATCTTGTATATGTACGACACGGTAAAAGAGAAATCCAACAAGCAGAAAAAGTACGGATAAAGCAATCCATATACGATGAGTTCACATCAGTGGTTTTTGTTTACTTTCTCGTCAAAACATAAGGAAATCAAAAATTAGAAAAGCATATCAACGTCTGCATCTGTTTTCAATGGTCACTCCATCTCATTTTCATGTCATGGCGCAACTTTTGCACAAAATGGACAGTAGAGATATCACAGAGCAAACCATTTCTTACATCCTGAGCATTCTTGTTTTAACTTTTTTCCACAGAAGACGCAAAACATATGCTCGTGAATATTAGCTCCTCCGCACTCATAACACGTTACTGTTTGTGCATGCAGTAAATCGCTTAATTCCTGATGTTCGAGTAAAATATCTTTACGAGGAATAGGTCTCAGAAGAAAATAAACAGGAAGTCATATTACAGGAGTAAGAAGAACAATGACGAAAACACACAATACTTGAGTAGCCAACTGATTCGTTCTCCATGAAATATCTTTCGCTACCCACAGCAACGTATAAATCCAAAAAAAGACAAATAATCAAACAAAGAACATCCACAACATTTGTGCTTCAGATCACGTCATACGAAAGTAAATAAGTAAAAGGAGAGCAGAGGATACGGAGCAAATTCAGAACAAACTTTACTCCACTAGGCTTCCTTCTTCTTCTTGATTGTTTTCTCTTCCTTTACGAACGTATGTTTTACTAATTTGCAAATATCTTTTTTATTCAATAGTTCTTTCAGAATGAAGGTAATTTTTGAAGGGTTTTGTAAATCTATAGTGACATATACATCTTTCCGTCATCATACAGTAAGGTTTCCCGTAGAGAGGAGAGATAAATTGATGTTTAAGTAATCAAGTAATTTCAACAACTCAAGTAAAACACCGGGAACATCCTTCATAGTAACCGTAAGTCTCGCTTGGTAGGTGTTTGGTTCTTCCCCATATCGATGTGCTTCGATAAGTTTTGCAGGATCTACGGTATGCAAAGCTATGCAATCCATAGTATGGATTTTTATACCATCTTTTCCTGATCTAGCAATTACAATAGTTCATGATTGAGGTTTACACTCAGGACAGAAAATAACGTCCATAGATTTGTCTCCATCTACGATGATCTTGAGGTCAGTATTCTTTTTCAGAACCAAAGCTGTGTCTCTCTTATTAGCAAGGATATTTTTTTGAATAGGTCCATACTTCTGTTCTGGAACTAAGTCAGCCCCATATACTTGTCTGAGAAATCTTGTAATAGAGACTTGCCTATCACGTATTTTAAACAACTGTTGTTCCCAGCTATCTCCAGGAAATAACTTTAGCACTTTATCGTCTTTATGTCCCAACAACGGCAGCCCATATTCATGCAACTTCATATTGATCAGTGGTGTCAATTCATGATTTAGATCGTCTTTTTCGATCTGTCTGAGATACTTATTTAGTTTTGTCTTCGCACTTGGCGTATGTAAGTACTTCACCCGGCTTTTTGAAGCTGTATACTTATTTTTAAAGGTTTGAATATCGATAATATCACCCGTTTTCACTCTAAAATCTATAGGAACGATTTTATTGTTTACCATGGCATGTTTAAATTTCAGTCAGACATCAGAATGGACCCTAAAAGCAAAATCTAAAACAGAACTTTCCAAAGGAAGTTCTATGATATCACCTTTTGGGGTATACACAAAAATATTTTTTTGGAGTATTTCTATATCCAGTTCATGTTTAAATGTCTCTCTATCACTTCATTCTTGATACTTAGTCACAAGACTTTGCAGTTTCTCTATCCATGCTGCTTGTTTTTCAGAAACAGAGACTGCCTTTCTTTCTTCAGCATAGGCAAAATGGGCTGCTACACCGTAGTTTGCAACTCTATCCATATCTCCAGTTCTGATTTGTATCTCTACGGGGAAAGAAAACATGCCGAGTACTGTCGTATGCAAACTCTTATATCCATTTGGTTTTGGTATCGCAATATAATCCTTCATCTTCGCAAAGATAGGAGTGAAATGTTTATGAATTGCTCATAAATCACTATAACAATCGGTAATAGAGGTAGCAATAATTCTAAATGCTACAACATCCATGATTTTACTAATATCCTGTGTATTGTATTTTTGGAGTTTGGTATAAATCCTATACGGACTTTTTAATCTTCACAGAACCTCTACAGGAGCAACACCATCTTCCTTACATATTTCTTGCAATCTTAAAATTCATTCATCTTTGTACGCATCGATATCACCATATGTTTTTTCTAATCGATTAGAAATTCTCGTGAACTCCTTTGGATCAAGCTGATAAAATGCTCCATTTTCCAAGAGTCCTTGAAAGACATATAATCACAATCTTTTTGCGATAGGAACATATACCTTCAACGTTTCTTCTGCAATTCTTAGTCTTTTTTGTTTGGTAGGATGATAATGAAGCGTCTGAATGTTATGAACGCGATCAGCAAGCTTGATAAGAATAACTCTCAAGTCGTGTCCCATTGCCAAAAACGTTTTTTTTAGCGTCTCGATACTTCTTTCTTCTCCTCTATATCTTACTTTTGCAACTTTTTCCAAAGCAACACACAGATCAGCAACCTCTGTTCAAAACTCTTGTTTTACTTCTTCATAGGTCGCTGGAGTATCTTCTATGACATCATGAAGCAATGCTACTTGCAGAGAAACCACGTCAGGAGAGAGTTCGAGAAGAAACTCCATTACCTTTATAGGATGGATGATATATACTTCTCCAGACAATCTTTTTTCACTATGGTGATATTTCTTTGCATAATCATACGCCTGTTGTATCTTTTCTTTTTCCTCAGGAGAAAGGTAGGTTATCCTTTTCAAAACATCAGCAAAAAGCTCATCTGACGTTTGACGAATTACTGGCTTATAGTCTAGATATTCACGTATTCTTGAGATATCCATGAAAAAGAACACTAAAATCAAAAATATTTGGCTTTCTTGAGTAATACAAGAAAAGAGGATATGAGAAAGAAATTTCTCTCTTGATTCTGAAGGCTAGACGAGTATATAGGAAATGAAGTTTTTGATGCAATCTATAGTTAGATTCAAAAAATCTTCCTAGTAACGATCACTATATACACTTTGTTTGTTATTTCCAACCCAAATTCATGGAACAATATCTTTTTACTGCTATGTTTGCCGTAGCGTGAATGATTGGTATCTTGTCACTGATTCTCTGACTAGAGAAGATGATTAGGATCATCATGGCAAACTATTTCATCGCCAGTATTATCTTAGCGTTCAACAATTTTTTCGATCTCCTAGGTAGTCAACTTTTTGTAGGAAAGATAGATAGACGAGTTGATGGACTACAAAACCGAATAGGAACATTGCTTTTGGCTGGGAAACCAACCTTACTGCTTACCATCTATTTTGTTCTGCTCATCTTCTTGATGACAAAGTCACGTATTAGTTTCTGAAACGTACAAAGTCCTGCCCTAAAGATTTGATTAACCATATTATTTCTTCCTTGTACCGTTTTAAGTATTCTTCTTGGTATAGCTATTGCTATATTTGGAGGACAGATGGTTTCTTTGGAAGGATTGAGAACATTGGCATACAATGTAAGTGATATTCCTTACGCATACAATATGATACTCCTTACTCCTGTATGGATTATTTTGCCTGGCATCATCACTATACTGGTTGCTGTTTTGTTTCTCAGAAACAAAGATGAATCTAGTAATAATGATATTGTCATAGAACTAGACAACAAATAGTCTTGTAATCTAGATATAAATAGCTACATTCTCACCTATTGCCTTCTGGCTCAATTTTAATTTTCATCATATTCTCATGTCAAAAGCACAAGAAGTTATCGCTCAGTTCAAGAGAGAAAAAACATTTGTTATGGTAAAACCAGATGGAGTTCTCAGAGGTCTCGTAGGTACAATTATCAGTAAGTTCGAACATAGAGGATTGAAAATCGTTGCTATGAAAATGATTCAACCGACTGAAGCACAAGTTAGAGCACATTATCCTATGAAAGATGATACTCGAGTAGGACGTCTTGGAGATAAATCTCTCTGAAGTCTTGATGGCCTCGGTCTTGATGCTGCTGAAGTATTTGGTACTGCAGACAAGATGGTTATCGGAAGATCAGTAGCTGAATCACTTGTTGGATACCTTACGAGTGGCCCAGCAGTAGCTATGATCATCGAAGGAATACAAGCAACAACTATGGTAAGAAAAATCGTCGGACATACCTTACCAAACAAAGCAGATATTGGTTCGATTCGTGCAGACTACTCTGTAGATACTCCGCTTATTGCTAATCTTGAAGGAAGATCAATTCATAACCTTATCCATGCATCAGAACTTCCAGAAGAAGTTGAAGCAGAGATAAAAGTATGGTTTGGTGGTGAAGCTGAAACATTTGATTACGAACGTGTAGAAGAAATGGTTGCGTATGGCAATTACTATTCAGATAGTTGTTGTGGCGGTGGATGCTGCTAAATCACTAAAAAAACAGATCGAACATAATAGTATACTATGGACTCTTTAAATTTATATATTTTCTTTTCATTATGGCAAAAGATTGAATTCATCCTACATATACAGACGGTGTAGATGTTACTTGTTTGTGTGGAGCTGCTTTTACAGTAAATGCTGCTATCAAAGGTCCAATTAAGTTGGAAACATGTCCAAACTGTAACCCTGTCTATACAGGAAAGAAAGAGACAAAGGTTATCAAAGGAAGAATGGAAAAGTTTCTTGAGAAACAGAAAAGAATGGACTCTATGAAACAATCTGGATAGACATAAATTTCGTTTTTGATTCATTTTGTTCCCATGAGTTCTGTCTCCTTACAACAAGCCTTGGTCAGCTCTTACCTCCAGGAGTTTGTTGTAAAGAAAGTGATAGGACATGATACACGAAGATATCGAGAAATAGTCATAAAATATCTTTTCCTCATAGGGATCATCTTTTGATGTGCCCTTTTTTTTGATTTATTTGAATCTATAAGTAGTGTTCTGCTTCAACGAATATATAGCGTGTTGGTAATAGCTATCTATATATGATGTTCTTATGAACTTATCGATACGTATCTCGATACGCTGGTGGTCACTGATATGTGACTTATTCTTTTTCAACGAAGCAATCCTTTTTCACAAACGACCTCTGTCATACAACGAGTCGCTATAGAAAGTATAGAACATACACACAACTGATTTTGGGCATCGTTACTCAATCTATGAAGTATCACCTTCCACGTCGAAGACCAACGTTATACGTTTAAACGTATTGTTAATCCATTAAAAACCATTCAACAAATCCTCAAAGCAAAAGAAAAAGCGACAAGATATCATCTCGCTGAAAATGAACTCCCGCCACTTCCTCGTCCTTTACCTACTTGATGAGACAAAGAGACGTATAATATTTTCGTAGAAGCACTAGGAGAAGTGATGGAAGAATACCTCAAGAAGAAGTGATAAATCGTTGTTATGAATGTAATGAACAAACGATTCGCTTACGCAATATAATTACAAAATCCTTCGTCATTCTGTTTACCCTCGGTTTATCGGGGAGCGTCAGCGAAGAATCCATAATTAATGTATATCTATGTACTTTATATTGATACATATAAAATACACACATTAAAAAATGAGAGAGTTGCAACACTCCTCTTTTTTTATATACACCGCTGTAGACAGCTTTCTGTTTTGATTTTATTTTATATATATAACGAATGAGTGCATGAATCATTAGTGCAATCAGAGGTATTGTCGTGGAAATTCGTTTCGATAGCAACGTACCAAAGATTTACGATGCGGTAAAGAGCGTATCAAAAAATGCAGATGGCGAATTTGTCGTTGTCGAAGTCTTGCAACAACTTGAAGATGGGTATGTAAGAGGTATTGCTATGACCTCTACTGATGGATTGAAAAGAGGTGATGAGGTAATAAACACCTGAGCTCCGATTTCTGTTCCTGTAGGACCTGAAGTACTTGGACATATATTCAATGTCTTGGGAGAAACTATCGATGGAAGTGAACAAGTCAAAGGAGTAGCTCGTCGACCTATCCACCGTGAAGCACCAAAATTTACTGAACTAAGTATCACTGCTGAAACACTCGTAACAGGTATCAAAGTTATTGATCTACTTGCTCCTGTATTGAAATGAGGAAAGGTTGGTTTGTTTGGTGGAGCGTGAGTAGGGAAGACAGTTATCATGCAAGAATTGATTCACAACATCGCTAAAGAACACGGATGAGTATCTGTAGTTTGTGGTGTCGGAGAAAGAACGAGAGAAGGTAACGATCTCTATCATGAGATGAAAGACAGTGGAGTCATCGGTAAAACAGCAATGGTCTATGGACAAATGAATGAACCTCCTGGACCGAGAGCAAGAGTTGCTCTTACTGGACTTACTATGGCTGAATACTTCAGAGATGAAGGAAAAGATGTTCTTGTCTTTATCGACAATATCTTCAGATTTACGCAAGCAGGTTCAGAAGTATCAGCGTTACTCGGACGTATTCCTTCTGCGGTAGGATACCAACCTACCCTCGCATCAGAAATGGGAACACTGCAAGAACGTATTACCTCTACCGATAAGTGATCTATCACCTCAGTACAAGCAGTATACGTCCCTGCAGATGATCTTACGGATCCTGCTCCTGCAAATACGTTTGCCCATCTAGATAGTACGATTGTTTTGAATAGAGCTATTGCTGAAAAAGGTATCTACCCTGCGGTAGATCCACTCGATAGTACCTCTACCGTTCTTACGGTAGAGATTCTTGGTGAAAAGCACTATACTATCGCAAAGAAAGTACAAGAAATTCTCCAGAGGTACAAAGAGTTACAAGATATCATTGCGATTCTCGGTATGGAAGAGCTCTCTTTCGAAGACAAGCAATCGGTGTATAGAGCAAGAAAAATTGAAAAATTCTTCTCACAGCCGTTTCACGTTGCAGAGCAGTTCACCTGATTTCCTGGGACATTCGTCAAGCTCGAAGATTCTATCAGAGGATTTGAAATGTTGATCAATGGTGAATGTGACCATATCTCAGAAGATCACTTCATGTACAAATGATCTATCGATGAAGTTATAGAAAGTTACGAAAAGAGTAAAGCAGAATAACTAGTTGCAAATTCTACAAAAAAAATACATACAGGTAAAACACTTTGCCTGTATTTTTGTTATAATTACTTTATCATATCTTTCTCTTCTACTCGGTAACTTATGATTATATCGAAAAAGAAATTTACCGAGACACTGTATAAGCTAAAATATACCTCATCACACTCCAGAGTTCATAATACACAAAACCATCATTTTACCTATTCCACTCCCTTATGCATCGCCTCCCTTGATCTGATGACGAAATCATTATACAACTAGAAACAATGATAGCACAGATGAAACAAGAGAAACATACAGCATATCACGGGCTTCATTGTTATCTCTAATGCCTAAAAGCAAATGCAATTATTATGCTCGATGATCATGAACTTAGCGAGAAAGATAAAAAAAACTACTTACAACAGCTAGAAAGCACGTGATGGGAACTATGGGAATATTTCGCCAATACTCCACTAAAAACGGTCTATGAACGACATAGCACTCTATCCGATCAGATGCAAGACATAGATCTTGTCGAGATGTTTAGTAAGATGAAATCTGAACTCCATCTCGATCTCGTCACTCTTATAGAAGAACAGCTTTGCAACGAAAGAGATACTGAATTGTGTCATCGTCCCTGCGGAAGTACAAAAAGTGTTGCGGAAATGTAAAATAAGTATAAGTCAAGATCAATCTGCATCCTGTGATTGTATCTTTCGTGAGAATGGGTATACATTTTTTAGCAAATTTTACTTATTTTTCCTGATGAATATTTTTTCACTTTTCTGGCTCGAGATCGTCAAACGTCCGATGTTCAATATCTTGATAGTTTTACTTTCAGCTTTTTGAGGAAATCTCGGTATAGCAATCATTCTCCTTACGCTCATCGTGAGGTTGCTCTTGATCAAAAATGCAGTAGCAGCAACAGATATGCAAAAAGGTATGGCAGATATGCAACCGAAAATGCAGGAGATACAAGAAAAGTACAAAGACCAACCAGAAAAGATGTCATCAGAAATGATGTGACTTTTCAAAAAATCTGGTGGTGGACCATTGAAATGATGTCTCACGATGGTTATCCAGATTCCTGTATTTCTTTGATTATACTGGACGGTCAGTGATATCGCTGCAGGGAATACACCTGCTGAGATCTATAGTTTTCTTCAGTTTCTTCATATAGACATCACCCAGATTGATACTAACTTCCTCGGTATAGATCTCTTGAAAGGAGGAAATATCGTGATCACTGCTCTTGCAGGGATCTTTATGTATGCACAGATGAAATTCATGACTCTCATCAAATGACCTACTCAAGCACCAAAAATACCAGGTATGGATACCTCTGCAGTGCCTGATATGGGAAGTATGATGAAATATATGAATGTATTTTTCGTCCTCATGATGGCATGATTCGTTCGAGGAAATGCAAGTGCAATATGACTGTATATCATTACTACTACAGCGTTTGGTGTTCTTCAGCAAATGCGACAGTACAAAGGTCTCCTCAAAGCAAAACGACAAATTTGGAGAGGAAAACCTGAGATTATAGAAGGGTAAGAAAGAAGACTAGATTTTATACTACGATATATATGAACTTTGACGTTTTTATTCAAGAATTTCTTGAACTGAAA
>Ga0163148_10002462_pt1 | contig 22047 bp, 15 predicted proteins | sample OliLakLV19MP7P2_FD_148606 | JGI IMG/M metagenome (GOLD analysis project Ga0163148, IMG submission 148606) | Freshwater microbial mat bacterial communities from Lake Vanda, McMurdo Dry Valleys, Antarctica- Oligotrophic Lake LV.19.MP7.P2 | ecosystem: Environmental > Aquatic > Freshwater > Lake >...
TGATTGGACATTACTGGGATATATCAACAAAAAACAGTCTATTATTAATCTATAATTACAACTGAGAACTTTAAACTACAACAACCTTCTCCTCCTCAATATACACAAGCAACCGCTCCGTAACAATGTATCCCATTTGACCCAATAAATCGGAGTACCCAATGATCTGCTCTTTGTGCTTTTTACGCTCTTCTCCCGTTTTATAGTCGATAATAATAGCATTTTTACCATGAATGACAACTCTATCTGGACGGTATAATTCTCCACTGAAAGTGACTATTTCAGCCTCGTTTTTAATCAGCAGTCCTTTTTGAAAATAGGCTTTCAATTTCGGCAATTCCACTATTTTATAAAGCGTATTTTTTAATTGAGTTTGTTCTTCGTTTGTGATAAGTCCTTCAGCACACATAGAACTTAATGCAGTGTCAATATCATCCGCAACCTTTACTTTAGCCAGAGCAGTGTGTACAATGTTTCCATAATCCTTCTTTACCTCCGCCATATTCGTATTCCAAATACTGGGTGCCGCAGCTCGCATTTTAATAGTTTCTCTCCAACGACTAGAATTAAAAGACTTCAATACATAATTGCCCGTTTGCAATTCCGTTTTTTTCGAAACATGATTTTTTGCTTCTCCAAAATTATAAATACTCTTCCCGTCCTGCCATTCATTGTTTGTCTGATAGTAATATGCCAGCATATCACTCACAGAAGAAAAATTCCCGGGATTTTTACTTGGCATACCCGACAACACATACATCCGCTCTTCTGCTCTTGTAAAGCCAACATACAACACGTTTAAATTATCTAACAACGATTTACTTTGCTCATCCTCATACAAATCAGCAAAGGCTGTTTCTTCTAGATTTTTACTTGTCGGTACAATTGCTGAAGTCAATCGGGGAAGTTTTTTATTTTCTAAATCAATCCACAAGTTCTTTTTTCCATTCTTTTTTTCTGTATTAGAAAAAGGTAGAATAACTACCGGAAACTCCAATCCTTTGGAACGATGAATGGTCATAATACTTACAGCATCCATTCCCTGTGGAATAATCAAGGATGCTTTTTCTTTTTTCTCTTCCCAATAGTCAATAAAATCGTTCAAATTATTATTTTTCTTGATGCTGTAATTCAACACTTCATCTAAAAAGAATTGAATGTATGCATTGGGTGTACTATTTAATTTAAAAATACGAACGAGCTCCTCGCACAACTCATACAAAGCCATTTTTGACAGATGTGTAACGCTAAAGTCAAAATTTGCTCCTTTTAAAATTGCACTTATTCCTGTCCTATTTTGAAGTGTTTCCTCCAAAGTTGTTGTTACAACTAATTTTGATGCTAACAAATATTCCAGTATTTCTGTTTGAATAATTGTATCGCTCGTATTCGATAAATATTTTAGAAGCGAATGAAGAAAATTTATTTCAGCAGAATTATTCAACAACAATGAGTCGGATGAAATTACTTCAATTCCGTTTTCTGTTAAATAATTAGCAATATCACTTCCATCTGTATTTTTTCGCACTAGAATAGAAATGTCTTTCAACTGATAACCATCATTCCGCAACTGATGAATCAATTCCAAAGTCCGTTCCTTATTCTGATCACGAAACTCCTCTTTTGCACCCGATAAAAACTCAATCTGGACAAATCCTCCTGTATTATCGGGATTAAAGCCTTGTTCCAAACCTTCATAAATGGTTTTAAACTTTTCGTTCAATTTTCCTGAAAGTGTTCTGAAAAGAGAATTATTAAATTCAATCACTTCACGCTTGCTTCTATAATTTTTATCCAGCATTTGTGGAATGTGGTTGCGAATCAAGGCTTCTTCTCTTTCCAGTACCAATGGATTATCATTATGCTTAAACACATTTGGCAACATCGCAAATTGTTCCACTTCTCCTCCACGCCATCTGTAAATCGCTTGTTTGCCATCTCCTACCAACATTGTAAAATGACCGTTTGCCAATGAATTATCAATCAAGGGTAACAAATTTTGAAACTGCATTACCGAAGTGTCTTGAAACTCATCAATCAGATAATTATTGTATCGTTCACCCAAGCGCTCATATATAAAAGGAATGGGTTCGTTCAAAACAATTTTAGAAATCATTTTATTGAATTCGGAAATGTGCAGAATATTATTTTGCGTCTTATACTCTGTCAGTAATTTCTCAATCTCGTTTAAAACAGCAAGTGAATAAATGTTTTTATTAATCAATGAAAACAAAATATAATCCGAATGGGATTTATCTTTTAGCTCTTGGATTTTTACAAAACAATCCAACAAAATCGACTTTATTCCTTCTATTGCATTTTTTGCGTCTGCAGAAATTTTCCCGCCCGGCCATTTATCATCGCCTGTAGTTGTCTGTACATAGCTATTTGGCTTGATGTAATCCATCCGACCGTTTGCTAATTTTTCAAAATAAGCGAAAACTCCTTTGTCGCCATAATAAAAATCTTTGCTCGTCAATCCTGCTTTTTTTATTGTATCAGCTGCCCTTTTAGCTTCGCTGGAAACAGAAGCTTCAAATTGTTTCATTTCCTTAAACAGCACATCTTTTATTTCAAAAAAATCATCAATGCTCAAGGTCTTTAGTTTTTCAATATGCAAAGCACCCTCTTCATCTAATAAATTTTTAGCAAACACTTTCAAATCATTTTCGATGTGCCAGCTCTTTTCGTCATCGGTCTTGCTTTCTGCAAACTCCACCAGCGCTTTTGTTAAGCGTTCATTATTCCCTATTTGTGCTAAAAGCAAATCAATGGCTTGCGTGAGTAACTTTTCATCATCCATTTCAATTTCAAAACTCATAGGAATCTTTAAATCGAAAGCAAAGGTGCGAACCACTTTGTGAACAAAAGCATCAATGGTTCCTATTGCAAAATCAGAATAGTTATGAAGAATAGCTGTTAAAACATTGAGTGAGCGTTTACGGATAATTTTATCATCTAAGGCTCCTGCTGCATTTAGTTTTTCATGTTTCTTTAGTTCAACAAGTAAATTTTTTGTCCCTGCAGAAACGGTAGCATAATCTTCTTCTGCTAGTTCTTTCAGCGCTTTGACAATCCGCTCTTTCATTTCTGCTGCTGCTTTGTTTGTAAACGTAACAGCCAAAATATGCTTGTATGCCTGAGGAGGTTCTGAAGGGTCGTTCAATGCCAAAGCCAGATACTCTTTCACTAACGTAAAGGTTTTGCCCGAACCGGCTGAAGACTTATAAATAGTGAAATTCTTCTCTAACATAAATACATTGATTGAATATTGCAAATTACACAATAAATGGTTATTTTTATTTAAAATTATTACATTATGAGAAAAATCTACCTAATTATTTCTGCATTATTTTTATTTACTGCAAACAATGCTTATTCACAAGAAACAAATATTGTTCCAGGCAATTTATTGGTTATGGTTAGCTCAGATTCGGATGCGAATCAACTTACAAAGGAATTATCATCCATAAATGGAATAAATACGAATTTTAAAGTTGAACGTATATTATCTAATTCGATGCACATTTATTTGATGACATTTGATGAAACGGCAATCAACTCCACTTTATTTTTGAAAGCAGTTCAAAAAAACCATCTTGTAAAAATCGCACAATTCAATCATACATTTCAAGAGCGTATTATTCCAAATGATGCACAATTTAGTGTAATGTGGGACATGCACAATACAGGAATTAGTGGCGGAGTAGTTGATGCAGATATTGATGCCATTGAAGCTTGGGACATCACAACCGGTGGATTAACAGCAGATGGCGACACCATTGTTGTTGCTGTTGTAGATGGAGGTTTTGATTTAGCCCAACTAGATTTAAATTTTTGGAAAAACTATCAGGAAATTCCAAACAATGGTTTTGATGATGATGCAAATGGTTTTATTGATGATTATGATGGATGGAACGGAGCTACAGGAACCGACAATTTTGCTTCCGCGAGTCACGGCACTCACGTTTCAGGAACAGTTGGAGCAAGAGGAAATAACACCATTGGAGTTACAGGGGTAAATTGGAATGTAAAAGTAATGGCTATTTCTTATGGTTCGGGAGGAAGTTTTGAAGCGAATGTTGTAGCATCTTATGCATTTGCAATGGATCAACGCAGACTTTATAATCAAACAAACGGTACTAAAGGAGCATTTGTAGTTTCAACAAATTCTTCTTTTGGAATTGATTTAGCATTTCCATCTTCCTATCCATTGTGGTGCGCCATGTACGATTCATTGGGTTCTGTTGGAATACTAAGTGCTGCAGCAACTGCAAATGCCAATTACAATGTGGATACACAAGGCGACATTCCAACTGCTTGTTTAAGCGATTGGATGATTGCTGTCACAAATACAACACGCACAGATGCAAAAAATAGTAGCTGTGGATTTGGAGCAACAACAATTGATTTAGGTGCACCGGGAACTCAAATTATGTCAACTTATCCATCCAACTCTTATTCTTCTATTTCAGGAACATCTATGGCAACGCCACATGTTGCTGGTGCCGTTGCTTTAATGTTATCTCTTCCTTGTCCACAATTAATTTCAGATTATAAGGCAGATCCTGCCGGAATTGCATTAATGATTAAAGATTCATTATTAGGTGCTGTAGATGTTATCCCTTCCATGAGTGGAGGAATTACTGTTACTGGAGGACGATTGAATTTGCATAAATCGGTGGTAGCGATGCAAAACTATTGCACTACAGTGGATATTGATAACATGATTGCATCTACTGAATTTGAAATTCAGAATGTTTATCCTAATCCTGCTACAAACCAAATTAATATTGTTTACAATAGTTATAATGTAGTAGAAATTTCTCTCACAAATGTTTTGGGACAAGAAATAAAACGCATAAAAGGAGATACTAAAACAAAAGGAATTCAACACAGTCATCTTGACATTTCAAACTTAAACAAAGGTGTTTATTTTGTAAGTATTTATTCAGCAAATAAAAAATCGAATGTTGTGAAAGTGATTGTTTATTAGTACAGAAAACTAATTCTTAAAAAACTCAACCAACATGAAAGCACTATCTATTTCAGGATTTATCCTTAGCGTGCTGTCGTTTGTAACAGCATTGTATTTACAATTTGTATTAGCACCGGCAGTTGAATCGCTGGAAAACTCTATCAACACAGGATTTTCAGATGAATTGACAAGCATGATGTTATACGAAGCGCACGATGTGAAAGTAATGGCCGGAGAAATATTGGTAATCGCAGGAGGTCTGGCTTTAATAATATGTGTTATTCCCGCAATCAAAACAAAAAGCAAAATTGCTCTTTTCGGAGCACTGTTATCATTCGCAGCATTGCTTGCTGGTTTGATTCATGGCACGCATATGTTTTCTTAGAAAGATTTTATTTCATAACGTGTTGTCTTTAGCCAATCTTTGTATTATGCACTTTCATCAAACATAATTTCGTCTGAGCTGCCTATCTTATATAAAGGTTTCTCAATAGGTAATGTAAAATAAAAAGACGACCCTTCTCCTTCAATACTTTCTACCCATATCTCACCACCATTTTTTTCTAAAAAGCCCTTTACCAATAATAATCCTATTCCAGCTCCTTTATTCTTTTTTCTTGTTTCTGAAAGGCTTTTCATTTGTGGTGTAAAAAGTTTTTCCATTATTTCTTTTGACATTCCAATTCCGGTGTCCTTAACCTGAACAATAATTTTATCCTCTTTACTTTTTGCTAAAACCGTTATTGTGCCTCCTTTTTCTGTATGTTTTATTGCATTTGAAACAATATTTTGAATGATTGAAATTAACATTTTACCATCCGCAAATACAGACAAATTCTCTTCAATTTCGTGATGAAGATTTATTGTGTTTATTGAAGCATTTTCGTTTAAAGTTTCAAAGACTTTATCAATGTATTCGGTTAGTTTTATTTTTGTTGGAGAAAAAGCGTCTGATGCATATTTTATTCTTGCCCATTCTACTAAATAGTCTAACATATCTAATTCATCCGTTGATGATTTATAAAGTAAGTCAAGCATTTCCTGAACAGCATCGGGCTTCATTTTATGGAAATTTTCTTTCAAATATTTTGCGGTTCCAATAATAGCTGACAGGGGACTTCTTAAATCGTGTGAAAGTATGGCAAGAACACTCTCTTTATGCGTATTAAGTTCTTCCAATTCTCTGACATATTTTTTTATTGCATCCTCCGATTGTTTCCTTTCTGTTAAGTCACGCAATATTTTAACATAACCCAACAGCTCTCCGTCTAAACCTGTTAATGGAAAAACCAACCCATAAGCATAAAACAGACTCTTGTCTTTGGCAATGTGCCATCTGTTATCTGTTGCTCTGCCTTCTTTTAAAGCTGTTTCAATTTCTTTTTTCGGAATACCATTTTTAAAATCCTCCTCTGTAAATATTAAATCGAAAGGTTCTCCAATAACTTCCTCCGTTTCGTAACCAAATATTTTTACAGAGCCGGAACTCCAACTATTTATGTTGAATTCTTTGTCCAACGTAAAAATGGAATAGTCTTGCAAGCTGTCAATTATTTGGCTATAAAACTCTGCAGTTGGTATATATTTGTTTTTAAGGATTTTCGAATTGTCTTGTTTGTTTTCCATTTGATTTATTTTAATCGTTAGGTTTAATTCTTATGTTATCGTCTGACGCCATTACGTATAACTTTTGCATATACGAACCTTTTATTCTCTTATCAAATATAATATTATTTATTTAAAAGAGGAGAAGCAACATTAAAGCAAAAAAAATGCTTCTCAATTGAGAAGCATTTTTTTTCAAATTCTATTTTTTATTAGTGATGTTTCGCGCAAGATTCACCACAAGACTTCATACACTCTTCTTTTGTTTTACAACCTTTTTTACAATCTCCACCACAACCTTTATCTCCTTCACCAGAACATGCTTTTCCCTGTCCTGCTGCTTTGTCTTTACAACAAGCTTTTGCTTCTCCAGCACCTGCACATTTCTCACATGCTTTTCCTGCGGCAGCAGCTTCTTTGCAACAAGCCATTTCTTGAGGACCAACATATTTTCCATCAGCACCGTACATACTCATACAATGAGCTTTTTCTTCAGGAGTACAACCAACTGAATCGCACATAGCAGCACATTCTTCTTTTGAAATGCTAGCACATTTCGTCATGTCGCACTTACTTTCACCTTCGTGACAAGCTTCCATTTCAGAGCCATGTCCTTCGCAACATTCTGTTTTTTGTCCGTGACCTTCACAACCCATTCCAGCTTCAGCAGTATTCACAGCAATGTATGGAGCGATAACCAATGAAACGATAGACATTAATTTGATTAAGATGTTCATGGATGGTCCAGAGGTATCTTTGAAAGGATCTCCAACAGTATCACCTGTAACAGATGCTTTGTGTGGCTCAGATTTTTTGTAGAACATTTCTCCGTTGATCATTACTCCTTTTTCAAAAGATTTTTTTGCATTGTCCCAAGCACCACCAGCATTTGATTGGAAAATTCCCATCAACACACCTGATACAGTAACACCAGCTAATAAACCTCCTAATACTTCAGGTCCTAATGTGAAACCAACAATTAAAGGAGTGATCAATGCAATTGCACCTGGCATCATCATTTCACGGATAGATGCTTTTGTAGAAATAGCAACACATTTTTCGTATTCAGGTTTTGCTTTGTATTCCATGATGCCCGGAATTTCGCGAAACTGTCTGCGCACTTCTTGTACCATATCCATTGCAGCTTTACCTACTGCTTGGATACACAATGCAGAAAAAATAAATGGAATCATACCACCAACAAATAAACCTGCTAATACAGGAGCTTTGTAAATATCAATTGCATCAATACCCGCAATTCCAACAAAGGCAGCAAACAATGCCAACGATGTTAATGCAGCAGAAGCAATAGCAAAACCTTTTCCGGTTGCAGCAGTTGTATTTCCAACAGCATCTAAATTGTCTGTACGTTCACGAACTTCAGGAGGTAATTGACTCATCTCAGCAATACCACCAGCGTTATCTGCAATAGGTCCAAATGCATCAATTGCTAATTGCATAGCAGTGGTTGCCATCATACCCGCTGCTGCAATAGCAACACCATATAATCCTGCACAATAGTATGAACCCATGATACCAGCTGCTAATGTTAAAATAGGGATAACAGTTGATTTCATACCAACTGCTAAACCGCCAATAATGTTTGTAGCGTGACCGGTAGATGATTGTTGAATGATTGACATAACAGGAGGTTTACCCATTGCAGTGTAATACTCTGTAACAATACTCATAATTGCACCTACAACTGTACCAACTAAAATAGCACCAAATACTCCCATTCTTGTAAATACAAAACCTCTTAAGCTAATTTCGCCTTCCGGCAACATCCACATTACAATAAAATAGGACGCTATAACTGTAATTAACATGGAAGCCCAATTTCCTAAATTCAAAGCAGTTTGAACATTTGATTTATCATCTTTAATAGTAACGAACCAAGTTCCTACAATTGAGAACACGATACCTAAACCGCAAATTACCATTGGTAATAAGATTGGTGACATACCACCAAAATTATCTGTAATAATAATTTCTTGTCCCAATACCATTGTTGCCAAAATCGTAGCAACATAAGAACCGAATAAATCGGCACCCATACCTGCAACGTCACCTACGTTATCTCCAACGTTATCAGCAATTGTTGCTGGGTTACGAACATCATCTTCAGGAATCCCTGCTTCTACTTTACCAACTAAATCAGCTCCAACATCGGCAGCTTTTGTATAAATGCCTCCACCAACACGTGCAAACAATGCAATTGATTCAGCTCCCAATGAGAAACCAGTTAATACTTCAATAGCTGTTTTTACATCAGCAATAGCAGTTCCATCGGGACCAATTACTTTAAACATTGCTAAGAACGCTATGAACAATCCACCTAAACCTAAAACAGCTAAACCAGCAACACCTAATCCCATTACGGTTCCACCAGTGAAAGAAACTTTCAAGGCTTGCTTTAAACTAGTACGAGCAGCTTGTGTAGTACGAACGTTTGCTTTTGTTGCTACCTTCATACCAATATATCCTGCAGTAGCAGAAAATACAGCTCCTATAATAAACGAAATAGAAATAATCCAACTAGAGTGAATGGGTTTACCATTTACTTCGTGAATGGTTCCAGAATAAGCTAACAGAATAGACGCAAATAAAACGAATACACTTAATACTTTCCATTCTGCTTTTAAAAAAGCCATTGCACCATCAGCAATATAACCTGCAAGTTCTTGCATGTTTTTATCTCCGGCATCTTGTTTACTAACCCAAGCCGATTTGATTGCCATTACTATCAATCCTAAAATCCCTAAAGCGGGTACTAAATAAATTACGTATTCGTTCATAGTTTTAAATAATTATTGTTTTTTATTTTTTTCCTAAAAAGACACACTTATATAATATGCATCCTCAAATTGGGGTGCAAACTTATGTAAAATATAGTAAATATCAAAAAATATTGATTATCAGATACTTGTAAATTAAGGCAAGGGCTTTTGACAACTAAGCTACCCCGCTTAAATGTTGAGCCCCTCTGGGGCTCTGGATTGTTTGGCTGTGGTGTTTTCTAAAAATACTTAGCCCCTCCGGGGCTATGTTATGCCAACAAATTGAATCTGCACGTTTAATATGTGCTGAGGAATTGTCCCAGCGGTGCAAAATATTTGTAGAAAAAATTCACATTTAGTAATTTAGCACTCCAGCGGAGTGCAACATATTAAAACGCCAGAACTGTGTTCACAAGAATATCAATTATTCCAAGGCCCTTTTATTAAAAATGATGTATCCGAAATGGAAAAGGATGGAAACAGGATCTTTTACCTGATTGTAGTAATTAGCACTTATACTCATTGGGCCTACAGGAGTATGCCATACAAAACCTGCTGTTGCAATATAATGTTGTAAAGCAAATGGAATTCCGAACTGCGTTTTTAAATCTTGTGTTTTAGTCAACACCTGATAAGGCTGATAAATATAGCCTTCTGCTCTAAATTCAACGGTCTTTCGAATGTTCACTACAAATTTTAATCCGCCTGCAACATATTTATGCGTTCTGTAATTTTCATTGAAGATGGTCCGGCTATCTGGAGTTGGTTGAAATGCCTGTGCAGATAAAATACTGGAGGTATAATTTTGAAAGAGGGTTTGAGTAGAATAAACGCCTTCTCCAAAAAGTCCGATCCTGACCGTTCCTCTTCTATTAAAATAACGTTCACCTGTAAGTTTAAAAACAACCCACTCGTGGTGATTGGAGTTTTCACTTGTATCAACAGAAGTGGAACCCGGAGTATTTACTTCCAATCCATAAACATACCTTCCGCTTATTCTTAATAATTCTCCCTGATTGGCATATTGCTTTCTGTTGAGTGAGTTGATTTCATAATATGCCTGACCTGTTACTAAATCAAAATTTGTTTGATCGGCAGTATCTAGTTGAACAAAAAATGGTGTTTGATAATATCGGTCGGTGATTCGTGCAACTCCTGCTCCACCTACAATTCGCCCTTTTTTTCCTGTAGGAAAACCTATGTTTATATTACCATGTTCTTCACTTTGTATTAAGTAAGCCGGTTTTGTATCTTCTAAAAATGCACTGCTGCTTTTATAATAATCCCATTTGTTCCAGGTAACTCCAGGTTCAATAAAAATCGGAATTCTAGAAGGAAAATCAAATCGTGTTTTCAATTGTACTGAACTATATAGTTTTCCGAAATAAGCATTTGCCATCATCCCAGCAGCAAATTTTCCAAGATAGTTGTATTGCAAACCTAAGTATCCATCACTAATCGGACGGTTTGAAAAATTACCCCCAAAATCAGTAATTAAATTTCGTTCTTTTTTGATTCGCAAATACAAATCGTAATATCCTGTTTCCGGATTGAATTTTGCTTTTGGATAAATATTCTTGATTTTATTATCTGCTGATAATCGAAAGTAACCCTCTTTCATATCTTCCAAACTCACCAATCTATTTTTATGACGCAAAACTTTTCTAACATAATCCGATTGTTTTTTATTTAAACCTTCGATGTAAATATTATCAAACATAATTTTAGGCTCCATACCTTTGAAATTACTTCTTTTGATAGATAATTCCTCTTTGTTAACTCTTCTTTCTATATGCTGTTTGATGAATTCCATTTGGCGCATGGCAGATGCGTAACCACTGTCAATAATCGGTTGCAAGTCGCTAAAATCAAATAATCCTATATCTACTTTGGGCTGAATAATTACACCTGCTTCACATAAAATATCGTAGTTGGAATTACTTTGCAACATCGTTTTTATTTGTGAAAGCAAATTATCTTCATCGGGAGGTGGATTATTAGAACCTACATTACTACCAATCATAAAATCTGGAAAAAATTCATCAAACATTACATTGGAGGGAAAATTATTATACAAACCTCCATCAAACAATAATTTCCCATCTACTTTGATTGGCTTAATATAAAAAGGAAAGGACATGGAAGCGCGAACTGCTTCCGCCAAATCTCCTTTACTAAAAACTACAGATTCTTTTTTCTCAATATCGGATGCTACGCAACGAAAAGGGACAAACAAGCTATCAAAATTATAATTGGCAACTGCTGCTGGACCAGCGGCAAACTCCATCATTCCAAAATCCATTGCTACAGGAGAAATCAAGTTGGTAGGAAGTGTAGATACAAAAGCGGAATCGAGCGACAACTTAAATGTGATCCAAGAAGCATTATCATCGGTACGCTTAAAATAATAGGCATATTTTTGATCTACTATTCCTTCCGACAAGTTTTTAAAACGCTCCGTTTTTACTAATGCTTCTAGCTGAGCTGGGGAATATCCCATAGCATACATGGAGCCAACCAAAGCTCCCATTGATGTTCCCGTGATATAATCGATTGGAATATTATTCTCTTCTAGCGCTTTTAACACACCAATATGCGCTATTCCACTGGCGGCACCGCCACTTAATACAACTCCTACTTTTTGTGCATGTGCAGAATTTGGGAAAAGGAACAGCGACACAAAAACAGTACAGAATAGAAATATATGCTTTAAAAAAGTCATAGTTTTTTGTTGCTCTACAAAGCTAATAATAATATTGGGAATGATGATGATATGGCTTTCATTTAACAACATACCAATTACTAATTAGACGCAGCTACTCGCCATAAGTTGCTTGAAGTATTCAGGAGCTTTTAACAAACGAGAACCATACCAGGAAAAAATCTCTCCATCTACAACCAAAACTTTTGCATTCGGACAAATGGCTTTAAACTCTTGAATGTGTTTTTCTTTGAATGGATAAGGTTCTGAAGACAATAAAATGATTTCGGGATTGGCTTTTTCAAGTTGCTCTGTTGTTATTTCAGGATAACGTTCTTGCTCAAAAATATTTTGCAATCCGCACACTTTTAACATCTCGTTGATGAATGTATTGTTGCCGGCAACCATGAATGGGTTGTTCCAAATGAAGTAAGCAGTTGTGAGTTGGGAGTGAACATTCGTTAAGTCCTCCCCCTGCCTCCTCCAAAGGGGGACAAATTCCGATTCAATTTTTAATTTGAGATTTTGAGCTTCTTGTTGTTTTCCTACCAATGTTCCGATACGAGTAATCATATCGTAGGCATCTTTTAAGGTATAGACATCACTCATCCAAACTGGATACAAATTCATCAATGCTTGAATTTGCTCTTGCTCGTTTTCTTCTTTATTGCCAATAATTAAATCGGGATGGAGTGCTTTTATTTTTTCGAAGTCGTATTTTTTTGTCCCGCCTACACGTGTTTTAGAACGAAACCATTCTTCAGGATGAATGCAAAATTTAGTAATACCAACAACTTCATCACGCAAGCCTAAATCGTATAGCAATTCGGTTTGGGAGGGAACTAACGAAATTATCCTTTTTGGTGGGGAGGATAATTCGATTTTTCGATTTAGTTGGTCTTTAAAAGAGTTCAAAGTTTAAAGTTTGTTAGTTCAAAGTTCTCAATGCAGAAAAAATTAATAGTTCAAATTTTTGTGTGCAAAAATAAATGAGCAACAAATTTAGAAGCTAACAAAAAAAATTGAACTTTGAACTTACTTAGTTAAGGCATTAATAATATCGTAACGCGTAATAATATAGGTCTTGTCCAATTTAAAATCTTTCACCAAAACAGCAGGATTTGTATCTGTTATCATTGCTGATAATGAATCAATCGGAGCGGAAATATCTACAAACGGAAATGCCGCTTGCATAATTGAGTCGATTCTTTGTCCTTTTATCTCCGGATTTGCTACTACTTTCTGATACAATAAACTTTCGTTTAATGAACCTATAATTCTGCCATCATTGGTAACAGGAATTTGTGAAATATCCATCTTACTCATAGTTTTCACAGCATTTCCAATTGTATCTGAACTTTCAACTGTGATTAATTTTCCGTTGGTTTTGTTGTTCACTAAATCTTTTGCTTCCAATCCTTTTTTATCAAAGAATCCTTTTTCCATCATCCATTCATCGTTGAACATTTTTCCTAAATAACGAGTTCCGTGATCGTGAAAAATAACTACGACTACATCGCCTTCTTTCAATTCATCTTTCAATTGTAACAATCCAGCCATTGCCGAACCTGCTGAATTTCCTGCAAAAATCCCTTCACGTTTTGTGATTTCACGGGTCATAATTGCGGCATCTTTATCTGTTACTTTTTCAAAACGATCGATGATACTGAAATCCACATTTGCGGGTAAAAAATCTTCTCCAATTCCTTCAGTTATGTAAGGATAAATTTCGTTCTTATCAAAAATTCCTGTTTCCTTATACTTTTTAAAAACCGAACCGTAAGTATCAATTCCCCACACTTTAATGTTTGGATTTTTTTCTTTCAGATATTTTCCTGTTCCGCAAATCGTTCCTCCTGTTCCAACTCCTACAACTAAATGTGTTATTTTTCCTTCTGTTTGTTCCCAAATTTCGGGACCTGTTTGTTCGTAATGTGCTTGTGAGTTACTTAAGTTGTCGTATTGATTCGGCTTCCAAGCATTCGGAATTTCTGCAACCAATCGTGATGAAACAGAATAATATGAACGAGGATCTTCTGGTTCAACATCAGTCGGACAAACAATTACATCTGCACCAAATGCACGTAATGCATCTACTTTTTCTTTTGATTGTTTATCAGTAGTTGTGAAAATACATTTGTATCCTTTGATGATGGCAGCAATTGCCAAACCCATTCCTGTGTTACCGCTTGTTCCCTCAATGATGGTTCCGCCTGGTTTCAATCTTCCATCTTTTTCAGCATCTTCAATCATTTTCAAAGCCATACGGTCTTTAATAGAGTTACCCGGATTAAACGTTTCTACTTTCGCATAAACGGTTGCCTTTAAGCCTTTTGTTATATTATTAATACGAACCAATGGAGTATTTCCAATGGTATCTAAAATATTCTTACTTGCTTTTCTGAATGACATAATTGTAGTTTTTAAGGATGCGAAAGTACGAAAAAAAATGGAACCTGCCTACCGGCAGGCAGGCTCAGATGACGCAGAAAAAAAGGATAAAAAGAGATTTTGGATCGCGGATGTCGCAGAAAACAACGATTAAAAAGGAATTTTAAGGCGTGATTGTAGCAATATTTAAATAAGATGCTTAGCTTTTTTTATCCGAATAAATTCCTGTTTTCCGCAAAATCCGCGTTCCCATCAACTAAACCTTATCGCCTTCACCGGAGTTATCTTGGAAACAATAAAACTCGGAATAATCAACATTAATAAACAGCATACCAATGTTCCGGCATTCAGCAAAAGAATATCCGATAGGTTTAAATGAATTGGAATTTGAGAAATATAATACACTTTTTCGTCCAACTTAAAGATTCCAAAATACTGCTGAATGAGTGCAATTGCAATTCCGAAAATATTCCCCCAAATCATTCCTTTTCCGATTAGGTAAACAGAGTTATATAAAAATATTTTCTGAACACTCATATTCGTGGCACCCATTGCTTTTAGTATTCCTATCATGTTGGTGCGTTCTAAAATCAATATCAACAATGCCGATATCATATTTATTCCTGCAACAATTACCATCAAAACTAACACCACAAGCACATTTATATCCATCATATCCAGCCATGAGAAAATTGCAGGATTGTTTTGTTTGATTGTCATAGCAGCTAAATTTTGTCCCACCAATGCATCCACATCATAGCCAATTGCATCAATTTTTTTATAATCTTTAATCGAAATCTCAAATCCTGCTACCTGATCACTATTCCAGCCATTCATTAGTTGAATCCTTCGAATATCAGAAAGCACAAGTGTTTTGTCTACTTCTTCTAAACCAGTTTCATAAATTCCAGAAATATAAAAATCTTTTCCGGTGGTTTCTGTTCTCAATTTTGTTCCTACACTATCAAAACGATCTACAATAAAATAAATAATCATTTTATCGTTTAACTTCAAACTCAACTTATCACTCAAGTATTTTGAGATGATAATGCTTTTTGTAATCGTATCTCCAATGGTAAAACGTTTGCCTTCCACAAAACTCTTGTCTAAAAACTCCCAATCATAATCCGAAGAAATGCCTTTTAACAAAATCCCTTCATTGTCGGTTTTGGTTTTTACAATACCATTTTTAGTAGCAAATACTGATAGGTGATTAATATCCGGATTACTTTTTACTTCATCAATAAAAGGCTGAAATTTGCTAATAGGCTTAGGCTCTGCGCTGGTATTGTTATCGTAATTGGTAATTTGTATGTGGGAGTTAAAACCAATCAATTTGGCTTTTATTTCATTTTGGAAACCCGTTACAACCGCTACTGCCAATATCATCACTGTCAATCCGAGTGTTATCCCCAACACCGAAATACGCACAATTGGGCGTGATAGTTGATTGGAAGCACCTGAACCAGAAAGGATTCGTTTAGCTATGAAGCGTTCGATGTTCAAAATTTATTAGCTTTGTTAGAATTATACTATTTACAAAAATACTAATTACTATTCACAGAATGCAATATTCTCATTTCTATAAAATAATACCATTCCGAAGCGTCACACTGAGCGGAGTCGAAGTGTTCACAATCGCCACTCTTATTCTCTTTTCTTTCTCAGCAAATGCACAGGGCATTGTAGCTATTGAAACGACCATAAAAACAATAAACGATTTAAAAGTTGGAGCCGACCACACCACTGAATATCTTCCCTTACTAAAAGGCAAATCGGTTGCCCTTGTTACCAACCAATCCTCTCTTATTCAAAATACTCATTTGGTAGACAGTCTTATTTCTTTAAAAATTTCTGTTAAAAAAGTATTTTGTCCGGAGCACGGTTTTCGCGGACTGGTTGATGCCGGTGAAAAAGTGGCTACCGAAAAAGATAAAAAAACAGGCTTGACTATTATTTCACTTTATGGAAAAAATAAAAAACCAAAGCCTGAAGACTTAAAAGATGTGGATATAGTGATATTTGATATTCAAGATGTGGGTGTTCGTTTTTATACTTACCTCTCAACCTTGCATTATGTTATGGAAGCTTGCGCAGAAAATAACAAACAATTGATTGTACTCGATCGCCCCAATCCAAACGGTTATTATATTGATGGGCCAATTTTGGAAGATGCTTACAAATCGTTTCTCGGATTGCATCCTGTTCCGATTGTTTATGGAATGACCATTGGAGAATACGCACAAATGATTAACGGAGAAGGTTGGTTGAAAGGTGGCGTAAAATGCAATTTAAAAGTAATTACAATTGGAAATTATTCTCACAAAGATATGTTTGAATTAGCTATTCGCCCTTCTCCCAATTTACCAAACATGAGTTCTGTTTATTTATATCCGAGTTTGGGATTGTTTGAAGGCACACAAATTTCTGTTGGACGGGGAACTGATTTACCATTTCAAATAATTGGGAGTCCGGTTTTACAAAAAGCAAATTACAGTTTTACTCCACAACCAAAGCCTGGAGCAATGGAACCAAAGTATAAAGGACTCGAATGTAAAGGACATAATTTATCGGAGTTTGGAAAAGAATACATGAAGGATACAAAGAAGATTTATTTGTTTTGGTTAATTGGAACGTATACGAATACAGCCGACAAAACAAATTTCTTTGATGAGAATTTTAATTTCCATGCAGGTAATTCAACATTGCAACAACAAATAAAAGATGGAGTTAAAGAAGAAGCCATTCGTAAAAGCTGGGAACCTGGAATTGCAAAATTTAAAGTAGTGAGGAAGAAATATTTGTTGTATAAGGATTTTGAGTAGGAATAAAAAACTAAAAAAAATAGACTCATCGCTTTTTGATCACGCACAAAAGGTAAATAAAAGAGATTCTCTACAATGGAACCTCATGACACATTCAAATTTGGGAAGTACAAGGGACTAACACTTAGGCAAGTTTATGTTGGTTCACAACAAATAAACACAGAGCTTATTAAATATACTATTTTAAAATAGCTGACACAATAAGATTTAGGGACAAACAAAATAATATCAATTCATTTTACGATTTTTTTAATTTAGAAGTTAGCGACACATTATTAAAAATATCACAGACTATAAATTCTGATGAAATAGAGTTTGATCTGAGCAAAGTCATTAAAAAAGCATTAGCTGTTAATAGGCTTCAACTTGACAAATACAATACGATGTATTTTGAAAGCGATGAATTTAAAAAACAAATTGCTTTAGGTAATAAAATATTTCTTGATTACTTTGCTAAGTCAGATGATTCAGAAGAAATTGAATTAGAAAAGGAAAGCTATAGCTATGAACCAAAGCACGAATTTTGCATTAAACCATTCCTCACAAGTGGCAATCCAGAATATATAGAATGGTGCCTCCAGAATTTGGGTACTTTTTATTTATATCCTTCCTATATTCCATATCTAGAACAATTAGACACCTTTCTTTTTGAAGGATTTAAGATAAATAGAATTTCGGAAAATATTTTCGAGTACTCCCCGCTTGTTAACAAAAGAAAATTTAATTTCCCTATTGATGATCTCATAGAAAAAAAAATTTGCAATAATGCAAGCAAGTATGAATTGAGAGATTATTACGGAGAAAAGGAAGACAATATTGACTGGACGAAAGCAGACAATCGCGATGCCTTCGATACCGATGAACAATACAACGACTGGTTAAATAACTAAACCACTATGCACTGAAAGTGCATAGGTTGGGGTAAAGAAAGAATGAAATTCTTTCTGCAAACTTAAAATCATTAATTTGCAGAATGGAAAACAAGCAAAGGTTTAATGGTCATACAGTTTCAAGGCTCACTGTACACATTGTTTGGGTAACAAAATATCGTTAGAAGGTTTTGGAAGGTGACATAAAAACACGATGCCGAACATTGATAAAACAAATTTGTGATGCCGAAGATATTTCAATATTGTGAGGTGTTGTAAGTATTGACCATGTTCATTTACACATTGAATACTCTCCAAAAAAAAGTGTGAGTGATATTGTAAAAAGATTAAAGGGAAGAACATCTAGAAGAATACAAGAGGGGTTTCTTAATATCGGAAAAAAGTATTGGAGAAGACACTTTTGGGCAATTGGATACGGAGTTTGGAGTACAGAAAATATTACAGATGAGATGGTTCAACAATATCTTGAACACCATAGAAATCCATCAAATCTAGATAAAGACACGATTATTTTAGAATGAAAAATTTGTAGAAACTGAAAGTCTTGCACTAAAGTGCATAGTTTTAACTAACGAACTGAGACAATAAAAACTGATAAGCAATAATATGGCGGAATATTATTTAGAAGTCATTTAATAATTAGAATAAATCTTCATGCTTCAACTCAACAAAAAATACATTCTTCCCCTTTTTTTGTTTTTCATTTTCCATTCCTCATTCGCTCAAGAATTAAGACAGTATTTGTGACTATGAAGGATTTGAAGTGAGCACTCACCTTATGAAGACCATATCGTTACTGTCATCCCGTGCTGTCACCCTGAGCGGAGTCGAATGGGCGGGGGATCTCCCAGTTAATAAGCACTGTCTTCCTAATCAGCAGATGCCGTGTCGTGGCACGGCATGACGACTTGCCAGGTAGAATAGTCCTTGTAATTAAGTCGCAAAAAAAAATCGTCCCACAAGCCACAATCAGCAAAGCACTCAAGGTTATTAACAGTATTAACAATTGATAAACATATTGTTTTTACTGACAACTCAGACGTAATTAACAATTAAATGTTAATTACTTTAATTTCCTCACTTAAAAGACTTTCCTAAGTACCCTAATTTTGTTCTGATTATTACAAATTCATAACTGCTATGAAAAGAGCACTTTACGTATTGTCATTTTTAGCTTTTGTTTTTTCATCCCCCTTGGCACTCAATGCCGGAGAGGATAAAAATGTGAAAATTGGAACGAAAGGAAGTGATGCAAAAGCAGAAAAAATATTAGCCACTTTTGAGATTCAGACTTTTAAAGTGAGCAAAGATGGAATGGTTAGCTGGACTTCTAAAAATGAATCGGGCTCCTTGCCATATATTGTTGAGCAATTCATTTTCGACAAATGGGTTACGGTTGCAAAAATAAACGGAGTGGGAAGTCCGACACCAAACTCCTACTCTGTTCCTGTTATTTTGAACAGCGGTGAGAACAAATTCAGAGTAAAACAAAAAGGCTATGATAAGATGAGTAAGTTTTCGGATGCTATCAGTTATTATTCAAAAAAAGAAGCCGTAACATATTCGGTGAAGAATAAAAATCAATTATTAGAATTTTCGAGTGACACTTATTTCATTGTTTACAATCCTTACGGAGCTATTGTAAAACAAGGTTACGGAAACTCATTAAACATTTCAGAATACGCAAAAGGTTATTATTGTTTAGTATATGATAATAAGTTAGGTGGTTTTGAAAAGAAAAAAGTTTTTTTCAAAAATAGTTTTTGTCCAATTGTAGCAACTCCAATACATGTCTCTAAGAAAAAAAGATAGTCCGAAGCCTATAGTTAAAAAGGTAAAAAGACGTGAAGCACTTTTAATTCCTCTGGCTATTTTGATTCACTTTTTTAGTTTGAAGTAGGCGTTTGCGATCTTTCTTTACTACACTTCGACTCCTCTCAGTGTGACGTCCTAAATCAGCATTATCAAAAATAACTCAACACGATTTCTTTGAAATTTCCAAAATTAAATTTTCGTATTTCGATTTCCCTAAGCTCTTTCCCCGATCTGTTGCCTCCACATGGCATAGTACAAGCCTTTTTGTGCTATCAATTCTTCGTGTTTTCCTTGCTCAGTAATTTTACCTTTTTCGAGACAGAAAATTTTATCTGCGTGCATGATGGTACTCAAGCGATGCGCAATCATGATGGTAACCTGATTTTTATTTTCAGAAAGTGATTTTACTGTATTACTAATTTCTTCCTCTGTGATTGAATCTAAGGAAGAGGTTGCTTCATCAAATACAAGTAAGGAAGGTCTACGTAACAATGCTCTAGCAATTGACAATCGTTGTTTTTCTCCTCCGGATACTTTTACTCCTCCTTCACCTATCATTGTGTCAATTCCATTATCTGCACGTGCTAATAAACTCTGGCAAGCTGCTTTTTGTAAAACATCCATGCACTCTTCATCGGTTGCATTGGGAGCAACAAACAATAAATTTTCTTTGATTGTTCCGGAGAATAGTTGCGTGTCTTGAGTTACAAAACCAATTTGTGAACGCAAATTATCCAAATCAATGGTATTATAATTATTTCCGTTGTATTCAATTCTTCCATCAAGTGGTTGATACAAACCAACCAATAATTTAACTAAAGTGGTTTTTCCGGAGCCGGAAGGACCAACAAATGCAATAGTTTCACCTTTCTTGGTTTCAAATGAAATTCCATCCAAGGCATTATTAGTTGCCGATTGATGCTTGAAACTAACATTTGTAAATTCTAATTTTTCTACTCCGCGAATATGAACCGGATGATTCGGTTTTACATCTTTCGGAGTGTCTAAAATAGCTTTGAAATTATCCAAAGAAACTTCTGCTTCACGATAAATATTAATAATGTTTCCAAGTTCTTGCAAAGGTCCGAAAATAAAGAAGGAATATATCTGCATCGCAAACAACTGACCTAAGGACAAAACATCTCCGAAAACAAAATACAGCAATAAAAATAAAATACTGCTTCGCAAAAGATTCACAAATGTTCCTTGAAGAAAACTGATACTGCGGATATAGCGTACTTTTTTTAATTCCAGTCCAAGTATTTTAATAGTTGCACTATTCAATCGTTTAATTTCCTGATCGGCCAAACCTAAGCTTTTGATGAGTTCTATGTTCCTTAGGGATTCAGTTGTTGAACCGGCCAATGCAGTTGTTTCTCCGACAATTTTTTTCTGAATAATTTTTATTTTTTTACTCAATACAGAAGAGATAAAAGCAAGAATAGGAACAGCAGAAAAATAAACCACAGCAATCATCCAATGAATGTTTATGGCATAAATCATAACGAACACCACTCCAACCAAAGATGTAAACAACACACTTACAAAAGCCATTATTACTTTTTCAACATCAGTTCTTACCTTTTGTAATTTACCCAATGTTTCACCACTTCTTTGATCTTCGAATACCGAATACGGCAATTCCAATGAATGTTGCAAACCATCCGAATAAATTTGTGCGCCTAATTTTTGAGTAATCACATTCACAAAATAATCCTGGAAGTTTTTAGCGATACGAGAAATCATTGCTACTCCCATTCCCAACAATATTAAAAGTCCAACTCCTTTTACAAATTGGTAACGATTTAAAACATCGTGGTGTTCGGTTTTTAAATGAGGAGTAGTTGCAAAATCATCTACAATTTTGCTAAAAATATAAGTGTCGATTAACGAAAAAATTTGATTAATAGCTGCCAAGGTCAAGGCCAATAATACCAGCCATTTGTATCTTTTTAAATAAGTATATAATAGTCTCATAACGAAAGTTCAATTTACCGCAAAGATAACTTAATTTATATGTAGGTACATGCACTTTTTGTTCATTCTAGTTGTATTTTCAAAT
>Ga0163148_10002464_pt1 | contig 22019 bp, 15 predicted proteins | sample OliLakLV19MP7P2_FD_148606 | JGI IMG/M metagenome (GOLD analysis project Ga0163148, IMG submission 148606) | Freshwater microbial mat bacterial communities from Lake Vanda, McMurdo Dry Valleys, Antarctica- Oligotrophic Lake LV.19.MP7.P2 | ecosystem: Environmental > Aquatic > Freshwater > Lake >...
GGTAGCTGTTGCACGACTCCTCGCTGGGAGAATAAATTCCTAAAAATCATTTTCACCTCACTTTTGTGCATAACTCTGTTGATAAGTCGATCAACTCTTCGAAATTGTACTTTCAGATTTTTACTAATGCAAGTTTGTAGTAGTGAGCGTAAAATTTCATGGTGACAAAAAAATCATGTGCCTCTTCTGTGAGAATCATCGTGGCTGCCATTACTGTTTTGCTTTTGAACTTGAGCATCTTCTTTAAGTTGTAAGCTATGGCTGCCATTAACATACACTTATTGGCTAATTTGATACCCCGCGTGTTTACCCGCTTCATTGCCAAGAAATTAATCAATGTCCCCAACACAGGTTCTACCGTACTCTGCCGTAGCTTTTTCATCTTGCGTGCATAAGAACCTTTCAAACGTTCATGCATTTTATCATAATACGGTTTATCCAAGGTGTCTACAATTTTCTTCTCTGGGCTTTTTCCGATGCAGCTTGTTCGAAAAGGACAAGGCCCACAGTCAGTGCGGCTCGTCCGGTATTCTTTGGCCAAGTGGCCATTGTTGCTTTTTATCTTCTTGAACTCAACCTTCTTGTTCTGCGGACAGGTGTAATAGTCACCTTCTTTTTGATAGATGAATCCTTCGCGCTCGTGTTTGTATTTTCCAAAGTTAGGGATGTAGCCGGTGATGTTATTCTCTTCCAATGCTTTGAGTGCAGCACCGCTGCTATAGCCTGTGTCGGCAATAATTTGTTCAACAATGAGACCTTGATCATGGAGGTTTTCTTTCAGCCCTTTGATTATTTTGGGTAAGCATTGAGAATCTTTCTTATCAGCATGATACGCTTCTATGTGCGTGATCACATGGTGAGATGTGTCTACACTGGTTTGTGCTAAATAGTTTAATTGTCTTGGCTTACCCGGCTTTACAGCAATACGGGCGTCTTTGTCTGTAGTACTGTAGTGTGTGTGATTGCTCAGGAACTTTGGCCGATTGTCATCATTGGAATGTTCTTCCTTGAATTTGTCTGACCGGGTGCCGGGCATACCGTTGTAGGCTTTTGTTTTCCACCGATGGTGCTCTTCTACTTTCTTCTTCTTGTAGGCATTTACTTTCTGTGGCTTATCTTCTTCATTGAGTACAAGTTCATCAACAAATTCATCTGCATCAGTCATAATCTCTTTCTCAGCAATACTATCCATCGATGCATTCGCTTTTATCAAAGCGCTATCGACAGCTTGTCTGCGACCTGATACCATCCCTTTATTTATGCACTCCTTCAATACGCGCTTAAACAATTCTTTAAAAACATCTTCACTATAAAGTTGGCGGGTGCGACTCAACGTACTGTGCCAGGGAAGTACATCTTCTAACGTGTAGCCGATGAAGTAAAGAATATCTAACCGCATGGAGGCAGTGTTGATGATTCTTCTGTCACTCCCCAGATTTTCAAGATAGCCGACTAAGATAAGTTTAAAGAAAACTGTCGGGTCAATACTTTCCTGCCCTTCCGTGCCGTAGTACTTTGCGGTGGCCTTATAAATAAAACGAAGATCAAGGGTGTCCTTTAATCTTCTGTAAAAATTATCTGCCGGAACCCGGTCGGATAACAGAAAGTTGGTGAAGAGTCGCTCTTCAAATGCTTTGCGTCCTTGCATGACCAAATTTAATATCATTTCACCAATTTTAATGTAGTTCTGCAACAAGCACAAAGTGTTTATTTAATTGCGGGGTTCGGTGTTGACTATTCAAATTCGTTTCTTAATTTAGTCTACCCACGGTGGACAGTTGCGGAGCAAGTCGGGCTTAACATTTCGCTGCGCTCCATTTTTAAGCCCTCCTACTCCCGCAACTAAAAAAACACAAAACGTTAGCTGTCACCCTATAGAAGCACTCTGAAACTTACAAACATAGTTGGGACGATATAAAAACATAGAAATTGAAGGGCTATTAGTAGAAAACTATGGAAAGATATTCCTAGAGAGTATTAATAAAGCCATTAAGACCTCAGACCTAAAAGAAAATGAGGCATTGAAGAAAATTGCTCCAAAATTTGAGAAGTTACTTTCTGCATATGAAGAAAGTATTTCTTCACTTTATGTAGAGAATCATAAATTTAACTTAGATGGTTTTCTTACAACGCACTTTAAGAATCAGCAAAAAATTGCAAAGACACACTACGACAGCTTTGAAGGGTTTATTTTATATTTAAATGGATGTTTCATCATATACGAGAAAATCATTAAGAAACTCCAACGTAAAAAAGTTGATAGCACACTTAAAATGACCGTTTCACTTTATGGATTGGTGATTAGACGAGCAGATGAAATATTAAATCAGCTTTTAAGTGGTTATATTGATGGAGCAATGATTTTGTGGCGATCACTTTATGAGAACGCCATAATCCTACTTGTCATTGCGCTTGAAAACGACAATAAGCTTGCCGATGGATATTTTCAACATTCTGTAAGAAATTCTAGACGAAAAGTATTAAGCTATCAAAAAAATTATAAAGAGCTTAAATTTAAAGCATTGCCCAAGTCGACAGAGAAGAATTTACAATCAGAGATTGACAAAATTAATACTCGTTTTGGCAAAGACTTTTTAGATAATGAATATGGTTGGGCTGACCATTTATTTAATGGTAAGCAGAAAGCAAATTTTATGCTTCTTGAAGAACGGGCAACAATGAATAGATTTAGACCATATTATATCCTGTGCTGCGAACAAGTCCATTCAAATTTCAATGGATTTAAAAGGTTTATGGATGGCAATAAAATTATCTTGCCGCGACTAGTAAGACAAGAATTTGAATTTGAAACATTTATTGATCCGATGCAATTTACAGTTAGTATTCTCCACGAGATTAACGACTTCATTCTTTATGAATTTTCCACTGAAGACGAGTATAATGTTAATGTTCTATTAATGAGAAAGGTATTTGAAAAGCAGCAAAAGACTTTTGATAAACCTAAAAGAAAAAGGGCGAACAGCTAATCGAGTAGACGGCCTCACCGGATTTTTCACCGATGAGGTGCGCCTCTCACACCACGTAGCGTACGGGTCTCGTACTACGCGGTTCGCTGAGCATAATGCAACCGCTCTTTACACCAATTGCATCTTTGTTCTACTTTAACGTAAGGCTAGTAAACGATAACGTTTAAACCTCCTTACAGCATTTGAAACAACTCAACGTTCAGTCCTTCATTGGATCGTGAGACTTCCGTAGTGCTTACGGCTCGTTGCTTCCAACTACTATGACCTCTGCTGACTTCTCTTATGCCAACACGTGGCACAGAGACCTCCCCAGGTAAGGGCTTATTCCTTCGTCCGATCCCCGCGGCATCTACTGGTTGAAGTTTATTGGCCAAGGACGTTGTGAAGATGTGCTGACTTATCCACTTCAATCAGCCTCTGTATACCGTTCCTGTTCGTCAGTACCGTACCGATAGCTATCGGTATTGTAGTCTTGCTTCCCTGCCCGACTTCGTCATTCAGGCGGGCTTCAGTGCTTGCTTCGCAGCAAACCACCTTGCGACTTACTAACAGGCTTCGCCAACTTGCCTGTAAGGGATTTACACCCTCTGGAATAATTCGGTATCTTTCGATACCTACGCCCATGCTGGGCGCACACAAAATGTTTATCGCATGGCGGGGGGACGTGTTGTGTTGTAGTTTTTGTTTCTTAAATTCGTCTCGTCTGGGGGGAGAATTAAATCTTTCAAATCCCGCCACGACAACATGCACCAACGTTAGCGGCTAACCACACCAAATGCAGAAACTCTTTTTAATTCTGGCTCTTTCCTTTGCGACAATTTTTACATTGACACGCTGTGGATTTGACTGTGTTGACAAAAAAACAGGAATGCACAAATCCAGCCAAACAATGGAAGAAGCTCAAAAAAAAGAGCTCTTTAAATTTGAGTTTATTGCCGACAAGACTACATTCCAACTTGACAGCGGACTAATATTTAATATTAAAAAAGCATGGGTGGAAAGCAGTTGGTCTTACGAATGTATAGACAATAGAGCGGAAGTAGTAAAAGATAGTTCCTATCAGTTTGTAATTGATGCGGACTATAATGGAAACATAATTAACTCAAACTATTGGTTAGAGAATAATCATCTAGGTGCTGTTCTAAGTTTCGACTATACGGGGCAGGACACAATTCAACTTGTTTTGTATAAGAGAAGCTCCTACACATTGATTGAAGATAAGATGAAAGTAAACACGATAGATTTTATAAGGCGAAAGGTCAGCCGCTAACAAAGGTATTGCTGCAAGCATGGCTGGACGTTGTTATCTTCGGCTGCGGTTCGCTTATCGGCAGCGGTTCGGGCAGGACAAGCATTTTTGGGCTTTTGTTTGTCATCTTTTACTTTTATATCTTTATTCATCAGCGGTTGGGGGCGGATACAGCAATGAATTCCCTGCCTGCAGCAATACCCAATCGTTAGCAACAATTGGGTGGCTTCGTGGATAGTGACGGTTAATTATTGATTGTAGAGACCGATAGAATAAAAATATTGTTAGCGATTCCACGTTAGACAACTGACAACAAGTTAAATGACGATGAAGAAATTTAGTCTCACAGTTATAATAATAATCTGTTTTTTAAATTCTACCCTCGGACAAAATAAGACATATTTTGGACTCGAATTTTCAGTGGCTAACGACATTTACAAAATTACCGACAATGGTGATTATTTAATAAACGTGCCTCTTGTTGACGGACAAGGAGGTTTCAACTTAAGACATGAAATAAACAGAAACATTTTTGTCGAAACAGGATTGATATTAAAATATTATTGGCAGGGCTTTGGATTCAAAACAATACCTTATTACGGCAGTTCGAGTAGTGACCCTTCATGGATAATTCCGATACGTTTAGGTCTTAACTTTAACCTTTACAAGAAGAAAATATACTTAGTTCCTGTTTTGGGTTATTCCCTTGGTATTAATCCGCCATTTGGTTATGGTTCAGGCCGCGGAAAGCAAACATCAAGTACTACGACTATAACTTACAATTACACGGAGAACCCCGATGTGACACGCTATTTTTCACTTTTGCAAATAGGTATTGGTTTGGAATTTAAACTCTTTAAAACAATTCTATTTTCAATCTCAACAAACTATTATAGCGGTTTCAAAAAGACAACCTATTTAGATATCAATTACACGGTAAACAACTCAAACCAAACGACAGGGACGGCTATTAGCAAAGGTGAGTTTTGGTGTGTGACTACAGGGTTAAAATATCCCATAAGCAATTTTTGGACAATGAAGGAAAAACTCGGTGGACAGTGAATTCAAAAATATTGGAGTTTGGCTTCGTTGACAGTTGACTACTCGTTGACTTGAACCTAATCGACAAATTGGACGAGAGAACGGCTGACGATTAACGGACGAAACCCAACTGTTGCCAATCGAGTAGACGGCCTCACCGGATTTTTCACCGATGAGGTGCGCCTCTCACACCACGTAGCGTACGGGTCTCGTACTACGCGGTTCGCTGAGCATAATGCAACCGCTCTTTACACCAATTGCATCTTTGTTCTACTTTAACGTAAGGCTAGTAAACTATAACGTTTAAACCTCCTTACAGCATTTGGAACAACTCAACGTTCAGTCCTTCATTGGATCGTGAGACCTCCGTAGTGCTTACGGCTCGTTGCTTCCAACTACTATGACCTCTGCTAACTTCTGTATGTCTAGTAAAACGAAACTAGATACAGACCTCCCCAGGTAAGACGTTTATCCTTCGATCTATCGCTGCTGCATCTACAGGAACGGGCTAATACATCTGAAGGGCTTCGCCAAGATGTGCTGACTCACCCGCCCGAACCTGCCTCGGTATGCAGTTCATGTTCTTCAGTACAGATCTTTGTAGTCCTGCTTTCTTCACTGTATGCCTCACGACAAACCAGCTTGCAGCTTACTAATGAGCATCGATGTTGTGCACATGAGGGACTTGCACCCTTTGGATAATCTGTCCATATTCACTCCTTGAATATGAACACGCCATACTGGGCGCACACAAAAGCTATAAAACATGTGCTGTAGTGTAGGTAATTATAAAGTGTGCTTATTTACTTCACTCATCACGTGGGACAATGGAATCAGATTTTAGCCGCACACGTTTCATAGCTAAACGTTGTGCCTCATTTGAAAAAAAAATATTGCGAACTAAATGAAATTATTTCCAACAAAAAATTTTACGGCTGAATTGACTGAAAATAGCGCAACAGCAATGGCGGAATTAAAACGGAATACGGATATAACGGATTCGCTTGTTTCGGATTGGACTAAAAAAGCATTTCGCGGACAAGTAAACGAAAACGGATTTAAAATAATATCGTCAGAAATTGGACGTGGAGCAATATGTGTGCTAATTGGAAAATTTGACGGAAAAAACGGGGAAATAGAAGTGCGAATTCATAAAGCGTTTAAGATTATGTTTTCGATTTTAATGCTTATGCCAATTATCGGATTTGGGATTGTGTTTTTAACAACCGAAATTGAAAAATCTATCGGAATTATTTTTCCAATGATAATGGGAATTTTATTTGTGAGATTTGTATTTATGGAGTTGAGTTTTCGCATCGTGTCAAGAACTGGAATTAATAAATTGAGTAAAATATTAAGAATAGAAACGCTGGAAAAAAACGAGGCACAACACCGTGTATAAGCCATTGCTGGGTCTGTGCCAATCTGGAAAATTCTTGGGAATTTTCCAACGGAGTTTTGTACTTTTAATGGCTCGTGCTTTAACACGCAACGGCTCATACACATCAACGTTATCGGCAACCCTATGACGACAGTGCAAACATCAACTTATTAGTGCTAAAAAAGAACGATGACTAACGAAGTTCAAGAGATAGATTTTGTTGGAGAACAATTGCTCCGAGACTTTCTTGAAAAGGAAATAACCAATTGCTTAATTCCAATCAATCAACTTCCACTCAAAAACCAAGAGATACTTGACTACGATTATCTTGACCTAAGAAACTATCTTCAAAAATTATATCTCAAAGGAGATGACTTTGAAGTATCGGGCTTTGAAAGTTTCATATTTCACCTAATCCAAAACAGAAGAGAAAGTCTTGAAAACCTCTTCTACTTAGGAAAAATATATTCAAGAATTAAAAGTCCACTTGTGATTTATACAATTATTTATTCCAATTACCACGAATGGAAATTGCAGAAAAGATTTAAGCCACTCTATCCCATTAAGAGGGATTTTGGAATAAGCTCAGATTATGTACGCGGTTTTGTATTCCCACATTTTGAATTGAGGCGTTTTGAATATCCAATATACTTTGATGAGATAAACAACTTCTTGACATTATTCTTTAAGAATTCACACAATATGTTTTCAAATATTGACTTGCAGGATTGCTTGGACTATCAATCAAAAGCAATTCTCTTTAATAAGGTTTCTCCTGACAGATATGAGCAAACTTTAAAAATAGGTTGCAGAGTTTTAGCAAGAGGTTTTGATACTGTTTATTGGCACATTGCGATTACAAAGAACATCAGTTTAATAAAGGACACTATTCAATTTTCCGTTAGTCAGATTGAAAAATATCAATTAAACCTTAACTATGATTTTGGTTTCGGTGACGAATACTACATCTTTCAACAATTTGTCTCAATCAAATATCTCATTGATACTCTTGGTTCAATTCCAAATCACTTTGAAGAATTTGAGGCTCTCTTTCAGCAGTTGGATAAGTATCCAAAACTTAAAAATGAATTAGCTAAAGCGAGAAAGAGGCAACAAAGACTTTTAAAAACTCCCAACTATAAATACAGCATCAGAGCAGGTTCTAACCTTGATTATTTTTACGATTTTGGACTTGCGGATTATGAGATAATTGAGAAGTTAAGATTTAAAGACCTTTCCGAACATGAGACCGTTGTTTATCCCAACGATGATATTCACAGTAGCGAATACTACTATTTTAGTTACAGGAAAGCAATTCTTTCAAAGTGTAAATACCCAGATAAGATTAACGCCAAGTCAGAAAGGGAAATGAGTAATGAAGTTCGAGCCGAGTTAGGTGTTCCAAGATTTGGTGAGGGTTGGAAAAACGAAACATTTTTGTTCAAGATTATTTATGAGTTATTTGAAACAGTCGGAGTTGAGGTTATTCATCATTATAGACCATCCTTTCTAAAAGGACAAGAGTTAGATATTTATTTTGAGCATGACGGAAAAAGAATAGGAATTGAATATCAAGGGTTGCAACATTTTGAATCCGTTGACTACTTTGGTGGTGAACTAACTTTTGCGGCAACGGTTGAAAGAGATGAAAGAAAAAAAAGAATTTGTATAGAAAATACTGTCACTTTAATCTATGTAAACTATGACGAAACAATTTCTCAAGACTTTGTTCTTAGACGACTTAAAGAATATGGAATTCAAACAGACAGAAGATTTGGAACGACACGACTTCGGGCGGAAAGCAGTGCAGCCGATAACAGCACCTACAAAAAATTGGCGGTTCAGTGATTAAATGATCCCGATAGCTATCGGGATTGTGCTTCCCCGCCTGAATGACGTAGTCGGGCAGGGTATCAAGTTTTGTGGTGGCAGACAGTTTAGTGCTTCGAAATCGCCAACTTCTTGTAGCTGCAAATCGTTATGCACAAGGCTTTCGGAGAAATTCTCCCACGATTTGATAGTTGAAAATATCTGATTTTTCAACAAGCCATCGATGTCAATTCATAACTGACTTTGGACTATTTTTTCGTAAATTAGAACCTTGAAACAAAGAATATATATTGACACATCAGTATTTGGGGGTTACTTTGATGAGGAGTTTGCAGAACATACTATTCCTTTATTTGAACGACTTATAAGTGGAGAGTTCATTTTGCTATTTTCGACAGTAACTCAGGACGAGCTTGAAAATGCTCCCGAAAAAGTAAAACAACTTGTGAAAAGTATAAAAGCCGAATTAACTGAGTTTCTTGATACTACGGATGACACTGTTGACTTAGCGACAGAATACATAACTGAAGGAGTCGTTGGACAGACTAGTTACGCTGACTGTTTGCACATTGCCTTAGCAACAATAAACCGAGCCGACTTTCTAGTAAGTTGGAATTTTAAACACATTGTCAATGTACAACGAATACGTGGGTACAATTCGATTAACATAAAAAATGGGTATAGACAAATAGAAATTCGTTCACCTAGAGAATTTGAGAAATATGAAGACGATTGAAAAACAATTTGACGCAGTTAAATTCATGAGACAGCAACGTGATAAACTGAGTGATAAATTATCAAAGATGACCAAGACTGAAATAATCGAGTATTTCAGGAGACGTAAAGGGGAGACTGCCATAAAGCCCAGTGCATAACAAAATGTTTCTGCAATGGTGAGGTGTAAGCTATAAGTTTTTATCTTCGTTCCACGTTTGGTTTCGTGTGACGGGACGCGGCTTCGGAAGCGCACCACTGCAGAAACACAAACGTTGGCAGCAATTGGTGAAAAAAATTGAGAGACATTACTACTGATTGACAAAATATTGTGTCTAATGAGATAACAAAACAATTAGGATTATGAAACGAGTTATAATTTTATTCATAACATTGCTCGTTTTGGTTTTTTCTTGTGACGACCACGAGATGACCAATACAGACACATTTGAAGTAACGGTTGCGGGAATTGGAATGGACTGTGGACTGGTTCTGATAGATTTAAATGAAAGTGATTTGGATAGAATTAAAAATATCACAGGATTTGATTGGAGTAGGTATCATGCCTATAACTTGGACAAGAATAAATTTAATGAAGTTGGACAAAAATTGATTGTAACCGTTAGAAAAACAAAAGACGATGAATTATTTCCTTGTACGACTATGGGACCGGGATATCCTTGGGTAACAATAACAAAAGTAGAATTTGGAAATTGTAACACAACAACTGTATGTAGCGAGACTCCGCCAACTGATGAAATTTGTGCTGCATATTTTACAATGTGGTTTTATGACAAAACAACATCATCTTGTAAAAAAATTGGATATAGTGGTTGTTCTAAAAAAGGATTTGAGACACAAGAGGAATGTGAATCTTGTAAGTGTAACGCGAATTAAACAGGAGAATGACGAAAGAACGGACTTTGCAAAATCGTTTATTCACGGTGGACAAGATTTCGGCTTTGTAAGATAATTAAGATTAATACCAACTGCTGCCAATCGAGTAGACGGCCCCGCCAGTTGTAACTGACGAGGTGCGCCTTTCACACCACTGTACGTACGGGTCTCGTATACAGCGGTTCATTGAATTGTGGAGATACTTTTTCGTAATAAGAGAACATGGATTAGTAACCTCTTTTAATAAGCCTTTCAATTGTAATCGTTGTTCCTAAGATAGGACTTTGGGCAACTGCCCAGCCACCCATTCTGGTTCTACTCCAAGCATCTCAATATAATTACCTTCTAGAACTAATTCATAAGCTATACTTTAACTGTATCTTTGCGTTATTCTAATTTGGTATATTCCACAATACTGTTTGCTATGCTTTTATATGTCCAAATTACCCAAAGCACATAAATTTATTGATCTTTCAGACTATGGAAGACCAATAGCGAAAGTTATCGCGAACGCATTAAAGAATACTTCTTTCACTCCTATTCACGTTACAATTGGATTTATATTATCTGGCCTCATTGCAAGCTATTGCATTCTTGAAGGTTATTACAGGCTAGCCGCATTCTTTTTAATTTTCAAGTCTATCTTAGATGCTGCGGATGGTGAATTGGCTCGTGTAAAGCAAAAACCATCATATACCGGTCGTTACTTAGATTCTGTTGCAGACATTATATTGAATCTTTTATTTTTTATTTCCATCTGGTATATTACCAACACTAGCATTTGGATATGCCTTTTAGCATTCATAGGCTTACAATTACAGGGCACGCTTTACAATTACTACTATGTTATTTTAAGAAATAAATTTCATGGCGATACGACTAGCCGTGTGTTTGAAAGCAAAACACCAACAGCATTGGAAGGCGAAAAACAAAAGCATGTGAACATTCTTTTTGGTTTGTATAAATTATTGTATGGTGCTTTCGATAAAACACTCTATGTCTTAGATGGCAATGCAGATAAAGGTATGGTATTACCAAAGTGGTTGATGACAAGTGTGTCTACGTTAGGTTTGGGCTTTCAATTACTCATTATTGCAGCTATGCTTATATTAGGCTTAAAAGCCATCATTCTGCCTTTCTTTTTGATTTATACAGTTATGGTTTTTGTTTTAATTGGTATTAGAAAGTCCTTCTATCAAGAGCTGAAAGAGAACGGTGACAAAGAATTCACTATTAAAAAAATCAATGATACTGAGTGGAACTGGCATGAGGTATATTCAGAAATATTCACCCATGTTAAAAGAGCTAAACAACCTGGAGAACCCTTGTATTCAACTTTCAAGTTTGATAATTCAGGAGATGAGCAAGTCGTAAATTTCGCATTGACGGCAAACAAATGTGATGTAAGCGAAATTACGATGGAGATAAATAATTACAAGAAAATATAGATTCCTATAACCATAAAAGAAGGCCAGACACTTAAATACACTGATGGTAATAAAGTGATTTTATACGATTCTAACTGGCAGATAATTGGCAAACTTAAAATTGACCTTTCTGATCTTAAAATTAGCAAGGGTGAAAATTTGATTACCGTTGATTGTAATTTTGAAAGAGCGGATAATGAGGCTTAAGTTAAAGTAGAAATCAGAACCTATGGAAAAGACCAAAAAGTTATTTTGATTAACTAAAATACGTTGATTACAAAAAAATAGCGCATACCGCTGTAAGTCTTTTATTAAATAAGACAGGCTCTTTAGCAATGAAGTTAAATGGGTGTTTCTGAATTCAAAAATCGAGATCGTTCTTTAGTAAATGTCAGAGTCAATTGATGCATGGCTCGCGTGCAGGCAATGTAAAGCAGGCTTCTATCCAAATCTGTTTGATAATATTCAGCCGAAACAAATGGAACAATCACTTCATCAAATTCAAGACCCTTGGCCAATGGTATGGTGGTGATCACAACGCCTTCGCGGAAGGATGTGCTTTCAGGGGTGAGCAACGATACATCTTGTGAATTAAGTGCTTTATAAAGTGATTTTGCCTGCGATAATGTTTTACAAATAATGCCCAACGTTCGATGCGAAGAATTTTTAAAACGGTCTACAGCCTGCTTGATTTCTTCCTCCTCTTCCTCGGGTAATTGAAACCCTTTCACTTCGGGTTCAGGTCCATGTCTTTCAACAGCTATCAGATCAGGATTGGGACTGATGCGTTGAGTGAATTTGGTAATTTCATAGGTGGAACGATAACTTCGAAACAACTTCACAACATCTGCATGCGGAAAAACCTTTTCAATTTCTTCAGCCGTTGAACTACTATATGCATTAATCGCCTGACTGGCATCACCCAGAATAGTTTTCTTACAACTGAAAATCCTTGCCAATACTGCATATTGAATGGGTGTGTAATCCTGCATTTCATCAATAACCAGATGCTTTACTTCCTGATATGACTTACCTTCTTCCAATCGCATTTTGCAATAGATCAATGGAAATACATCGGCATATTCTAACACATTGTTATCAATCCTGAATAACTCAGGACGACCTACCCAACTATAAAATTCCTTATAAAGAGAAAGCAGGCTAACATTTCCGAATGAGCCAGAAAGGGCTCTATAAATTTGTGTTTTTTCATGCCCCGTTAACTTCCGTTGCAATAAAGACTTTACATGCGATTGTACTTCGCTAATTACCATCGGGATTCTATTCAGCATCGGTATTCGTTGAAAGGTTTTAAATCGCTCTTGAATAAATATCGATGGCACCAACATACGGCCAACCTGTATACTGGGTGCAGCAAATAAATTGTTCTCCAGGTGAACAAGGTATTGATTCAGTTGGCGGGTAAGCTCCGAAGAGGATTTGAATCGGATACGTTCAAGAAATCCTTCATCTTTTTTATTTAGGATAGTGAATACCTGTTGGAGAAAATTCTGAAACTGAAATTTGTTTTCGAGCAAATCATCTGCCAACTCGTCCATACCTATCTCAGGTATTTGCGATTCCCCCAGTTCAGGTAGCACATTCGAGATGTAATCAGCAAACACTTTATTAGGAGAGATAATCAGTATATCTTTTGATTTAATATCATCTCTAAACCGATAGAGCAAAAAAGCTATGCGGTGAATAGCAATGGAAGTTTTACCCGACCCAGCAACACCCTGAATAATCAGCACTCTAGAAGTTTCATTTCGAATGATTGCATTCTGATCGCGTTGAATAGTCGCGACAATATTTTTCATTTTGTCATCAGACGACTGACTCAATTCTTTTTGTAACACATCATCCTGAATGTTTACATCATTCTCGATCATGTATTCCATCTTTCCCTTCCTTATCCGGTACTGTCGTCTTAACTCAATCGTTCCCTTCACTTCACCCCCGGGTGTTTCATACCAGGCATCGCCCAATTCAAAATCGTAAAACATCGAGGCGATCGGTGCGCGCCAATCATAAATTGGATACGTCTCTTTTGCCACATCAATAAAGGAATGGACACCAATGTAAATCGGCATTCGCTCGTTAATGGTGGCTCTCACAAAATCAATCCGCCCGAAATAAGCAGCGTCAAGAAGTTTGTTGAGTCTGCGTTTTGCAGCAATGTTCGACTCGCCATGAAAAGCCATTCGCTTAAACGATTGACCGGCCGATACCCGGTCTGCATCATCCATTCCCGATCGCTGATCATTCAGATATTCTTGATCTTGCCTGAACTCTTTAGAGAATTGCTTAGACGAATCATCAACCTGCCGAAGCGCCCACGCTAATCGCTGTAGAATCAGATCCAGATATTCTCTTTCTTCTTGCTCTGTTGAATGAATGAGGTCCATTAGTTGTTTTAAACGAATCAATTTTGCCGAAGGGCAGTGAAATGAGATCGCAAAGGTATCTACGACAGTTTATTCATCATAGCTTCAAAAACTTATTTTGGAATAAAGTTAGCTACTGGCTCATTCATTTGCTCAACATAATTCATGACAAGGTAAAATGTAGGATAAGCTGATAGTAAGCGGCCACTTTCAAGTGAAAAAGCAATGCCTGTGCAGCATAGACTAACCTGATTCAGCCGCTAATAAAATATAGAAAGAATCAACTCCTTCTTTATCGGCAATACTTTTCTAAAGTTCCTTTTCCAGAGTCCGTCTCCGGAAAGCGAATTTTTTCTAAAACAGATATTATGAAAAGAAGAATATCATCTGATATTTACTATTTTGGATCTTCTTTTTATTGAGTTATTACAGTAATTTAATCCTTACCAACTTAGAAGCATGCCTATTTACATGGATCTGCATATTGTTCCGGGAATCACGGCCAAAGGCGCTGCCGAAGCGCATCTTCAAGACTTACTGATACAAGCGGATTATCAATGCAACTGCATGACCTACTGGGTGGACGAGGCTAAGAACAGTGCCTTCTGCTTGATTGACGCACCTAACCCGGAGGCAGTTAAAGAACTGCACAACAGAGCGCATGGACTAATGACCCATCAAATCATTGAAGTGAATAGTACCGTGGTGGAATCTTTTCTCGGAAGGATTTACGATCCCGAGTCAGCAGCGTTGGAAGGAAAATTAAAAGTATTTAATGATCCTGCTTTTAGAATTTTGATACTAATAAAAACAGTTGATCCAATCATATTATCAAATAAGATAGGAAAGCTTGAATACGAGAAGCTATTTAATAAGTATCAAGAGGTATTCACACATACCGTTCAACATTTTGAAGGAAAGATTGCTGAACAGTATGAAGATATTTCAATTACGAGTTTTGTAACTACTTTCAAAGCGGTTGGCTTTGCAACAGCCCTGCATGAGGAGTTTTCAAAACCAGAGTATGATTTATTTAATGTTAAAATCAGTATCAATGCAGGTTTGCCGGTTACGCAAAACGCCAGACTTTTTGGAGACGCAATTGAGTTGGGCGAGCGTCTGTTAATGGCAGCAGCGAGTAATCAAGTTATTGCCGCTTCTATCATCAAGGAAATTTCACATAAGAATTACTTTCAGCAGCAAAACTCTGTTACTGCCTTGTCCATCATGGATGAAAACAGGCTGAACCAGCTGATAGATGCGTTGGAAGAGAGTTTTATGAACGAATCGTTTATGGTTGACAACCTTTGCAAGAGTATGTCTGTAAGCAAATCAAGTTTGAACCGACTAATCTTAACCTTGTTTGACAATACACCCAATGCGCTGATTAATGAATTTCGTTTGACTAAAGCTTTGCAATTACTAAGAAAGAGCGGAGACACTATCTCTCAAATATCTTTCGCAACAGGCTTCACCAGCCCATCCTATTTTTCTAAATGTTTTCAAAACCACTTTCAAATAACGCCTACACGTTATCTGGAACTTTTAAAAGATATCAAAAAATAATCTCTGCTTATTTTATTTGAATCAAAATTACCTGCTTCTGAATCAATTTTAATATTCTAGGCCTAATCGTGTGTTTAAGTTTGTAGCGTAAAAACAACAAACCAAAATAACATACTTTATGAAAGCAAAATTTATTATGTCACTTGGCTTGGTTGGCCTCTTGGCAGGTTGCAACCAAAAAGAAAAATCTGTAAGTAACCAATCCACAAAAGAAAAAAAACTATTTCTTGATGTGCACGACATTGGGCCGGGCAAAGTAACCGCTGCAGCCGTGGCCGATGCACACAAGAAAGACCTTGCCGTGCAAGATGAGTTTGGTGTGAACTTCAAAAATTATTGGGTGGACGAGCAGGCAGGCAAAGTCTATTGCCTTGCGGAGTCAAACTCTGAAGCAAACATGTTTGATGCCCATCAAAAAGCGCATGGCTTGGTACCCGATTATATCATGCAAGTAACCGAAGGCATGGAGGCTAAACTAAATGGCAAGCAATTATTTTTAGATATCCATCACTTAACACCGGGCAGTGTTACAGCCGCAGCCGTTGCAGGGGCCCATGAAAAAGACCTGGCCGTGCAAGGCAAATATGGTGTGAACTTTATCAACTATTGGGTAGATGAAAAATTGGGTACGGTCGTTTGCCTATCCGAGGCGCCCGATTCGTTAGCCATTATTCACACCCACACCGAAGCCCATGGCTTGGTTCCTGCCAAAGTGCAACGCGTTACACAAGGTAATTAGGTTTTTCTATTCAAGCTTAAACTATAAAATCATATGAACCGACTTCTCCTACCGCTGCTGCTTTGCAGCATTTTAACCCAGGCCCAAAACATTTTACGCGTAAATAACAATGTGGGCGTAAATGCACCTTATACTACCCTAGCGGCTGCAATTACTGCCGCAGGTGCCAACGACATAATTATGGTGGAAGGTTCTTTGGTAGCTTACGCTGACATAACTATTAACAAAAAAGTGACTATCATAGGTCCCGGCTATTTTCTCTCGGAAAATCTAAACCTGCAGGCTAGCCCTTTCTTATCTGCTTCAATAGCAACATTAACGATTACAACGGGGGCGGATGGCTCCTCTTTCCATGGAATGAATTTTACCAGTAGCATAGGGATGCCCCAAGGCATCTCAGTAAACAACATAACAATTTCAAATAGCCGGATGAATGCTATTGCCCTATTTGGCATTGGTAATAATTTTTTCATAAGCGGATGTTACATCAGTAACTTATTTAATTTTTCACCACCCGCAACCTATACGGGAACCACTCTAACTAACAATTATATTGGAGGAATTAGTGGCACTTTTTCTACATCGGCTACAAGTCTGGTTACACTCACACAAAATGTTTTTGGCGGTACTGTTGGAAGTCTACGAAATTGTGACATCCGTAATAATATTTTCTTATCAACTATTAGCGGACCTGCCACTGGTGCTTTGATTAAGAACAACGTATTTAATGGAAGCCAAGCTTCCTTATCGAGCTTAGACGCTCCCGTTGATAACACCAATGTTTTCAGTGCCCTTACTTCAAATCTTTTTATTGGTCTTACCGGCAACACCACCGATACGCAATGGAGACTGAAAGCCGGGTCGCCCGCCATTGGTGCCGGCATAAGTGGTGAAGATTGCGGAATGTATGGGGGCAACACCGCCTACCGGCCTTCTGGTATTCAACAAGGTCAACCTACCATCACCAATTTTACAACGCCTGCCAGTGTGCAGCAAAACGGAACACTGAATGTGAAGGTGAGTGCAAAAGTGAATTAGAAATTAACTAAAGCGCATAGCCAAAAAAAAACTTGGTCGCGTTGAGCTTATTAAAACAGAAAAAAACCTGCACTTTATACTCACACCTATGAAAAATAAAATCTTCTTCTCAGTGCTCTTGGCTGCATTAATTGCAAGCAACGCACAATCGCAAACAATACGAAGGGTAAGTAATGCACTTGGTGCTGGTGCGCCTTACTCCACCATTCAAGATGCGCTAACAGCAGCAGTTAATGGCGATATTATTTTAGTGGAAGGAAGTCCAACGGCATACAGCGGAGCAATTTCCCTTACTAAGCAAGTTACCATACAAGGCCCTGGTTATTTCCTTGATCAGAACATAGGCTTGCAAGCCAACCTGAATGAAGCTAGTATGGGATCCATTTCATTTAATGCAGGTAGTGCCGGCAGTACAGTAAGAGGTATGAGGACAGCTGGAATAATCGTTAACGTATCCAATATCACCTTTTCCAATAATTACATTGTTGGTTTGTTAGATATCAACACCGCATCAAACAATATTGTCATTTCAGGAAATTATGCATCAAGTATTATTCGGTCATTTGCCAACGTAACAAGCCTGCTTGTTTCCAATAATTATCTTGGAGGTGGTATTAGTTTCAGTCTTTCTGTTACTGTATTGGGTGTTGTTACTAACAACGTAATTGCATTAGGTGGCTCTGGCTATTACCTGCAGAACTCAACAATAACGAACAATATATTTTTAGCGACTGGCACCACAATAGGTAATACCCTCAATTCAACTATCCAAAACAATGTCTTTGTCAGTGCATCGCAAGCGGATGCCGATGCTACCAATGTATTTGGCGCCACAGCCGCGAATCTATTTGTTGGCCTCACGGGCAACACTACTGATACGCAATGGAAATTAAAGCCGGGCTCACTCGCTATTGGGGCAGGAGCGGGAGGAACAGATTGCGGTATGTATGGAGGCACTACTCCCTATAAAATTTCGGGGATAATGACCGGCCAACCAACCATTACCAATTTCACTACACCGGGCACGGTGCCTGCAAATGGAACGCTGAATGTAAAGGTAAGTGCCAAAGTGAATTGATAATTAGCTTAAGCGCAAGATGCGTGATTAAGTGACTGAAACTATTGAATGATAGGCTTAGATAAAACATCAAATGGATAAATCGATACTGACGAGTTTGTTTTCTTACCCAGGGTACTTCTCTAAACTACCGGATGCATGAGAAAAATTTCTCTTATACTTTGTACACTGCTAGTGAGCGTGGCTGCTTTGGCGCAGAACATCACACGCTTCGAATATTTTTTTGACACCGACCCAGGCTATGGCTTAGGCACGATTACGAATGTTACACCTGCCACAACCATCACCGATTTTGATATTCCGATTTCAACCAGTTCGCTCAGTACAGGCTTTCACAAACTTTACATACGCGCGCAGAATGCAACCAACCAATGGACGCACACTCAGCTGCGCAGTTTTTATATCGTGCCGCTCACTGCCTCAACCAACATTGCACAAATAGAATATTTTATTGATACCGATCCGGGCTTTGGCTTGGGCACGCAAGTTTCTTTCTCTGCTTCGCCAACCATCACCAACTTGGCAATAGATATTTCGGCCGTGCCGCTCACGTCCGGCTTTCACATTCTTTACGTGCGTAGCAAATCATCCGATGGAACATGGACGCATACCTATTTGCGCAGTTTTTATATCGTGCCGCTCACTGCCTCAACCAACATTGCACAAATAGAATATTTTATTGATACCGATCCGGGCTTTGGCTTGGGCACGCAAGTTTCTTTCTCCGCTTCGCCAACCATCACCAACTTAGCAATAGATATTTCGGCTGTGCCGCTCACGCCCGGCTTTCATAAACTCTATGTACGCAGTAAATCATCAGATGGACAGTGGACACACACACAACAGCGTAGTTTTTATATCGCCAATGTAGGCGTGGCGCAGAATCTGGTGAAGTTTGAATATTTCTTTGATACCGACCCGGGTTTTGATAACGGCATTTCTGCACCCGTAACGCCTCCTGTTCCCTCCGTTACCAACCAGGATATTTTTGCGGATGTATCAAGTCTTACAATTGGTAGCCATACCATTTATGTGCGGGCTAAAGATAGCGGTGGTGAATGGACACAAGTAACTACAGGTATATTTTCAGTAACAGCTGCCCTACCTCCCACTATCTCCAGCTTCACACCAGCGAGTGGCCCCGCAGGAACTGCTGTTACTGTTACAGGCACAAATTTTACAGGAGCAACTGGCGTTACGTTTGGAGGTACAGCAGCCACATTGTTTACAGTAGTATCCGCAACAACTATCACCGCAGTGGTGGGTACCGGGACATCGGGGAATATTTCAGTGATCACTCCGGCAGGTACTGCTACTAGCAGTTCTGCCTTTACAATAACACCAGCCGCTGCACTTCCAACTATTTCTAACTTCACACCAGCGAGTGGCCCCGCAGGAACTTCTGTTACTGTTACAGGCACAAATTTTACAGGAGCAACTGGCGTTACGTTTGGAGGTATCGCAGCTACATCGTTTACAGTAGTATCGGCAACGACTATCACGGCCGTTGTGGGTACAGGAACATCCGGGAATATTTCAGTAATCACTTCCGGGGGGACAGCTATTAGCGACTCAGCTTTTACAATCACTGTACCGAATACGATCACCATTTTTCCGCAGCCTATTTCTACCGCAGTATGTGATGGTGCTACCGCCTCTTTTACGGTTACAGCAGCGGGCACAACAAACATCGTTTACCAATGGCAAAAATTTAACGGAACAGTTTTTACGGATGTTGCCAATGGTGGTGGATACGGTGGCGCGACATCAATTGTATTAACGATTACTACAATCGGAGCGTTTGGTGCCGGGGATTATCGCTGCAAAGTATCGGGCGATTTTGCACCGGATGTTTTTTCTAACACCGCAACACTAACTGTTAATCCAATACCCATTGCGCCCAACGCTGCCATTGGTGCTAGCTTGTGTGGACCAGGTAGTGTAACGGTTTCAGTTAGTGGCGGAACAAACGGGCAATATCGCTGGTACATAGCAGCATCAGGAGGAACCGCGCTCACGGGTGAGGTGAATAGCTCCTACACCACTCCAACAATATCGGCCACCACCACGTATTATGTGGCGATAAATAATGGGCTATGTGAAAGTACGCGCACTGCGGCTACAGCCACGATCGTTGTAACAGCCACTCCTACAGTGACAGGAATTAGTGCCTGTCCTGGAAGCTCGTTAATATTGAAAGCCTCCGGTGGATTGAATGGCCAATATAAATGGTATTCAGATTTGGTGAGTGGAACACCGATTGCCGGATATGTTAATGATACGTTTACCACACCATTAATAAATTCTACCACTACGTACTATGTTTCTGTTACAGACAATGGTTGCGAGAGTTCAAGAACACCGGTGATTGCTTCTATTGTGACGGCAGGTTGTGCACCTGTCATTCCTTCACAACGATTTAACCTTCCCGTAGAAGGGAAAGTAGAAGTTGATCTTACAAAATTGATAACCATTAATGGAATATTAGATATAAGCTCAATTAGAGTATTGACGCAGCCGCAAAGCGGAGCGCTGGCAAGTATTTCCAACGGTATATTGACTATCGACTATAAAGGCAAGCCTTATGTAGGAAAGGAGAGCATCGTCATTGAAGCTTGTAGCACTACCGGTCTGTGTTCGCAACAAACTTTTAACATAGAAGTGGCTGGAGACATCATCGTTTACAATGCGCTATCGCCCAATGGCGATGGACTAAACGATTTTTTGAAGCTTCAAAATATTGAGTTACTACCCGATACTAAAAATAATCAGGTGATGATTTACAATCGCTGGGGCGATGAGGTATTTAAAGTGGATAACTATGATAATGCTGACCGCGTATTTAAAGGCGATTCGAATAACGGTAGCAAACTACCGAGTGGCACCTACTTCTATAAAATCGTTCTGAACAATGTAGGCAAAACCATGACCGGTTTTATTTCATTAAAATATTAAGTTCCGGTATATTTTTTAAGTAGTCTTAGCTGGTGTTTTTCCTCGGAAAACAATTTATGGTAGCTTAATTTTCAATACCCTGTTGGTGAACCCTTCCATTAGCAATTACGAAACACTAAGGGCGGGGATAGTTGCGGGTCGGGCGAGTTCCAGCAACAAAAGGCACAACGACTTGACACACGCCAAATTTTCTTTCTTGCCCGAAGACGCAGAGAATATGAATCCGTAAGTTTTTTATTTATCCCACACTATGCAATAGAAATGCATTTGCATAATTTGACGAATGAAAATCAAATACTTACGTTGAAAAATATTTTCCTCATTGGGTGATTTTCATTGTTAGGTCATGACGCTTCGGTCATGCTCCTAATAGTAGCGTCAGGGTTTAATATTAACATCCTGACAGTAAACGTCAGGATGGTCAACCCTACGGGCAGATTGTGCATCCTAATTCATAATCTAGGTTTATGTGCTTCTGGTTGTCAATCACGATTATGAAAGGCAGAAAATATTCTGAGTCTATTAATCCAGAACTATTGTGGCAGACTTTGTCTGATAAGGTTTAGCACTGCCACAGAGGATAACCGAATGTTTATTAGCCGATCTTTTGACAATTGTAATTTTTTGGTGACTGTATGATTTTTATCTGAATAGGCAATCCATACAGTTCCAACGGGTTTGTCGGCCGTGGCACCACCAGGACCAGCAATGCCACTAGTTGCAACACCAA
>Ga0163148_10002472_pt1 | contig 21989 bp, 23 predicted proteins | sample OliLakLV19MP7P2_FD_148606 | JGI IMG/M metagenome (GOLD analysis project Ga0163148, IMG submission 148606) | Freshwater microbial mat bacterial communities from Lake Vanda, McMurdo Dry Valleys, Antarctica- Oligotrophic Lake LV.19.MP7.P2 | ecosystem: Environmental > Aquatic > Freshwater > Lake >...
CTTTCGCCCATTGCGGAAAATTCCCCACTGCTGCCTCCCGTAGGAGTCTGGACCGTGTCTCAGTTCCAGTGTGTCTGATCGTCCTCTCAAACCAGATACTGATCGTCGCCTTGGTAAGCCATTACCTTACCAACAAGCTAATCAGCCGCAAGCTTCTCTTTAGGCGGAAAATCCATTTCACTCGAAAGCATATGGGGTATTAGCAACCGTTTCCAGTTGTTATCCCCCTCCTAAAGGCAAATTCTTACGTGTTACTCACCCGTCCGCCACTTGAGTTAAAAACTCTCGTACGACTTGCATGTGTAAAGCATACCGCCAGCGTTCATCCTGAGCCAGGATCAAACTCTCTTAAAATTTCCATGAATTTTTTTAACTTATTTCTAAAAGTCTTTCTATAGTTGAACTATAGGCTACTCGAGAAGGTAAACAAGAGATAGTTAGGTTAAAATTAATTTTTTTAACTTGAAAAAATATTTTATGTTAACACACTACCATTTTATTCATTTAAAAATTTGAAATAATTTAACTCTAATCAGAATTAATAATAGAAATTTATTTGAAGTTCTTTTTTGTAATGTAAATTTTAGCTAGTATATTAAGAAAATTTAAATGACTTTTTAATAGAGAGCAAAACTTATAAAATGGGAAATAAAAAATATTCGGAATTAAGTGATACTTATAGAATGAAACTTTTAAAACAAAATAATCGCACTTATTAAAATTTTTGAAAAAGCTTCTCAGTTTGCTGAAAGGTAAAATTTTAGATTTAAAAGAATTTCTATTAAAAATTAAAAATAAAATCAAAAAAAAACCTTGACAAGTTTTTTTTTTGAGATACCATTGATTAAAGATAATTTGGAATTTGTTACTAATTGATTATTGTTTCTAGAAATTAATAACTATTTAAATGTTTATATTTACTAACAAGATAAATATAGAATAAAATTTTATCGATTGTTTCCTATTGAAATTTAATAAATAAAATATATCTCATTCTATTATGCCGATAGTTTATGCCGATAGTTGGTTCAATTTAAGTTGAACCTTTGGTAGCGAGACCACAACACCTCTTACTATCTAGATAGTACTTAAAAGTCATCAATTGATCAGAATGAGGTTTTAATTTAGCAAACATAGCCAATCGAATATAATTTGGAGATTCAGCTATACTTGAAACCATTTCTTTCACAAAACAAGATCGTTCTCCAAATGCAATCGGAAAATCAATACCATCATATTGTTTTTTACTCAATATTTCGTTGAAAGATAAATTTTCAATTCGAAGTGTCCAAGCCAAGTTACCACTTTTGAAGTGATAATTATGTATAAACTTTACAGGGCCATATTACGTTTTCGTAAAAAGGACCACCCAAGTTCCAAAGTCTCCATCGATCGACGCTTATCTCTGATAAATCCGGTGCATTATTGGAAAGAACTATAATGTGGACATTCGAGATTTGAACCTCTCGATGCCGACCTCCAAACGAGGTTTCTAAGTGCCCTGATTTGGCGTCTTCTCTTTAATAAATTTCTGCCAAGCAAAAGGCTTCTCTAAAACCTTTTTTAAATGTGGTTTCCGTTCCGAAAAATTTAATTTCCAGGCTTCTCTAGAAATTCTAACGGTATATTCTTCGGCACTAAAATCTGTTTTTTTCAAACAATACTCTTTTTTTCAAAAGGGAATTGAACTTCCACATTAATGTGAGCCTGAAGGCATTCTTGGAAATATTCTAACACTTTTGGTCTCGTACAAATTGTATCCGTTTTCAACGCTAATTGATAGTGAGGTATGTTGGAGTCCTTTCCTAACTCAAACTGGCCTTGAAAGTCCTCTAAAGAGGTGCTGGTGCCATTTAAGTTTATGATCTCAAATTGTTTTAATACTTTTTCAATCTCTAACTTTTCTGGAAAATTCAATTCCTTTAATTCAAAATAAATTTGCATATGATCTAATCATATGATCTAATATTTTCCAGTCCACACTTTCAAACTGTTTGGGGTTAATAATTACCCCAAATTGCTTGCCTCGGGAAACATTCCCTTTTTTATTTTCCTTCTGATCGGAAACGGGAACTTTTCGGCTCCTAACTATGCCTCCAGCATAGTCATATATAAGTAAATATATACGGCACCGGCGTGTAATTATGTATGTTTATAAGACGTCACTATCTATATCTATATTTCTTTTATAATTTTCAGCTAATAAAATCAATTCAATAACGTCAACTACTGACTGACTTGCACAAATTAACAATTTCAAACCGCGTCTGTTTTCATTTTCTTGCTCACTTAGTACCTCATAATTATAATTTAGATCTAATTTTAGCATTTCACGATTTATTTGAGCTTGCAAAAGATTTTCTTGCTGTACTCTTAAATCTTCTCCACTTAAATAAGCTGTTACAACAGCTATACGTGCTTGAAAATTTTTTTGTTGTTGTGCCGTCAATTTTATTTAATTTGACTGCTATAACTTCTTGAGCTGTAGAAACTAAAACATATAGTGCCTGTAAAAAGCCCCAAGAGTCGCCATTTACAACTATGCTATTTATGTTTTTGTTTTTCATATTTATATTAAATAAAAATATTTAGGTATTCTTGAAACTAAAGTTAAGGAAGCTAGAAGAATTTTTTCTTTCAAAAAATTCTCTAGAACCCATTCTAAGCTTTTTAATTCTTCAGAAATAATCAAATATATTTGTCAACATGCATTAGAACAAAATTATGGAAATGTTCATTTATCATTGCTATACTTGTAAAAAATATATCTGTTTGAATTAAATTATCTTTCGATAATATTTCCATGGAAATAAAATCACTCAAATTATTCTTTTGAGGAAGTAAAGAATCTGATATTAGAGACAAATCAGCTGTTAATTTTTGTTGATTCAATTCTTCAACAATTTTATCTGGTAAAAATTGAATATCTAAATTTTGATAGGCTTTCTGCATATAATTTAAAATATCAGATCTTTCTTTGTACCAAAATTCTCTTATTTCATTTGGAATCTGATGACGATACCATAAAATTGGTAAATAATGAAAAACTAAAACATCTCTCATTTCTTCATTAATGAATAACTTGGTTTCCACTCCTTCACTCGGCAAAAAAGGCATTGTAAATACCAAATGATTTAAACTGTCTCCAATTACTCCAATTATTCCTAAAAAGACACTTCCAGTAATATTTACTCCAAGTATTGCTGGAATAATTCCTTGTAGAACATCTTCTGTCCAATCAACTACAGCAGCTAAATAACACCATGGAACAGTAAATGGATTTATATAAATATACCAAGATAAAGTTATCCTTAGTAATACAATTTGAAAATAAACCAGAAGACTTACAAATAGAACTTCACGAATAGTTTCTAATACTGATATGTCTAAACAAATATGTAATTTTACCTGAATAAATTCTGAGACCCAATCGGGTAAAAAATAAATATTTTTATAATTTTCAATATAAAAATTATAGAACCCTTCTTCTTTAGTTTCATAAATAAATCTTTGAACTGCATCAATTTTAGGTGCTGGACCAACTATCATTTCAAACCATGTTTCAGGTCGGTCAACTGGTGGCCAAAATGTACGATGAACTGGAAGACTATCAAGAAATTTTGATCTAGCATAGACATCACTTGGAAGATCCATAATAGTTGGCATTCCCAGATTTTCTGGGTATCCAAATAATCCAGCTATTTTTTTGAAGAAATTACTGATAATCTCATAAAAAGCAGTTCGTACTGGAACAAATTTTTCGTCTAAACTCATTAGTAATTTTAAATTGATTTTGACTTACAACTTAATAATATAATTAATAATCTAAAAAATCAAGAAAATTTATCCTTTATCCAAATTTATCCAGAGGGTTTTCATCTTTTACTTAAGATTCAAGTTCTCGGGATAGTAGGATTTGAACCTACGACACCCTGCTCCCAAAGCAGGTGCTCTACCAAGCTGAGCTATATCCCGAATAAAACATATACTCTACATTACTATGGTTTATAAAAAACTATGGTTTATAAAAATTAAGAGTAAAAATTTTGATATATACTATACTAGCTAGTAGTTTCTAAGACAAAGTGAATTTTAATAGTAAAAAGAATCTAATTCCACTTAAATTGTTCTTTTTAAACGAGTTCCAAGCATCTGCAGATGTCCTAGTCCGCTAGGCAACAGAGATATAGATTTAATACTAACTTAAATAATCTATTTTATGTTGCTATCTTACGATTCTAACATAATAAATATTTTTTAACTATATTAAATACTATATCCCCCAGCTCTGTGAGCCAGAGTTACTATTTTTTATTTTATAAAATAAAATTAGTAACGACCGCCTTCTGGATTAGCTTGAACACTGTAGCTCTTAGTCGTGTAAGCAATACGACGACCTTCAAGTTCTTGGCGTTCTAAATAGAAACCTGGCTCATTAGCAGGACGGTTTACGATAAAAGACATAACACAACTTTCAGTACCATGGCTTGCATCAAATGCATTAATACGGATATAACCAGCTGCGCATGATTTACGAGCTTCTTTTAATTCGAACATTACAGATGCAGGATCTTTAACATCAAATAATGGTAACCCCCATAATTCCCAGTAGCTATTACGAGGATGTGGATCATCTGTCCATTCAACGTTTAATGCCCAGCCACGTCCGACACAGTAAGCGATTTGTTTTTCAATTTGTTGATCAGTTAAATCTGGTAAAAACGAGAAACAACCTTGTGTAAGTCTCACTATTCAAATACTCCTTTAATTTTTTAAAAGTAACTTATTATACGTTTGCTGTAGGTGTTGTAGCGAAATCAGCTGTATCTGTAGATGTATAGTTAAAGCTAATATCTTTCCATAAATCTAAAGCTGTCTGTAAAGGACCACACGTTTTAGCAGCAATGCGTAAAATTTGTGGACCAACGTTATTGTTGAAGTAGTCAGCACCTTCATTACGAGCTAATATCATTGCTTCTAAAGCAACACGGTTAGCTGTAGCACCAGCTTGAATACCATCAGGGTGGCCAATTGTACCACCACCAAATTGTAATATTACATCATCACCTAAATAGTGAACTAATTGATGCATTTGACCACAGTGGATACCACCAGATGCAACAGGCATACATTTACGTAAACTAGCCCATGTCATTTCGAAGAAAATACCGTATGGTAAATTAACATCTAAATGAGTTTTTAATAAAGTATCGTAGAAACCTTTAATCATTAAAGGATCACCTTCTAATTTACCAACAACTGTACCAGCGTGGATATGATCTACACCACACATACGCATCCATTTACAAATAACACGGAAATTAATACCATGATTTTTTTGACGAGCATATGTTGAGTTACCTGCACGGTGTAAATGTAAAAGCATATCATTTTCACGAGCCCAGATAGCAGAACTTTGAATTGCTGTGTAACCCATTACTAAGTCAATCATAACAATTACAGAACCAACTGATTTAGCATAGTTAGCACGTTTGTAAACTTCTTCCATATTACCAGCAGTGATGTTTAAGTATGAACCTTTAACTTCACCTGTAGCTGCAGCAGCACGGTTAATACCTTCCATACAGTATAAGAAACGTTCTCTCCAACGCATAAACGGTTGAGAATTAATGTTTTCGTCATCTTTTAAGAAGTCTAAACCACCTTTTAAACCTTCATATACTACACGACCATAATTTTTACCAGATAAACCTAATTTAGGTTTTACTGTTGCACCTAATAATGGAATACCGTATTTGTTTAAACGTTCACGTTCTACAATAACGCCGGTAGCTGGACCTTGGAATGTTTTTAAGTATGAGTGAGGAATACGCATATCTTCTAAGCGTAATGCAGATATGGCTTTGAAACCGAATACGTTACCAATGATAGAAGCTGTTAAGTTAGCTAAAGAGCCTTCTTCGAATAAATCACATTCATAAGCTATGAAAGCAAAGTATTGATCTGTTGTATTTGGAACTGGGTCTACACGGTAAGCTTTAGCACGGTAACGGTCACAAGCTGTTAATAAGTCAGTCCATACAACTGTCCAGGTTGCTGTAGAAGATTCACCCGCTACAGCTGCCGCAGCTTCTACTGGATCTACACCTGGTTGTGGTGTAATACGGAATAATGCTAGAACGTCAGTGGCTTTTACTGCGTATGAAGCATCCCAGTAACCCATTTTAGCGTAAGGGATTACACCAGATTCGTAACGGTCACTTTTAATTCGAGTCCGTTCTGATACAGATTGAGACATTGATTTCTCCTTAGAATAAAAAGGCAATACTATAGTAGATATTTAACTAATTTAAATTAGTTCTGTTCGGTTGAATTAATTCTAGACAACCTTATCCACGATTATAGCATGATTTTTATAAGTTATTCATGTTTATTTGATACTATTAAATAGTTATTTAGAATGAAAAAAAGTTATAAGATAATTTTAATTCATTAAAAAATTATCTTATAATGTTAATCAAGAATTACTAGTATAGATAAAATTTTTTCAACAATTCATCAATGTATATAATATAAATTATTATAAAAATTAAATGGTTAATCAATCCAATAAAGTCTTGAATAAAGACATAACCAAATTAGTCAATCAAACTTATCAGTATGGATTTTCAACAATTATTGAAAAAGATATTATTAAAAAAGGATTAAATGAAAAAACAATCCATTTAATTTCACAAAAAAAGAAAGAAACAAAGTTTTTACTAAATTTTCGACTAAAAGCTTATAAAAAATGGAAACAAATGCCCGAACCTGAATGGGCGTATTTAAAGTTTCCACAACTTAACTATCAAGATGTGATTTATTATTCAGCACCAAAATCTCAAAAAAAATTAAAAGATCTTAGTCAAGTTGACCCTGAACTACTTAGAACATTTGAAAAATTGGGTATTTCATTAACTGAACAAAAAAGATTAGCAAATGTTGCAGTTGATATTGTATTTGATAGCGTTTCAATCGGAACTACTTTTCAAGAAGAATTGAATAAACATGGAGTCATTTTTTCTTCGATCTCTGAAGCTGTCGATGAATATCCAGAATTAATCGAAAAATATTTAGGTTCCGTTGTGCCTATTGGTGATAATTACTTTTCGGCTTTGAATTCAGCTGTTTTTACTGATGGTTCGTTTTGTTATATTCCTCAAGATACCGTTTGTCCATTAGATTTATCAACTTATTTTAGAATTAATGATCAAAAATCAGGACAATTTGAAAGAACATTAATTATTTCAGAAAAAAATAGTCAAGTAAATTATCTTGAAGGATGTACTGCTCCTCAATATGATACCAATCAACTTCACGCAGCTGTTGTTGAACTTATTGCATTAGAAAATGCAAATATTAAATATTCAACGGTTCAAAATTGGTATTCAGGAAATGAATTTGGAAAAGGAGGCGTTTATAATTTTGTAACAAAACGTGGATTATGCTCTGGATTAAATTCAAAAATATTGTGGACTCAAATTGAAACAGGTTCATCTATTACTTGGAAATATCCAAGTTGTTTAATGCTCGGTGATAACTCACAAGGTGAATTTTATTCCGTGGCTTTAACAAACAATTATCAACAAGCTGATACCGGAACAAAAATGATTCATATTGGAAAAAATACACGTAGTCGAATTATTTCAAAAGGTATTTCAGCGGGTAAATCAAAAAATAGTTATCGAGGACTTGTCAATATTACAAATAAAGCACTTGGTGCAAGAAACTATTCTCAATGTGACTCTTTGTTAATTGGTAATTTATCTAATGCTAATACTTTTCCTTTTCTCTCAGTTCAAAATTCAACTACTAAAATTGAACATGAAGCTTCTACTTCAAAAATCGGAGAAGAACAGATTTTTTACTTTTTACAAAGAGGCATTTGTTTAGAGAAAGCTGTCGAATTAATGATTAGTGGATTTTGCCGTGATATTTTTACAAAATTACCTTTGGAATTTGCTGCTGAAGCAGATAAACTATTAACTTTAAAATTAGAAGGAAGTGTTGGCTAATGATTTTAAATTCTCCTCTTTTAGAAATTAAAAATTTACAAGTTTCAATTAATAATAATAAGATTTTACAAGATTTAAATTTAGTAATAAATAAGGGCGAAATTCACGCTATTATGGGTCCAAATGGTTCTGGAAAAAGTACGTTTTCAAAAATTCTTGCCGGTCACCCAGCGTACTCAGTTTTAAGTGGCGATATTATTTTTAAAGGTTCTAGTATATTAAATCTTGATCCCGAAGAACGTTCACACTTAGGCATTTTTTTAGCTTTTCAATATCCTATTGAAATTCCAGGTGTTAGTAATGAAGATTTTTTACGTCTTGCTTACAATTCAAAACAAAAATTTTACAATAAGCCTGAAGTTGATCCACTCGAATTTTTAACAATCATAAGCGAGAAATTAGAACTTGTTAAAATGTCTTCACTATTTTTAAGTCGTAATGTAAATGAAGGATTTTCTGGGGGTGAAAAAAAACGAAATGAAATTTTACAAATGATTTTATTAGATTCCGAATTATCGATTTTGGATGAAACAGATTCAGGTTTAGATATTGACGCTTTAAAAATAATTTCAAATGGGATAAATAATTTTATGAATCCAACTAAATCCATTATTTTAATCACACATTATCAAAGACTATTGGAATATATTAATCCAACTTACGTCCATGTGATGCAAAATGGAAAAATTATAAAAACTGGCTGTGCTGAATTAGCGAAAGAATTAGAAAATAAAGGTTATGAATGGTTATAAATCTAAAATACTGTTTAAAATTGAGTTTTTTTATAATCTCCTACCTAAAAAGGAGTAAAAATATTTATAATTGTAATCGTTCCTGTATATTTTTTAATATTGGGTAATTTACTAAATTAGTTAAATTTTATGTACCCAGAAATTTTTTATTCAAATACGTTTTCATTATTAGCGGAGGTCGAAGTCGGAAAACATTTTTACTGGAATATTAAAGGATTTTTAGTCCACGGACAAGTTTTTGTAGTTATTTGGTTTGTATTTTTAATTTTACTGATATTTTCACTGCTAGGTACGACAAATACTGATCGAATTCCACATAGTTGGCAAAACTTTATGGAAGCAGCTGTAGACTTTGTTACCGATATTGCTAAAGATCAATTAGGTGAAAGTTTTTATAAAGATTGGATTCCATTTATTGGAACATTATTCTTCTTTATTTTTGGATGTAATTGGGCTGGTGCGGTAATACCTTGGAAATTAATAGAATTACCCCAAGGAGAACTTGCTGCTCCAACAAATGATATTAATACAACGGTTGCATTAGCTTTCTTAACGTCATTTGCCTATTTTTATGCAGGTTTAAGTAAAAAAGGTTTAGGATATTTTAAACGCTATGTTTCACCCCTTCCACTTCTTCTACCAATTAATATTTTAGAAGATTTTACGAAACCGTTATCACTAAGCTTCCGATTATTTGGAAATGTCTTAGCTGACGAATTGACAGTTTCGGTACTTACTTCATTAGTTCCTTTAGTAGTTCCGTTACCTATTATGCTATTAGGACTTTTTGCTGGTTCAGTACAAGCATTAATTTTTTCAACATTAGCTGCTGCTTACATCATAGAAGCTCTTGAATAAGTTATTTTACAAATTATTGCAGTTAGATTTTTTAAAAATTATATATATATACTTACAATTTAAAATTTATTATGGATTCTATCATTTCTGCTGCTTCTGTTATAGCTGCTGGTTTATCAATTGGTTTAGCTGCAATCGGTCCTGGAATTGGTCAAGGTAATGCTGCTGGTCAAGCGGTTGAAGGCATTGCTCGTCAACCCGAAGCAGAAAGCAAAATTCGTGGTACATTATTATTAAGTTTAGCGTTCATGGAAGCGCTGACTATTTATGGTTTAGTAGTCGCTTTAGCATTATTATTTGCTAACCCATTCAACAGCTAAAACATAGCATAATCTAAAGTGGAAATAATAAACTAGTTTATTATATCCACTTTAGATTAAACAAAATTATTTTTTAAATAATGTTTTGTTTTTAAATATCTAATATAAAAAATGAGATATTATTTTAATTTTTTAGTTCTGAAATCTTAACTTATTAATTTTAGACTATTAGAAAATCATTAATTTTATTAATGATTTTCTTTATTAAACAATTTTAATTCTATAGTATAGCATATAGATTTTATTATGATTAATTTTTCAATACTAATTTCAAGTTTCGAAGTTAGTGGTCCAGGTGGGCTATTTGATATTAATGCAACTTTACCATTAGTTGCTTTTCAATTTCTATTATTAATGGTTTTATTAAATATAGTTTTATATAAACCATTATTAACTATTATTGAAGAGCGTAAACACTATATTTTAACGAATCTTGGTAAAGCTTCAAAAATATTAGCAGAGGCCAACAAACTAACTACACAGTACGAACAAGAATTAACTAAAGTCCGTAAAGAAGCCCAATTAGAAATTACACACTCACAAAAAATTCACAAAGAAATTTTAGAAACTGAATTAAATCTTTCTCAAAAATATATTGATAATTTATTAGATACTATTCAAATATGTCTTGTTATTAAAAAAGATATAGCACTTAATAGTTTAGACGAAATCGTTAAACCATTGTGTGTTGATATTGAAGCGAAACTATCAATTTAAATTTTTTGTTAGACGTAATTTTCCTTTTTATAAGTGAACAGTTTATATAAAAACTAAAAAACATGGAAAATTTTGATCAAATTTTGACATTACTTGCCGAACATGAAGGTATTGGTTTAAATCTAGATATTTTGGAAACAGGTTTACTAAATATTTTGGCGCTAGTTGCAATTCTGATATATACTGGTCGAGATTTTTTAGGATCCTTATTAAAAGAGCGAAAAATAACGATTGTAAAAGGTGTCAAAGATGCAGAAGATCGTTTCAATGAAGCAAAAAAACGTTTCAATGAAGCTGAAAAGCAATTAAGTCAAGCAAATCTTGTTATTAGTGAAATAAAAAATGAAACTATAGCAACAAAAAAAGGATTACTTGAATCAGATGCATACCAAGTAAAAAAAGACGTAAAAATTCTTTTTGAACGAGCATTAGCCACTTTTAGATCAAAAGAACGCCAAATATTTATAGATATTAAACAGCAAATCATTTCTCTTCTATTAAAAAAAACTGTAATTCGTGCTCAAGAAGCATTTGGTACAAAAGAACTTGCAACTACATTAATTAATGATACTATTAATAAATTAGAAGGAGATTTATTATGAGTGCAAATCCATCAAAATCAAAAATTGCAGTTCCTTATGCACGTGCTTTGTTTGATTTTGCAGTTGAGAAAAACGTTCTGCATCAAATTACAGCAGACTTTCAAAATTTAGAAATTTTTTTAAATGAAAATCCTGAACTACCAGAATGTTTAAATAATCCAATTGTTAGTTCAGATGCAAAACGTGCAATTTTAACGAAAGGAATGCAGTCACAGGTTAACATTGAAACTTTTAAGTTTTTAATGCTTTTAGTAAATCGAAATCGAATTGATTTATTAAAATCAGTTATTGCTAATTATTTCGAATTTGTTTATCAAACCGCGTCAATTAAAATAATTGAAGTTTCAACAGCATTTCCCTTTACAAATTTACAAAAGAATACATTAATTCAAAAATTAAAAGAATTAACAAATGCAAGAGAAATTAGATTGTTCATTAACGTAGATCCTAATTTAATTGGTGGTTTCTTAATAAAAACTGAATCAAAAGTTATTGATTTTACTATTAAAAATCAATTAAAAAAATTAGCAAAACATTTAGATACTGTTTTAGAAATTTAATTATAAACAAATCTTTTATTAACCTTTTATTTTAAAATAATACAATGATAAATATTCGTCCAGACGAAATTAGTAGTATTATCCGTGAACAAATTGAAAAATATGATCAAGCTGTTAAGGCAGATAATATTGGTACTGTATTACAAGTTGGTGATGGTATTGCTCGAGTTTACGGCCTTGACCAAGTGATGAGTGGTGAACTTGTAGAGTTTGAAGACAAAACACTTGGTATTGCTTTAAACTTAGAGAATGATAACGTTGGTGTTGTGCTTATGGGTACAGGCCGCCAAATCCTAGAAGGTAGTACCGTAAAAGCAACTGGTAAAATTGCTCAAATTCCAGTAGGCGAAGCTTTTTTAGGTCGAGTTGTTAATTCATTAGCTACACCAATTGATGGCAAAGGTGAAATCCTATCATCAGAAAGCCGATTAGTTGAATCAATGGCCCCTGGTATTGTTAGTCGTAAATCTGTTTGTGAACCATTACAAACTGGAATTACATCGATTGATGCTATGATTCCAATCGGTCGTGGTCAACGAGAATTAATTATTGGTGATCGTCAAACTGGTAAAACTTCAATTGCTGTAGATACAATTATTAACCAAAAAACAGAAAATGTAGTCTGTGTTTATGTTGGTATTGGGCAAAAAGCATCAACAATAGCGCAAGTTGTAAACGTTCTTGCCGAAAAAAATGCACTGTCTTATACTATTGTTGTTGCTGCTAGTGCAAATGACCCAGCGACATTACAGTATATTGCTCCATACTCAGGTGCAGCTTTAGCTGAATATTTTATGTATAAAGGTAAAGCAACACTTGTTATTTATGATGATTTAACTAAGCAAGCAATGGCATATCGTCAAATGTCATTATTATTACGTCGTCCTCCAGGGCGTGAAGCTTACCCTGGTGATGTATTCTATTTACACTCACGTTTATTAGAACGTGCTGCAAAACTTAGTGATATATTAGGTGGTGGAAGTATGACTGCTCTTCCAATCATTGAAACACAAGCTAGTGACGTTTCAGCTTATATTCCAACAAATGTAATTTCGATTACTGATGGGCAAATTTTCTTATCAAATGATTTATTTAACTCGGGTATTCGTCCAGCTATTAACGTTGGGATTTCAGTATCACGAGTAGGATCAGCTGCACAAACTAAAGCAATGAAAAAAGTTGCTGGTAAATTAAAATTAGAATTAGCTCAATTTGCTGAATTAGAAGCTTTCTCTCAATTTGCCTCAGATTTAGATGAAGCTACACAGAAACAATTGGCACGTGGAACAAGATTACGTGAAGTTTTAAAACAACCACAAAATTCTCCATTATCTGTTGCACAGCAAGTTGCTTTAATTTATACCGGTATTAATGGTTATTTAGATGACTTAGCAGTAAGTGATGTTAAAAAATATTGTAGTAGTTTAGTTACTGACTTATCAAAATCAAAAAAATCATTTGTTGATATTGTTACTTCAACAAATCAATTTACAGAAGAAGCTGAAGTTTCATTAAAAGAAGCAATTGTTGAATCAAAAATTTTCTTTTTAAAAAGAAAATTACTAAAATAGTAATCATGCTTACCGTGGGTATTTTTATTAGTTCTTTGCCGATTTCACAATCACATACATTCAAAAAGATTGTGAAATTTTTGTCTTTAATACCATTGATTTTATAATTTTGTAAAATAATAATAGCAGAACAAGAAATCTCTACTTCTTAACCTTACTTCAGTAGTCCCGGGTATTTCGATGACCCAGGGAATGAATATTATGATTGCTCCAGATACTAGTAAGTTTATCGCTAAAACTTATGCTTTTATTATTAAAAGTCGTCCTTTCGTTATTAAAACTGCTAAGCTTATTTCTAACTTACAAGAGGTCACTAAGAAAGATCTTATGGAAGGAGCAAATCTCTCAAGTCAGTTCCTGCAACTTGGAATAACCAAGACAGACCGGAAAGGATGGGCTAGTAAAGTGAAGTGGGTAGAGCGCCAGCGGTTGGCATTCTAGGGGGGGCGGGTTGTCGGCAAATGTACCTTAAGGTTTTTAAAAAATTCGCTTCCATGTGTAGTTTTCTTGGGACAATCTACTATCATGGGTTTAAAATACTACCGCTCTTGTATAGTAACCAGAGAAAACGTTGCTTTTCTAGCCTATACTATAACGCAAGTACTAGCGATGGCACCAACTAAAAAAGATAGAGGCGATTTGGATTGTCATAACTCAATTATTATCTAAAAATCATCGTAGGAAGATATTTCTACGATGATTTTTAGATAATAAAACTTGAAACCAAAACCTATAAATAAGTCAAGCTTAAAATTGAAAGTGAGAATACTTTTAATTTTCGCTCCAATTTCCTTCCATATAATCGATAACATCCTTAATATTAGATAGTTGACCTGCAATTGAGTCTTTAATATTTCTAATTCTAAATTTTATCATAAACCAAGAAATTGAACAAGTTTTCTTATTTGGTAAAAACTGATTTGATTCAAAGTATAGATTGGAATATTTTTTTGTTTTGCTAAATTTCTTAATTTAAAATTTTGCTTTAAATGTTTTTTGAATCCAACAATCAAGTTTGCTTTTCGAATTTCATTTGTTAAAACAAATTTAAATCCCATTTTTAAAAGAACTTCTTTAAGTAAATTATTGGATAATGAATAAGGATAAATTACTAATTTTTTTAAATTTAAAGATTTTTCATTTTTTAGTTGATTCATAAACATCCAGTTTTTATATGATAACGAAAAGGAAGCCTCTAAATTGGAACTACTTTTTGCTAAATAATTAGGATAATTTTGAAATTTTTTAGATTTAATTTTAAATTTTTCAGACAAAGAAAATTTTCTAATTTGACTGATTACAAAATTACCCCGCAAAAATAGATCAACAGAAGTTTTTACATCTTCATGAATTGTCCAAGAGTTTTGATTATTAATTTCAATTATAATCTCAAAAGCTGGAGATGCTTTTCGTTCTAAAATACTTTTTTGAGTTCCTCGCTGTTTGGCTTCATCATCACTTAGTGTAACATATTGAATACCACCGATTAAATCTGCTAATGGCGGATTTTTAATCAAATTTTCTAAACAATTACCATGTGTAGTACCTACTAACTGAACTCCTTTTTCTGCAATTGTTCTTGCTGCTAAAACTTCGAGTTCTGTTCCAATTTCATCAATTATTATAACTTGAGGCATATGATTTTCAACTGCTTCAATCATTACTTGATGTTGTAATTCTGTTTTTGCAACTTGCATTCGTCTTGCTCGACCAATCCCTGAATGTGAGATATCGCTATCACCAGCAATTTCATTTGATGTATCGATAATTATGACCCGTTTTTCCATTTCATCTGCTAGGACTCGCGCTATTTCTCGAATAATAGTTGTTTTTCCTACGCCAGGTTTGCCCAATATTAAAATTGATTTTTCTGACTCTAACAAATCCCGAATTACTGAAATAGTTCCAAATATTGCTCTACCAACACGACATGTTAAACCATTTATTAAAAATTGTCGATTTCGAATACAACTTATTCTATGAAGCGTTCGTTCAATACCAGCTCTATTTTCATTGCTAAATTTACTAATTCTTTTTGTTATATAATCAATATCTTGCCAAGAAATAATTTTTTGGGATAAATATGCGGAACCAGAAACAAATCGAGCCTCCGGACGTCTTCCTAAATCTAATACAATTTCAATAAGCTGGTCTTTATAAATATGTTGATTTAACTGTTTTTGAAGAAAAAACGGTAAATTTTCTATTAATTTTTCTAAGTCATCATTTATAGTCATTGTATAAAAATTTTTCTCGTTTCCTAATTTTGATTCGATAGATTTATAAATTTATTAAAGATTTAAAAGTTAATATATCTAAAACCGCAATTTGTGATAACATCTTTCGATTGATCTCAATATTTGATTTTTTAAATTTAGAAATCAATTCACTATAAGAAACTCCATTTAATCGTGAAGCTGTATTAATTCGAGTTATCCAAATTCTTCTAAAAACACGTTTTTTTTGTTTTCTACCTACGTATGAATATCGTAAAGCTTTCATTACCTGTTGATTTGCAACTCTAAATAATACAGAATGTGCACCTCGATAGCCACTTGCAAGCGATAAAATTTTTTTCCGGCGCTTACGAGCTACATTCCCACGTTTAATTCTAACCATTTTTCATCTTTATTAATTTAATTAGTAAGGTAACATTAATTTAATCGATCTCTTATCACTATTACTCACGCAAACTATTTGAGATAATTTTCGTTTTTGTCTATTTGATTTTTTCATTAATAGGTGACCTTTAAAAGCATGACGACGTAAAAAATTATCATTACCCGTTACTTTATATCTTTTTGAAGCAGCTTTTCGAGTTTTTAATTTTGGCATAAGCTTTCAATTCTTTTTATGAGAATATAATTTTAAAATAAACTTTCAATTTTAAAGGGCGAGAATATAAAACTTTGTTTTCATATTTTCAATCAATAGGACAAGCGTAAGCATGACCTGAATTTTCTTTCATTTTATTATATACTAAAGCGATTGTAAGATATGAAGTAATTCATTTATACTTGGACCATATAATAAGTTGTTAACCTTATAATATGGAATAATACTTTCTTTGTCAAGAATAAATAAATTTGGAAGGACAAAGCTTTCATTTGTTAATAATTTATATTTTTTCATAACTATCTGATTTAAATCTGAAATTAAAGGATAATTAGTTTAATTATTTTAAACCCACTACGTTTCGAGAGTAATTAGTGGAAGTCAGAAAACAGGATATCAAATGAAATTTTAAGGATTTGGTTAAATAGCTTGTTTTATAGATTTTAAAATTCGATCACTTAGTTAAATTAATTCAAGGTTTTTAACTCAATTAATTTAACTAGATAAAAAATCAGAATTTTATATTTTTCTATCATAGTCAAATAATCTGGGTTTGACTAAATAATTTTGATATAATTCTACTGTTACAAAATTTGGGTCCGTTTTCTAATTTGAATTGAAGTTAACATATCAAATAATTGTCAAATGAAAAGCTTTAATGATAAAATAGTAGCGGAAAAAAAAGTATAGCAATAAAATTTTAATGACTATACTTTTTATCTATTTTGTAATTTATTATTTTCAATTAAAAATTACTTGCTTTTTGATTTACCATTTTTAACTTTAATTTTATCTCATATGAAAAATTAATTTTTTTCTATTTTTTAATCGAGTTTCTAATTTATTTCTTTTAAAGTAGTATAGGTGTAGTTCTCAACTAATTTTCTAAATTCATTTCCATCAATCGTTTCTACATCTAGTAGTTTATCAACAATTAAATCAATTATCGCACGATTATTTAAAACAATTTCTTTTGCAGTTTTTTTACAATGCTTAAGTATTCTCAAAACTTCAGCATCAATTCGGTCCTTATTTACATTTATTTCACGATTATTATTTACTGCACTTAAAAATATTTGTTCTTTCTTATCCTCTTCTAAAGCCATTGGTCCAATATTTGACATTCCATAACGCGTAACCATTTGACGGGCAATCTTTGTAACTTTTTGTAAGTCGTTATAAGCACCAGTTGTAACTTCTGGATAACCAAATACGACTTGTTCAGAAGCAAGCCCTCCTAAAGTTGCAACAATAAGAGCTAATAACTGAGCACGAGAAATTAACATTTGATCTTCTTCTGGGGCAAACCATGTTAAACCTTTTGCTGTACCACGTGGAATTAGTGTTATCTTTTCAACTTTATCATGATTTTCTAATACTGATCCAACAATTGCATGTCCAACTTCATGATAAGCAATTAGCTTTTTATTTTTAGTATCGTCTATAATTGTTCCTACAATCCCCGCAATCATTCGGTCTGCTGCTTCATTGACTTCAATTTTTGTAATAAAAATTTTTTTATCACGTGTTGCTAATATAGCAGCTTCATTTAATAAATTAGCTAGATCAGCGCCAGAAAATCCTGCTGTTCGATTAGCTACTTGTACTAATGAAAAATCTTGACCAATTGGTTTATTCTTAGAGTGTATTTTTAAAATTCCAATTCGTCCTAAACGATCAGGTAAACCAATAGTAGTTATACGATCGAAACGGCCAGGTCTTAATAATGCTGGATCTAAGATATCCACACGATTTGTAGCACCAACTACAATTATGCCTTTGTTTTCTTTAAACCCATCCATTTCTGTTAATAGCTGATTTAAAGTTTGTTCACGTTCATCATTTCCACCTCCAATTCCAGCCCCACGTTGGCGTGCAATTGCATCAATTTCATCAATGAACACAATGCATGGAGTAGTTTGAGCTGCTTTTTTAAATAAATCACGAATACGAGCAGCACCAATACCAACAAACATTTCTACAAATTCAGAACCCGCAACGTTATAAAATGGAACATTTGCTTCACTTGCAATCGCTCTAGCTAATAAAGTTTTTCCAGTACCCGGAGGACCTAGTAATAAAACACCTTTAGGAATTTTCGCTCCAACCCGATTATATCTGTCAGGTTCTTTTAAAAACGAAACAATTTCTTCAAATTCGGCTTTTGCTTCATCAATTCCAGCAATATCATCAAATGAAATTCCAGTATCTGGTAGTTGATCAAATCTAGCTGGCGATTTTCCTATGTTCATAGGTGATGAACCTGAATTCGGTGAAAAGCTATCGAAATTTTGGAAAAATAAAATTAAACTGGCAATAAAAAGTAATGGTACTAAAAGATTACTAGCAATTGTTATAAAAATACTTTTCGGTGAAGCTGGGTGAGCGTCAAAATTAATATTATATTCTTTTAATTTCTGCATAAGTTGTGAAGTACCTATTGGCATATCAACTCTTACTAATTGGGGGCGATTTCCAAGTTCTGGACTTGATGCTTGAACAATAGCATTTCGACTATTATCATATAAATCAACCTGTTTAACCCATCCCATTTTTAAATATTCTAAAAATTGCCCATATGTCAGTGTTAAACTAGTTCTATTTGCCTCTGTATTCTCCAGTGCAATAATATTAAATATTTTAATTCCAATAAAAACACAAGCTAAAAGAAGTAGGACAATAAGAATTTTTTGTAGTGTATTACGATCCATTTTGTTTATTAATTAACTTTTATAAAAATTTCTTCCCACTTTAATAGTAACATATTTTGTATTTTAAAAACAACTTATTTTAAAATTTTATTATTAAAATTAGTATCTAATGAATTAGGTTTGTATATTAATTTTAATAAATTAAACGTATTTTAAAAATATGATAGATCGTGGGTCACAAGTTCGTATCTTAAGAAAAGAGTCTTATTGGTTTAATGAAGTAGGAACAGTTGCTACAGTTGATCAAAGTGGTATTCGATATCCGGTTGTTGTAAGATTTGAAAAAGTAAGCTATATTGGAACAAACACGAATAATTTTGCTCTTAACGAATTAAAAATTAAATAAGGAGATTAAAAAATTTTATGAACCACTTTAAAGACAACTCGCAATCTATTTTGGTTGTATTAGTACTAGTACGAGCTGCTCAGTACTTGCCATTTTCTCGAACTAGAACGTTCCACATAGTTATAAAAATGCTTGCGTCGTTTGCTCTTTCATCTGGTTATTTTAATAAAAAATAAAAATAATTGTTGTTTATAAATTAATTATTATCTATAAACAACAATTATTTATTTTTCAAAGTAATCTGTTTCACCCAATATATAACGCGTAAAACGACTCACTCGAATATTTTCACCCAAAATTCCAATCACTTGTTTCAAATATTCATTAACCGTTAAGCTTGGATCACGAATATATTCTTGTTCTAGTAAAACGATTTTTTTTAAACTTTTTTCAACTCGTCCTTCAATAATTTTATTACGAATTTCTTCAGGTTTATTTTGTAAATCATCTTTTGCACTTTCAAACTTGATTGCATCCTTTTTAACAGATTCTGAAATATCTTCAAAAGATACTATTTTAATTTCAATATTGGAAGCAATTTGCATAGCAATGTTTTTCGCTAAATCTGAAAATTCTTCACGACGTGCTACAAAATCCGTCTCACAATTAATTTCAACTAAAATTCCTAATTTACTTCCATTATGAATATAAGCATAAATTAGACCTTCATTTGTCTGACGACTTGCTTTTTTATCTGCAGTTGCCATTCCTTTTAGTTTTAAAGATTGAACGGCTTTTTCATAATCCCCATTATTTTCCGATAATGCTTTTTTACAATTCATCATTCCTGCGCCAGTTTGATCGCGCAGTTTTTTAACCGTTTGAGCATCAATTTCTGTTTTCATATAATTCTCTAACAATTTTAATTAATTTCTGTTCTACCGGTAATTATACTATCTGTTAATGATTTTAAAATTAACTTAATCGATCGGACTGCATCATCATTTCCTGGAATTGGAATATCTACTAAGTCAGGATCACAATTTGTATCTAAAATTGAAACAATTGGAATTCCTAACTTTCTAGCTTCACAAACTGCTGTCATTTCCCTTTTTTGATCAATAATAATAACAACATCTGGTAAATTTTCCATTGTTTTTATACCACCTAAATGCCGACGTAATTTTTTCAATTCTTTTCGACGTAATGCTGCTTCTTTTTTTGTCAACAAATCAAATGTATTATCTGCTTCTTGTTTTTCAAGATTTTTTAAATGTGAAATTCTTTCTTTCAAAGTTGTCCAATTTGTAAGCATTCCACCTAACCATCGATAATTCACATAAAACGAATCACAACGTTTAGCTTCTTGAGCAATTAATGTACTAGCTTGACGTTTGGTTCCAATGAATAAAAACGATTTCTTTTCACATGCAGCTGATTTTAAATACAGATTTGCTTCTTTTAATAAAGTTGCAGATTGTACTAAATCTAAAATATGAATACTATTAATTTCACGGTAAATATAAGGAAACATTTTTGGATTCCAACGAGAAGCTTTATGACCAAAATGAACTCCAGCTTCTAACAATTGTGATAAACTTATATCAGACATACAATTTTAAATTACTTAATTAAATATATGAATTTCTAGTTAAAACAATATCAGATATTAAAAAACTTGTCTAGCTTTTTAAAATATTGGGAATATTATCTGAGCATTTTATATAGCTCAAGCGCGTTGAAAAGTGGTTTCTAAAAGAATTTCGATAATTTTGTGACCCTGTTCCCGCTGGAATTAAATGTCCAATAATAATATTTTCTTTTAATCCACGCAACCAATCTATACGTCCTTCAATTGCTGCTTTTGTAAGTACTCTTGTAGTTTCCTGAAAACTTGCTGCTGAAATAAAGCTTGGATTATTTAAAGCAGCTTTAGTAATCCCAAATAACAATGGAACATAACATGCTGATTGTTTACCTTGAATTTGTATAATTTGATTAATATATTGGATATGATATAAATCAATAACTTCTCTTCTTAGTAAAGTAGTATTTCCTTCATAAGTTATTAAGACTTTTGTTGTCATTTGTTTAATAATAACTTCTAAATGTTTATCATTAATTGAAACACCTTGTGATTGATAAACTGATTGAACTGAATTTAATATAAATAATTGAACTTTTTTAAAACTTTTATAACTCCCTTCATAATTTTTAACTAAACGACTGTACTTTATTTTGTTGGTTTTATCACATCTGAAAAATTTTATTGAACCATAATAATTAAAATATACCTTTAATAATTTATGAGGGTTAACTTTTTCATTTTCTTGAAGAGATGTTCCTAATCTTCTAAATTCAAAATTTGGATCTAAACTTGTTTTTTGAGCCAATAAACTTTTTTTTTGACTTGTTGGAATTTTTTTAACAAGTAGATTTTTTTTTCGTGCTTCTAAAATTTCTTCAATTCTAGGTAAACCTTGAACAATATCACCAGTAATTTCTTTTTCAAGTTTTAACAATCCAATTGTTTCTCCATCTTCGATGAATTCACCATTTTTACAAAAAACACTATTTTTATCCTGTTCAAAATAGTCTTCGGTTATAGCATAAAGACCAATCGATTTAGTAGCTTTAGTAAATGGATGTTCTACAAATTTAACTAAAGTTAATTCATAGTTAGATTTTGTCTCATTTTTATATTTGTTTTTCATGATTTTTGAACTTTGAAGAAGTAAAGTCCGACTCATATTTCCTGAAAT
>Ga0163148_10002474_pt1 | contig 21956 bp, 22 predicted proteins | sample OliLakLV19MP7P2_FD_148606 | JGI IMG/M metagenome (GOLD analysis project Ga0163148, IMG submission 148606) | Freshwater microbial mat bacterial communities from Lake Vanda, McMurdo Dry Valleys, Antarctica- Oligotrophic Lake LV.19.MP7.P2 | ecosystem: Environmental > Aquatic > Freshwater > Lake >...
ATGTTTCATTATTTAGTTTAATGTAATATATTTGGTTTAATTATTTCCTAACCTAATCAAAAACATTATGCCAACTATAACCTTAAAAGATTAGGCTTAGTATTTTTCTAAATATTCTTGCCAATTATTTGGGTATTTTTCCTGGGCGAATTTCTTAGTATATCCAGGTATTGGTGTAGCTCTGTAATCTATGCCTTTGCTCTTTAAAAAATCTACTATTTGCATCTTGTATTTATATTCAGTAGAACCAATATCAGGTGTATAAAATCTTAATTTATCCACTAAATAATATGTTTTATCCTGCTCTTGATTATATGAAATGGGAAGTTTATAGTCAACTCCGCTTTGTATCAAAAATAATATGACTTCATAATTCTCTAGTCTTACCGACTCACTCAAAGCAGATTGTTTATATTCGTTCTGATAATTTATATCAGCACCATTTTTCAATAAAAGTTTGACTAAATCCAATTTACCTGATGATGCCACTATCAAAGGCGTTTCCCTCGTAGTGTTACCGGCTCCTCTTTCTCCAGTTTCTACATCATTTGCATTCGCCCCATTTTGCAAAAGTATTTCCGCATATTTAATATCATAACCGCAAGCTTCTATCAAAGCAGAAGCACCATCAAAAGTACCATGTATATTCACATCAACTTTATTTGCCAATAAAGTTTTAAAAGGCTCAAGTTGCTGATTCCTTATTGTTAATATTAATAATGTGCTCCCATATTTAGGTTCCTGATAATTGGCAATTTTATTGTCTTTAGCAATTATCTCAGAAATCTTAATCACATTTTCATCTTGCACAGCTTTAGCTAAATCCCAAGCTGGTGTGTTTTGAAAAAGTCGATAATCTCGGCCTGTTAAATCTTTTTTGTCCACTGGTTTGTCTCTATTAATGTTTGAGCAAGAAAGCAACAAACAAAAGAATACTAATTGTATAATCATTGATTTCATTTTATCCTATGTTCCTCAGGATTTTTAACTCCAAAGCACTTAATTATGTTATCTATAGAGTGTCCGTTATAAATAGATTTAAAATCCGTAGGCAACAAATATTTCCTATTACCATTTGCATCGGGCATTATGCTATTATTCTGTAAAATATTAAGTGGGTCGGTTCTAAGAATATAAGCATCTATTTTACTTTCAGATTTTAGGTTCAACATTCCATCTTCTTCCTAACCTTGGATCCATTTCCCAAAACTCTGCTGTATAATGGTTTCCCTTTCCACTTATTTCATTATCCTTCTCGTGTCCGCCAAACCCATACCTATAAACCGCAGTACTCCAGCTCCTCTCCGCAATTGTCATCCCAAATGGATAGTAATCATTCACAGTTTTTTCGTCTGTCAGAAATGGAGGCACACCACGAGTGCTTTTTTGCCCTTTTCTTTTTACGCCTTTGGCGTAAGTTTATTTTTTTGCCCCTTTTTTTGCCCTGCGAAGCAGAGCAGGAATAAAAATAAACGCCCCGATTATTTCGGGGCTTCGCTGTTATGGAAGTTTTAAGAAAACCGTATCCGCTTTTCTATCTGTAAAAACTGAATTACTCAAAATTAATTTCAGCGTTGTATCATTTATAATTTCATAGCTATTCACAAAATTATATCTCTCGTAGTTTTGCAATACCGTCTCTGTATTATTGAGTAGTTGTTTAACTTGAATAACTTCTTGGGAAATAGCATCTCCATGAATGTGATACAAGTTTATTATGTAGGATTTGTTCGGCACTTTGATTTCAGTTATTTTTTTTAACTCAACATCAAACAAAGAAAAGTTCAACATTTGATAAATAAAGTAGCTGAAAAAAATTAAAACAATAACAACAATAAAATTGATTGACTTTTTCATAGTTATTTTTTCCCCATATTCTTTTGATATTGAAACCCTACTTTAATCCATTCTTGGTCTCGTGGGTCATCTCCATAAGGCGGTAACATTTCATAATTTGTAACTTTTATTACTGTCGAACCAAATCCAAATCTTCCGTACGTTGTCGTTACTTTATATTTCTGCCACTCTGGTCGTGATGTTTCCCTTTCCATTTGATTAATACCTGCACGTCGCAACATAAATGTTTCTGGAAATATACCATACGCTTTTCCTACCACTCCAAAATGATGATTACCTATATCTTGAGATTCCATTTCTTTACCTTGAAATGAAAATTGAGTTTTTTCATCATTACCCAAACCAAATATGCTATTCATGTCCATTTTATAATCCCACTTGCCTTCATTCTTAACAAGCAAATAAAAAGTATATGGATTCCAAATTTTTTTTGCTTCTTCAGCATTTTGTTCAAGAAGATTTTTATAAATCGTATTAGCATTAATTTTTCCCCCCAACTCTCCTAATAATGTTAGCTTTCTATTGTCGGACATAAAAACTAAATTGTCTGTTTTATCATTCCTTGTTATACCTCCTGTATTATTCACGATAATTGTATCGCCTAATGGGTCTTTAAACCATATTGGATTATTCGCAAAAGTTGCATAGTTACTTACGCTTAACTGATCTACAGGGTCTAAATTCCATCTTCTGCCTGTTCGTGTATCATATTCCCAAAACAAAGCTGTGTTGTGATTTCCATTTGCATCAATTTCTAAAGATTTCTCTTGCTGGTTATAGCCATAGCGATAGTCAGTTGATTGCCAGCTCCTATCCGCAATAGTCATCCCAAATGGATAGTAATCATTGACAGTTTTTTCATCTGTCGGAAATGGAGGCATGCCACGTGTGCTTGTCGCCTCATTTGCTGGTAGTTTCATATCGCCTATTGCTACTCGCACATTTCCTAAATGATATTTTAGTTCATATTCTTTCTTATCTAAAATACGGAAAAAATTCTTAATTTTAACATCATTTGTTACTCCACCCAAATAATAACAAGGTTCTGTTTCTGGCTTACGTGTTACAAATCTGCCCTGCTGCTCATTGCCATAGATATGCCATTCAGCAAGTTTGGGCATTAAGTTTTGGTTGGTGAAGTGAAGTACTTTTTTTAATGTAAAGTCAGCGGTTTGTGTTTCAATTAAATCACCAGAAGTAGTTTTCAATTTTATTTAAAATGTTTCATTATTTAATTTAATGTAATATATTTGGTTTAATTATTTCCTAACCTAATCAAAAACATTATGCCAACTATAATTAAACCAAATGAGATGGATTATTTGGAGAGACCAAATGCACTCCCCGAATTTGCAATTCAAACATTAACTCCTCGCTTGGGCGAACTTGTAGGCTCAAAGCATTTTATGTTCGACATTCGTAAGTTGCTTGCTGGCAAATATTCTTTTCCATACCATTACCATAGAAATGCTGAAGAACTAATGATGATAATCTCTGGTTCGCTAACTATGAGAACCGAAGAGGGATTGAAAATTATTAACCTAGGAGAGATTGTATTTTTTGAAATTGGAGCTACAGGAGCACACCAGTTCTATAATCACACCAATGAACCTTGTGTTTATTTGGATATTCGCTCAACTCAAGGAATTGACGTAGGTGTTTATCCAGACTCTGATAAAATTAGTTTCACTCCATTCACCGAAATATTCGAGCAAAGCAGCAAAGTGGAATATTTCAAAGGCGAAGAAAATATTAATAAGATTTGGGAAAAGTTAGGAAAGCAGAAATAAGTTTATATTCGTAATCATTTCGTAATTTTGTAAATTACATTTGAAAACAAATTCTAAAAATCATGGCAAATTATTCAAACGCTGGTTTTTCTACTCGTGCATTGCACGTGGGAAATGCTCCAGATCCGACAACTGGTGCAGTAGCTCCAGCTATTTACCAAACTTCAACTTATGCCCAAAAATCTCCTGGAGTTCACCAAGGTTATGAATATAGCCGTACACACAATCCAACTCGTACGAGATTAAACGAATGTTTGGCTAGTTTGGAAAATGCTAAGCACTCGGTAGTAACTGCCTCTGGTATGTCTGCGGAAATGCTTGTGTTGCACGCTACAAAAAAAGGCACAAACATACTTTGCGGAGACGATGTTTATGGTGGGACATATCGCCTTTTTACAACAGTGTTTCAAGATGATTTCAATTTCACTTTTGCCGATTCATCTAAGTTAGATAATTTTATTGAAAAAATCAATGAACTAAAACCAAGTTTGATTTGGATAGAATCGCCAACAAATCCATTATTAAAAATTTGCGATATAGCTGCTATAAGTGAAGCTGGGAAAAAAGTTGGAGCTCGCACTTTGGTAGATAATACATTTATGAGTCCATACCTTTGCAATCCGCTGGATTTGGGTGCTGATATAGCTTACCACTCTATGTCGAAATATATCAATGGTCATAGTGATGTGGTAGCTGGTGCTTTGATGGTAAACGATGATGATTTATATAAAGATTTAGCACGTTTGCAAAATTCGATAGGGCCATCGCAATCTCCTTTTGATAGCTGGCTTGTGCTTCGTGGCGTAAAAACCCTGGGTATACGTATGGATAGGCATCAGGAAAATGCTATGAAAGTAGCAAAATACTTAGAAACTCACCCATTGGTGGAAAGTGTAACCTACCCTGGTTTGCCATCGCATCCTCAACACGAATTAGCTAAAAAACAATATCGTGGATTTAGTGGAATGATTACATTCTACATAAAAGGCGGACTGGATAATGCAAGACTATTCTTAGAGAACATTAAATACTTCGTATTGGCAGAAAGCTTAGGTGGAGTGGAAAGCTTGATAGAAAGCCCTGCGATTATGACACACGCATCTATACCTAAAGCAGAGAGAGAAAAAATTGGATTGACCGATAATCTGATTCGCCTTTCGGTAGGAATAGAAGATATTGACGATTTGCTTTTCGATATAGAACAAGCATTCAAGCATTGCAAATAATAATTAAGAATGATTGAAGATAGAATGTAACATCCATCCGATGATTTAGAGCCATCGGGTGGTTATCTAACAAAAACAAGAAAAATACTTAGTATCCAAATATAACCTCGTACCTTCCGAATGTTTGTAATTCCTTCCTAAATTATCCATTATTTTAATTATTTCAATTTATGCGTGAATCGGTTGAATAGATTATTTCTATTATTCGCAAACTTTATTTTAATATCTATAAATTAAAAAAGCCCCCGAGATGTATTGCTACAGCACCGAGAGCTTTTTGAGGTTTACCTATGAAAGTAAGCCTTAAAAACGTAGCAAATTTCAACTTATTGTGTGGAATTTTGCTTATTTTTTTCATTTAAGAAAGAAAGTTAAGAAAAATTTAAAGTAATTTCTATTCTGCAAATCTTTCTATGTATTTTGTACAATTATACTTATAATTGTAGTTTTGAAGGTACTATTCAAACTACTAAACAAAACATAAATTAACTGATTTGATACCTATAAATTAAAAAAGCCCTGCTTACTTTTTTACAGTAAGCAGGGCTTTAAATATTTTCTAAGCCAATTAGCTAATTAAAGTCCCATTTCCGAGATTAATGTTGCTTCTTTTTCAGAGATTTTAGCAGATTTTTGTTTTTTCACTTTTGGTACAGGCGGAGCTGCTTGTACTTTTGGCTCAGGTGTAGATTCTGTTTCTGTGCTAACAGGAGTATCGTTCAAATCAATTCCTGCCATTGCTGCCAATGTGTGTTTATCCAAATCCATTACTTCGTCGGCTTTTGGTGCTTTCGCTCCTTTCACTCTCTCAGTAGGTTTTTCAATTACTTTTTCTTTTTTCTTAATTTTATCTGGAGCAAGGATAACAGATAAGTTTTTCCCTTCAAAGCGAATTTGAGAGTCAACCTTAGAAGTATCTGCAAGCTCATCCACAAACTTTTTCAAAAGCTCTTCGCCAATTTCTTTGTGAGTTATTTCTCTACCACGGAACATAACAGAAGCTTTAACTTTATTTCCTTCGCCGAGAAAATCACGTGCGTGTCGCACTTTGAAATTAAAATCGTGTGTATCAGTTCGCCATTTGAAGCGAACTTCTTTCATTAGCTGTTGCGATGTATTTTTCTTTTGCAGTTTCTCTTTTTTTGCAATTTCATAAGCAAATTTGCCATAATCAATAATTTTGCAAACTGGTGGAACTGCTTGTGGTGCTATTTCAACCAAGTCCATTTCATAGCCCTCTGCTTTCAGAATAGCTTCACGAGTGCTTATCACGCCAAGCATTTCGCCAGCTGGATCTATCACGCGAACTTCAGGAACTTTGATTTCGTAATTTATTTTATGTTTTCTTACGGGTTCGCGGTTAAATGCGCCACGACCTTGATACGGAGTAGAAAGCCTCAATTAATACCTAATTATGGTAAATACATTTTAACAAAAATATAATTATTTTTCCACACTTCAAAATAATTTTCAATTTTTGTTAAATAATGTAAAACTTTTTATATTTTTTGTAATATTTTCGTTATTTGCTTATTATGAATGTTTTGCTTGTAGTTCTGCCATTGGCGTAGCGTAATACTTTGAAATACATACCATTTGGCAAAATGTTTTGGTCGGGAAGTTGCAAAATGCCAGCTATACTATAAATAGTTTGTTCAATAATTTCTGAATTTGTTTCTTCAGTTTCAATTGCACTCAATCCATTAGTTTTGAATTTATAAATTGACCAATTTGAATAGACATCTTCATTTTTTATACGAATCCCTGCATAGTAGTACTCTCCATTTTTCAAATTTGAAACAATGTATGTAAGTGTTTTAATCCCTTCGCTTTGGAAAATTGAATCGCTCATATCTTTTTTTTGACTAATTCTCATTATGTGGCTTTGAGCTAGCGGAGTTGTGATCCAAGCCAAAGTAAATGGTAAGCTAACTATTGTATCAATATTGGTGATTACTGGAGCTGCGATAGAATCAGTAGTGCTGAAAGTGGAAAACTCCGTTGAGTCTATCAGATTTCCCTTATAATCAAATGCAGAAACGCACCAATAGTATTTCTTATTTATTTTGGTGGTGGCACTATAGAAATATTGTTGGCTAAAGAATCGTTTCTTGTTTTCCTCTTTAAAATCACCTTCGTAAAGAGTAATCCAGTAAAGAGTTGCTTCGTCGAGAGATTTCCATTGGAAATAAGTTGGATTAAAATCCATATTTCTGATATTATTGCCCGGTATTTGTAAGATTAGCTTTTCAGGAACTTCTGAAATGATTCTGAACTTTGCAACTGCCGACCAAGTCGAAATAGTATCGCTTCCTTTTTTGGCTTTCATTCTCCAAAAGTATCTTTTGTTCCAGTCCAAACCATTAATTAGCAAAACCAAATCAACTAAATTTGTGTCTTCCTGAATTATATTTTTGAAAAGACTATCGTTTGAGAGTTGAAAATGGTAGCTTGTGGCGTTATAAACTTTTTGCCATTTGAAGATGGAAGCATTTGTTTTTAGCAAAGTATCATTCTTTGGGTAGTACAATTCAATAGCGAAATTACTATCCAAAACGGCATTATTCCCTATTGCGAAAGATGAACTTCCGCTAGCAATAAGTAAAAATAATAGTACGAATTTGATATTTTGCATTAATTTATTGCCACAGTGCGTGTTTTAATAATGTGTTTTGCCACTTTCTCGAAGCGTAAATATAACAAAATTGAAGCAAATACTAACCCTAAAGTATAGCCCCACCAAACTCCAGATGCACCCATTTTGTAATTTATAGCCAAAATATAGCAAACAGGAATGGTAAGTACCCAATAAGAAATAGAAGTTATTACAGTTGGGATTCGCACATCTTCCATACCACGCAACGTGCCAAGAGCAACAGCCTGAGCACCATCGGCCAATTGGAAAATACCACCAATAATTAGTAAATGTACAGCTAAATTAATTACTTCTTTCTCATTTGCGTTCACATATAGTCCAGCTAAGTTTTGACCAAAGATAATAAACATTGAAGCGGTGAAAGCCATAAAGATAAGAGTTAGCACAAATGAAGAACTCCCAGCTACTTTCATTCTGCGGAAATCGCCTTCGCCTATTGCTTTGCTCATTCGAATAGTGGCAGCAGCAGCAATACCGCTAGCCATCATAAAAGTGATAGAAGCTAAATTGAGTGCAATTTGGTGAGCAGCTAAATCTTTTGAAGATTTAGTTAATCCAATAATAATAGTTCCGCCAGCAAAAGCAGCTACTTCCAAAACATACTGCATTCCAATTGGAACACCAATTTTCAATAAATCTTTAATATCATCAAGCTTCAACTTAACTTTGCTGAACAATACTTTAAACTCTTTAAAATCTTTATGAAAATAGAAATAACAAATGGCCAAAACAGCCATCATAATTCTTGCAATTAAAGTTGCCCATCCAGCCCCTGCTATCTCCAATCTTGGGAAACCGAAGTTGCCATAAATAAGCAAATAGTTTATACCAATATTGAGCAAATTGCAAGAAATTAGAATAACCATACCAGGTTTGGTAAATCCCAAACCATCGGAGAATTGCTTAAATGATGCGAATATAGCATAGGGAATTAATGAGAAAGATAGAATAAAAAAGAATTTTTTGGCATAGGGAACTACTTCCGTAGGTTGACCCATTGAATCAAAAAATTGCATTGAAAACAATAGTAAAGCAGTTACAATTACAGATACAGCAAGATTTATAAAAACACTGTTTTTGAGTAATTCAGCACATTTTTCTTTATCGCCAGCACCATAGTATTTCCCAATCAATGGGGTCAAACCCATAGCAATGCCAATAGCAACTATGAATATAATAAAAAATACAGCATTGGCAAAAGCACAAGCAGCAAGCTGCACACTGCTAATATTGCCCACCATCGCGTTATCGGCAACTCCAGCTGCCATGTGTCCTAATTGACCCATAATAACAGGCCAAGCAACTTTCACATTCTCTTTATAATGCTCTTTGTATTCTTTACTAAATATGGACATATTCTCTTTAATGTAATAAATCCGATGGCTACTAACCATCGGATTACTTAAATTTTAAATATTAAGCAAGTCTTAGTTTTTCTCTTGTTTCATTTGCGGGAAGAATAACACATCTCTAATAGAAGTTTGATTTGTCAGTAACATCACCAATCTATCTATGCCTATTCCCATACCTGCTGTTGGTGGCATTCCCACTTCAAGTGAGTTTAAGAAGTCTTCATCGAGTACCATTGCTTCGTCGTCGCCTTGGGCTCTATTGCGTGCTTGCTCTTCAAATCTATCACGTTGGTCGCGGGGGTCGTTCAGCTCAGAGAAGGCATTTGCCATTTCCTGACCATTGATATAAAGCTCGAAGCGTTCCACTAAACCCTCTTTTGTGCGGTGTTTTTTTGCAAGTGGCGACATTTCTACTGGGTAGTCTATCACAAAAGTTGGTTGAATTAAGTTTGGCTCTACTTTCTCGCTGAAAATTTCATCAAGTAATTTCATATTTGAGAAAGTTTCGTCTGCTGCAATATGAAATTCTTTGGCAGTTGCGAAAAGTTGCTCTCTCGACATAGACATCACATCTTTGCTAGTATATTGTATGAATAGCTCCGACATAGGAATTCGGGCAAATTCGCAATCTAAATTAATTTCGTTTATTTCAAATTTGAAGAGGCGGCTACCTATTGCTTTATCGGCAATAGTTTTGATAAGCTCTTCAGTCATATTCATCATCCAAACGTAGTCTTTATAAGCAACGTAGATTTCAAGCATAGTGAACTCAGGATTGTGAGTTTTGTCCATACCCTCGTTGCGGAAGTTTTTGCTAATTTCATAGACACCCTCAAAACCACCCACAATAAGGCGTTTCAAATAAAGCTCCAATGCTATACGCATATAAAGAGTAGTATCCAGTGCATTGTGTTTTGTAGTGAATGGGCGAGCAGATGCACCACCATAAAGCGGTTGCAAGATAGGTGTTTCCACTTCTATCCAACCTTGAGCATCGAAATAATTTCTCATAGTAGAGATAATTTTCGAGCGTTTCAAAAAAGTATCTCTAATTTGTGGGTTTACGATTAAATCCACATAGCGTTTTCTGTACCTAAGTTCTTTATCGGCAAAGGCATCGTGCAAAATTTTATTGCCCGCTTCATCAATTTCTTCCTTAGCGATTGGCAAAGGAGTTAAAGATTTGCAAAGCAGTTCAAATTTTGTGCAGTGAATAGTTACTTCGCCAGTGCGAGTGCGAAATACATAGCCCTCCACTCCAACAATATCGCCAATATCGAAATGATTGATATGCTCATAGATATCGGGCAATTCATCTTTTTTCAGATAGATTTGCAAACGTCCAGACTGATCTTGTAGGTGGGCGAAAGCAGCTTTACCCATATTTCTGATAGCCATAATACGTCCAGCAATAGCCACCTGTTTCCAGTTCTCAGCATCTTCATCTTTGAAATTGATAGCAATTTCAGTAGCGGAATGAGTCTTATCGAAAGAATAAGGATAGGCATTAAAGCCAGCGGATTCAAGAGCTTGAAGCTCTTCTAGTCGGCGTTCTTCTTGGTCGTTTTGCGGAACAAATGGCATAAATCTTTTATCAGAAAATTAATAAACAGATTACAAAATTAAGAAATTATTTTGGATTAGTGCTATTTGTGGGGGGCGGGAGTTTATCCATAAATTTCATTAGCAAGCTTCATAAGAAAAGTTTTATGTGATTTTTCATCTTCATAGTTTTATTTGTATTTAATTAATAGAATTCATCTAACATCTTATCATATGATTGGATTGCCTTCTTTAAACCTTCGCCTTTAAATCCATACAATATAGTTAACTCTTCTGCTAAACTGGGGTTGACTAACCTTAGTCTCTCTAAGGTTCCTTTTAAATAATCTGGGTCTGTCTCTTGCAATTGCTCCAACGTCTTAACATGTTCTTTGCCCGTGTACCCTAAATCTTTGTAAATCGCAGTACAAGGATTGGCAATATAGATGTAAGGTTCTTTCGGGGCGAATATTAAACTCGTTAACTTGTTATTAGAACACCAAAAATGCCCATCAATATGGACAGGGCAACCTTCTAAACTCGTTAAATGGTTCAATCTACAATAAAATAACTAGTAACTTTACTAAATACTACTGGGATATAATCTAGTCCTTATGTTATACAAATCAACATTCCCATTAACATCAATAGTTAAGTCTATCACATTGATGGTATATTTCTCAATTCCCATCTTTTCGAGCCAGTCTTTTATTTAATTTTTCAACATAATTATTTCTTTATTGTTATCTTAATACACGTTCTATGCTATCTATTAGACTTGCTATTGTTTACTTTAAATTAATTAAATTTGTGATCCATTCCTTTTTTGCATTTACTTTAGAATTATTTTCATTCTAATGTTTCCAATTGTAAGTCCATCTGCTGTCAGACTATTACAAAAATAAAACATAATTTAGTAACCAATTGTCAATTACTAATTTATGTTTTATTTTCCAAGAAATATAATTCTTCTTTAGCGGAATTGCTACTCAATAATAGATGTATTCGTAGCCATATTTGCGGATGATAGCACCAGATTTGTCGTATTCAGTTTCAAATTGTAGTTTTCCATCCAAGCGGAAGGAATATTTAATTCTGTTTAGTACGGTGCCGTTTGCTGAAAGAGTGTATTTGTCGAAAGTTGGTTGCCCATTGAAATAAACTAAGCTATCTCTTTGGGATATTATATCTTTACTCAAATAGACTATTCTTTCTGAAAGGTTGCCAGCCTGATTGTAAACATTAGTGTAGTTTCTTTCTGTAGTAGTATTACCAGTAACCTCTATAGCTTTGACAATATTGCCTTGAATGTCATAAGCATAATCGGCTTTGCTTAATAGCGAACCACTAGAATCCAAAGATACAAATGAAATTAATTTTCCGTCGGTAGTATAGACAAATTTATTTGTTTCTTTGCCTAACTCATCTCCATTAATTCCATAACTATATTTCACTTCTTGCGATTCAACACCTTGATAGCTGTAATCAGATTTAGTAGAAACTAAACCGTTGCTGTAATTGATGGTTAAGATTAGTTTTGCTTCTTTATTGTAGTTCTTTTGGGAAATTAAGGACAATTTGGAGTCATTTTTTGTATCAAGCAAATATTTCTTTTCTGTCTTCAAAATAGCATTGGGGCTAGTTCCGACAGGATTATTTTCATTGCCGCAGGATACGAGAGCAATGAAAATTATTACAGTCAATATTTGTTTGATGGTTTTCACATCTCAAATTAAAAAATATTTTCATATAATCCAAATAAAACGAAAAAAAAAGCCTATCTTTTTAAAAAATAGACTTTTTAAGTTTTTCAAACCGAATAGGTTTAGGATTTATTTATCTGCATCCATAACGATTTTATGTTGACGACGAGCAGCTTTGATTCTAGCAAGACGTTTTTCGATGCTAGGTTTCATAAAAGCAGTTCTTTTTTTGAATTCACGAAGAACACCGCTTCTTTCGTACTTCTTTTTGAAGCGACGAAGGGCTCTATCGATATTCTCGTTTCCTTGTATAGTAACACCAATCATGGTAGTCCTGAGTATTAATTATGAATAAATTTATTTTCTGTTTTTGAGTTGCAGATTATTTGAAATTTTCAATTAATCTTTTTTCGTTATTTTTTTCAAATTGCACAATGATAGATTTACCACCAGTGCTAGTTACGTCCTTGGCACGAACTATTCCAACATCATCCCAAACCGAATGGAATATTACATCGCCAATTTCAAAAGTTTCTTTAGGGCTATACTTGATAGCGTCTTCTCTTGTGATATGAACGACAGCTTTCGATTTATCATTGTCAGCTTCGATTGAATCCAGATTGACAAGCTGAGAGTGCCTGCTTCTAGTGCATCTAGCCCATTGGAATCTTCCTTTTTCAGATTCGATTGGTTCGCCAATTAGCTCGTGTTTAGTCTCTTTCATCAAAAATTGTGAATAGAGAGTAATATACTTAGCTCTTCTTGTTCTTTTCTTTACTGCTACAGCCATAACTTTAGAACTCTTTTAAAAATTGCACTTATACGGGTTACAAAGTTACGAAATAAATGTGGAAAAGTCAAGCATTCATTTTTTTATGTATATTTGAAAGAAAGCATAAAGTGTTGTTTGTCAAAGATTAATGAGTGTTTTCGGGTACTTTTCGCTAATAAAAATCTATTAAGCCAAAAATATATTTTTTTTCAACAATTATAAATTAAAGTTTTCGTTAATAATTCAAGTAAAAAGTACACAATTATCAGTAGAAAATCAACAATTATGAAAGTTTATACTCTTGAAGCGGTGCAAAAAGTGCCAATATCTATGGAAGAAGCTTGGGCTTTTTTGTCGAATCCAAAAAATTTGAGTAAAATTACTCCCGAGTATATGAACTTTTGTATCACATCGAACTCTTTACCAGAAAAGATATATCCTGGTTTGATGGTTTCATATACTGTTTGCCCATTCCCAAATCTGCCAATTACTTGGGTATCAGAAATAACTCAAGTGCAGGAGCTAAATTATTTTGTGGATGAGCAAAGATTCGGTCCATACAGAATGTGGCACCACGAACATTTCCTTAAAGAAATACCTGGCGGAGTTGAAATGGTTGATATTATTCACTATGTTTTGCCATTAGGTTTCATTGGAAGTTTAGCCAGAGAAGTGTTTGTGAAGAGACAATTAGATGGCATTTTCAATTTCAGACAAAAGAGAATGGAAGAAATGTTTGGCATTATGGACAGCCAAACAAAAATTGAAACTGGAAAATAAGTTTGCAAATATGATGAAAATCTTTTGAAAGAGAATAATTTTTCGATAATTTGCTTTTAATTACATAAATAAATTAGAAATTTAAGTCAGAGTGAATTTATGACAGAAGAACAAAGATTAGCCGAATTTGAAGCAAAGATTGCTAACGGCGAAAAAATTGAACCAAAAGACTGGATGCCAGAAGCATACAGAAAAAATTTGATTAGAATGATGAGCCAGCATGCCCACTCGGAAATAGTTGGGATGTTGCCAGAAGGAAACTGGATTACTAGAGCTCCAAACCTACGTAGAAAAATTTCATTGCTAGCCAAAGTACAAGACGAAGCTGGACACGGTTTATATCTATACAATGCAGTGGAAACACTTGGCACAGATAGAGAAACAGTGCTTGAAGCATTGCATAATGGTACAGCCAAATATTCAAGTATATTTAACTACCCTACTGTTTCTTGGGCAGATATGGGAGCTGTGGGTTGGCTTGTGGACGGTGCCGCAATGGTAAACCAAGTAAGTTTGATGGGAACTTCCTATGGCCCTTACGCAAGAGCAATGGTTCGCATTTGCCGTGAAGAAGCATTCCACAACAGACAGGGCTATGAAATTATAGCTAAATTGGCGTCTGGTACTCCAGAGCAATTACAAATGGCACAAGATGCTTTAGACCGTTGGTGGTGGCCTTCACTAATGATGTTTGGCCCAAGCGACAAAGATAGTCCTCATTCGGCACAAGCGCTTCGCTGGAAAGTTAAATTAGAAAGTAATGATTCGCTTCGCCAAAAATTTATAGACCAAACTGTTCCTCAAGCAGAAGCTCGTGGATTGAAAATTCCTGACGAAAACTTAAGTTGGAACCCTGAAACTAAACATTATGACTTTAGTGAAATAGTATGGGATGAGTTTATGAATGTGATTAATGGCAACGGACCTATGAATAAACTTAGACTGAAAGCACGCAAAGCGGCCCACGACAATGGCAAATGGGTGCGAGAAGCTGCCGAGGCATACGCAGCAAAACGCAACGTTCATAAGGTAGCGTAAGAATATAATGCTGGCAGCATAATTAAGAATTTATAATGGCACTTCCTCGGTGTCCCAAATGATAGTGGTGGCAAGGTAAGTAAAGTGAAAATTATCAGTATTAGCAAAGCTGTTTACGAAAGTAAACAGCTTTTTTTTGTTTATTTTTAATCAAATTGTAACTTTTTGGTTAGTCAAATTGTTTTATACTTAAAGAGAATAACTAAATAGTTTTATTTTAAACATAATAGGTGATTTATGAAACAGCTATATAAAATTTTCGCAATAACTATTCTAAATATGGTACTTGCTATATTTTTTGTGGTTGACATTAGTGCACAATCAGTGTACGATGTTAAACAAACTACTGTTTCCGATATGGTATTCTACGTTTCCAACTATGGTATTCTTGGGAATAATACAGCGACAGGCAAAGGAGGTCTTATTTATCCTCGCGGCACTGAAAATCAATATCTTTACGGAACAGGAACATGGTTTGGAACTAAGAAAAGAGTCAATGATACTCTCAAAAACTTAGTAACACTTACTTATAATCATAACACAGGGAGTTCGTGGATGAATCCTGGTAATATAGGTGATTTAATACCAATGCCATCTGAAATGATAACAAAATATAATGTAGAACGCTCTACAGATTTCAACTTACATGGTATTAATAAAAATAGTGCTATGCCTCCTTGGTCACTTTGGAAAACAACGGAATCTGATGCAACTGGAACTTACGAACCAACTACCACAGAGCGTAATTCCACAAAGTATAAAAATGGATTGGCAGTTGTTTCCGATGAAATGTTTCATACAAGATACAAAGACAATGACCTAAGTCGTTATGATGGTGGTTCAAATGCAAGAAAATCACAGGGCTATCCTTTAGGACTACAATTTGATGAAAAGATCTACTCTTGGAGCAAAGCTCCCTATAATTCATCGATCATTGTACAACAAACAATAACTAATACATCTACCGATACTCTTTTCGATAGCTATATCGGCAATATATTCGATCCTGATATTGGTATTATTGATAAACAGGGTGCTACAAATAATGATTTTGTACGTACTGCTAAATTTGGAGATAATGATGGTGTTTATTCTTGGTCGGGTGGTAATTTTGGCGAATTAGGTAATAATTTTGGTTATATGGCGATTGCACATTTAGAAACTCCTGCTGTAAATAATGACGTTATTAAGTCAATTAAATATAGCAACCAAGCGGCACCATTAGCGGAACAAATAGGCACTACTAGCGTTAGATATTTTACAAATAATGACGCTTTTAATTTAGATAATGAACGATATGATTTTATTAGCTCAGCAAAAAAAGACAGTGCCAAACTCAATGCAGAAATTAAAGTATTAATTGGTACTGGTCCATTTACAATATTGCCTGGGCAAACTGCTCGAATCACATACTGCATTACTATTGTGAAACCAACTAGTGGAAAAGAAGCTACTGGGAACGAAGAAGACCTACCTGCGATTAAAGATGCAATTTTAAGTAATAAACAAAATTATTTAAATAATCTACTTACTAGTGTTGAAGACAATAATGTGGCAAATAATTGGACTCTTTCCCCAAACCCAATTACAGACCAATTCAATTTGCAATACACGAGTGAATTTGGTGGAGAAATTAAAGTTAGTTTGTTTAATTTGACTGGCGTTAAAATTGCTGATTTACAAACTGGTATGGCGAATTTAGGAGTGAACAATTTTAACTTCAACATTAGCAATTTAGGTTTGGCAGCTGGCGTATATTCAATAAGAATTGATAATAGCAAGTCCACAATTTCCCAAATGATAGTGGTGGCAAGGTAAGTAAAGTGAAAATTATCAGTATTAGCAAAGCTGTTTACGAAAGTAAGCAGTTTTTTTTTGTCTATTTTTAATCAAATTGTAACTTTTTGGCAAGTCAAATTGTTTTATGAATAATGCTTTTGGCAATAATAAAGTTATTTACAAATATTTAGGTGAATTATGAAAGTCTCATTACTATCAGTTATATTTTTGCTTTTAAGCAATACAACTTTTTCTCAACTTGAATGGGAAAGTGTAAAATCATTGCAAGGAGGTTATTCTGGAGGATTAAATAGAAGTGGTTTCAAAAAAGTTGATAATGATATATATGCGTTTGGAACAAATTATACTTATAGAACAACAAATAAAGGAGAAACTTGGGAAATTGCTTTTGATGGCAAGATAAAAGGTACTTTAGATATTACTAAAACTAATAAATCACTCTTCTGTATAACTAAAGGTTTAGGTACAAATAATATTCTCCGTTCAACTGATAATGGTAAAACTTGGTTTATACCTTCTTTAAATGGTTTGCCGGGCAACGAAGGTAATGGTGGTGGAGATGGTAAAGGTAAGAATAGAGCATTTTGTGCAATTGAAGCTGTAGGCGACAATTTATTTGTAATGTTTATCAATGGATTATATGGCTATGGATATAATGTATTTTATTTTTCAACAGATGAAGGTGAAACTTGGAATCAAGCATTCTATTTAGATGGTGATTATTCTTCTATGTGCAATGAACATGACTACGTTGGCAGAGCTTATATGAAAAGCTATAAAAATGATATTATTTGGGGTGATGGAGCAAAATTATGTAGGTGGAATTTAGACCCTTCAAATCCAAGAACAGAATATAAAATTCCAATGGCAATGTATCGAACTAAGCCAGTAATTACAAATTCTTCCATTTTAGTTGTAAACACAAACGCCAATAACCATTTAATGTATAGAGAAATTGATGATAGCTTAGAAATGAGAAAAATATTACCTAATGGATACGACAATTATTGGGGATTAAATTTAAGTAATGAGGGTGATGAAGTCATATTTAGGCTATTAGATTTCAAAACTAAGAATATTGCTAGTTTAATTTCAAAAGATGGTGGTAAAAGTTGGGAAGAATTAGCTTGTGTGGGATTACCAAGGACAGCTGCTGAATTTCCAATTTTCAAATGTGATAGTAACATTTATATTTGTCCATCATATAATGGTATTTATAGAAGTATAGATGGTATGAAAACATTCAAACTTGCAAATAATGGATTCAATGCAATTGGAACAGATGCTGGCTTTGCAGAAGATTATTCTTATCTTTACAAATATGGAAATTCAATAATATTAAATGATTCTTATGGATTGAATGATATAGCTTTTTATGGAAAATTATCGAATTTATCCATCGGATTAAAAGCTACACACAATGATTGTGAGACATGGACAAATGATTTCAGTTTGTTGCAAAAAGATACTTACAGTACTGATTTTGTTAAATCAGAAAATTTAATATTTTTACCTGACTATATAGTATATATGAAAGGTAAAAAAATGATGAAATCAAAAGATGCTTTTCAAACATGGGAAAATATAGATATTACTGGTGTTGACACAGCAAATGCAAAAAATATATCAGTTTTTATGTATGACAAAAATAATACATATTATAAAGTTGATTATGAATTTGACTCAAGGTATTTTCTGCACAAAGAAAATAAGACATTTGTTGAGTGGCAATATTATGACCCAAGTATTGATATAAACTACCACGTATTTTCTGGAGACACTGTAATATTTGCAAGCAATAAAGACGCTCAATATTCTATAAATAATGGAAACTCATGGGAGAAACTCAATTTTGAAGCACCTGCAAATTATGAAATATATGAATCTGATTTTGTAGTTACACGCAATATGATGAATGTGGGAGGCACTATATTTTCAATTCAAATGCTTCGATATATCTCGGATAGTGTAAATAATTATAAGAACGCACTATATAAATATGACAAAGGGAAAATGATTTTGCTCGGTATCGAAAATGAAAAGAATATGCCAAGAACATTTGAAATTTTAATAACAAACAACTCATTTAAACTACAAAATAAGACATTATTTTACAATATTGGAAAAGATATCTATACTTCAACAGATTTTGGATTCAACTTTACTAAAGTTTCTAAAATTGGTATTCCAGAGGATATGAAATTTGTCAATTTTGCAACATCAAAAGATTACATCTATGCTATCACAAATGGGGCAGGACTATATAAAGCAAAAAGTGCTTTGCTTTCAGTTGAAGATGATAATATAAGTTATCCAACATCAGTAAATATTTACCCCAATCCGACTAATGAAATAATAAATATTTCAGATGTTCTAATTGATACAAAAATTGAAATAACTAATCTATTAGGTGAAACTGTTTGGACAGGAATTGGAAAAAAACAGATAAATACTTCAGAAATATCTAACGGTAGTTATCTTATAAAAGTTATAAATGGTGACAAAATTAATTGTACTAAAATTGTTATTTGGAAATAATCCAAAAAAAGGGCTAATAATAAATTTTATTAGCCCTTTTTTATAAGTTTTCTTTACTTAAAAATTACAGTTTCTCGCCTGCTTCTCTTCTTAAGGCTATCGAAACTCTATACCTCTCTTCTTGATAGCGAGCATAAAGTGTGTCTAAAGTAGCTACTATATTTTTCAAGCCGACTTTTTCTGACCATTCGAATAAACCAAATGGATAGTTCACACCTTTTACCATTGCAGTTTCAATATCAAGTCTGGTTGCAATATTCAAATATTCAACATCAAATGCTTCATTGACAAGCATCGCAATTATTCTTTGAAAAATTAACTCGCCAATGTTTTTTTCAATAAGTGGTTTTGGTAGTTCGGCACCTTCTCTATAATCATAGAATCCACGTAAGGTTTTTCTGCCAAATGCTCCTGCTTCAAATAGTCTTTTTTGTGTGATAGATGGTTTTATTCTTGGCTCGAAATAAAGTTCTTTCCAAACTGTTTCGGAAACCACATAGTTAACATCGTTCCCAATATAATCCATTAATTCAAATGGTCCCATTTTGAAACCACTTGTTTTCATAGCCCAATCTATTGTAGCCATATCGGCTATTCCTTCGTCTAATATGCGAAGGGCTTCTGAATAATAGGGTCTCGCAACTCTATTGACTATAAATCCTGGTGTATCTTTAGCCAACACACAAGTTTTACCCCAATTTTTCATTAACTCAAAACACTTCTCTGTTACAATTGGGTCAGTAAGAAATGTAGGAATTATTTCTACTAATGCCATAAGTGGCACTGGATTGAAAAAATGGATACCAATAAATCTATCTTTATTTTGCATAGCTCCAGCCAATGAAGCAATAGAAAATGAAGAAGTGTTTGTAGCAATGATAGTAGATTGAGGCACAATATCTTCTATTTTTTCGAAAATATCTTTTTTCAAATCAATATTCTCATTTACTGCTTCAATTACGATGCTACATTCGGCAAGTGGATGCAAATGCTTTGCAAAATCAATTTTATTCTTAATTTGCTCGGCTGCTTTTTCGCCTAACTTCCCTTTTTCCACTAGCATTTCAAATGTTTTTTCAAGAATTAGATTGCTTTTTGCGATTGAAGCAACCGATGTATCGCAGATAACCACACGGTGTCCAGCAGTTGCAGCAATTTGTGCAATGCCTGTTCCCATTTGTCCAGCTCCAACAATTCCAATCTTGTATTTATTTATTTCCATAAATTCTGATTAATTTGGATTAACTCACATTGCAATTTAAGAAAATAACTTAATTAGATTAGAAAAAAATGGATTATGAAATAGTTATTATTGGTGGTGGGGTAATTGGATTGGCAATTGCCGCCGAATTATCTCGCTTTTCAAAGTCGATTTTGCTGGTGGAAAGACACTCTTCATTTGGAAATGAGACCAGCTCTCGCAATAGCGAAGTCATCCACGCAGGCATATATTATCCGCCAAACTCTCTGAAAGCAGAGCTTTGTGCAATTGGTAATAAAGCTATTTATGACAGATGCAATAAATTCAATATTCCTTTCAGGCAAGTTGGCAAATATATTGTGGCTGTAAATGAAAATGAAATTGATGAACTTGAAAAAATAAAGTCTAATGCTAATGAAATTGGAGCAAAAGAAGTAGATTTCGCCACTTTAGCGCAATTACACAAAGATGAGCCAAATGTTATAGCAAAAGGTGCTTTGTGGTCTCCAATGACTGGAATTGTGGATTCGCACAAATTGATGGAAAGTTTCTTAGCAGAAGCAAAAGATAATGGAACTGACTTTGCTTGGAGACATAATTTCGAAAGAGTATGCAAAATAAGTGGTGGCTATCAAGTAACTTTCAGTTCTGATGACGGTGGGGAATTCTCTATCAATGCCGAAAAAATAGTCAATACAGCAGGATTGCATTCAGATTTAGTTGCTCAAGAATTTGGAATTGATTTAGATGTTGCTAATTATAGATTAAATTTTGTGAAAGGTAACTACTTTAGGATTAAATCTAGCAAAAAGAATTTAGTCAATCACTTAATCTACCCAGTTCCTGCTAAGAATATGCCAGGGCTTGGAATACACGTTACACTCGATTTGAATGGGGAGATTCGGCTTGGCCCCGATGTGGAATATTTGGATTTTAAAGAACAAGACTATTCGGTTGATGAAACACTTTCCACAAAATTCTATCAAGCGGCTTCTGGCTATTTGATAGGTTTAGAGCCAGATGATGTGTACCCTGATTATTGTGGCATTCGCCCGAAGCTACAAAAGAAAGGCGAGGCTGTCAGAGATTTTGTAATAGCTGAAGAAAGTGAAAAAGGTCTCCCTGGCTTAGTGAACTTAATTGGAATTGAATCGCCTGGGCTAACTTGTTCAATAGCAATAGCTGAAAAAGTAAGAGTTATGTTAGAGCTTTAAGTGTTACGAATAAAGTACTTTATAACTCATATATATAAAACAACTTACATTAATTTATCCTATGTGTAGGACTTAAATTCATTTTGCAGTGATTTGCAGTAAAAATTTAATTCTGAAAAACGATTGCACTAAATTGCACTAAATATTTAATTTCAGAAAAACGATTGCACTAAATTGCAGTAAAAAACTTAATTCTGAAAAACAATTGCATTAAATTGCAGTAAAAAACTTAATTCTGAAAAATGATTGCACTAAATTGCAGTAAAAAACTTAATTCTGAAAAACGATTGCACTAAATTGCAGTAAATATTTAATTCTGAAAAACGATTGCACTAAATTGCAGTAAATATTTAATTTTTCTTGTCATCTTGTGCTTAGCTAATAAATATTTTCTATTTCTTGGCAGTACTAACCCTAACTACTACATTTTTAAAAATGGGGAACTGGAAAACTTACAAATATCTTGGTATTGGATATAATATGAAAT
>Ga0163148_10002477_pt1 | contig 21953 bp, 16 predicted proteins | sample OliLakLV19MP7P2_FD_148606 | JGI IMG/M metagenome (GOLD analysis project Ga0163148, IMG submission 148606) | Freshwater microbial mat bacterial communities from Lake Vanda, McMurdo Dry Valleys, Antarctica- Oligotrophic Lake LV.19.MP7.P2 | ecosystem: Environmental > Aquatic > Freshwater > Lake >...
TCCGGAGCCGGGCGCTTCATGTTTCGCACCTGCTTCCAGCGCTTCACGCTTCACGAGATACGCCCTTCGACGGGCTCAGGGCGTCCCGAGCCTGTCGAGGGACGCTTCACTCTTTGCTGCGCTTCACGAGGAACGCGTTTTCCTGGCGATTTCGTCCCTCGACTGTGCTCGGGACCCTGAGCTTTGTCGAAGGGCGACGAACCGTCATGAATCATGCGGGCGAGTCTGAGCACCGGAGAAACGTTGACAAGAAATCTGAGGACATCGCTACGGTGGTAGGGGAGAGGGTATTGGACTGTGCCGGCTCTTAGCGGATGTCGAAGTTCATCGTGGTGCGCTGATTATTGCGCAGGATGTCGAGCTTCACGGCGCGCTCGTTGCGAAGTTGCTGGAACAGGGTGAGCATCGTGCCTGGATCGCGAATCTCCACACCATTGACCTGTTGGAGGACATCTCCGTACTTCAAACCGATTTTCTCATAAAAGCTGGAAGGCGCAATAAAGTCCAAACGGAACCCATTCATCGCTCCGTTTATGACGTAAGGCACGGCTCTCGCCTGGGACAAGAGCTTGGGTAGATCACCCAGCGCTTGATCGACGTCTCTCCGATCGAGCACGGTACGCAGTGGGTTCCCAGGCGGTGGAGTGGCGGCTGATCTAGCTGGTGTTGGGGCAGAGGGAGGCTGCTCAATCTGCGAGGCGGCGAGTTCAAGCAACTCTTGTTGATCGCCCTGACGAACGACCATCCCGTCCCGACGGATTTCGGTGATCTCACCGATGTCGGGGATGTGGTCGTGCAACCGGAAGAATAGTTGGCGTTTGCTGGACAATTCTTCAACGATGGCCGAGACCCCCTCATGAGTGCCGATCACCACCCCCAGCAGCTTGAGCTTCGACGCCAGATTCAACGGCGCACGGGGAGGCGGCATAGTGGATCCAGCGGTGCTCATGCCGAGGGGATCAGGAGGCAGGGGAAAGAGTCCACTCTTCCGAATATGCTCAACCATCGCCGGCACGGAGGCCATGACCTCAGCTTCTCGGTCGGAACCAGGCGATGGCCGTCCCACCACGACTGGAACAGACAGGGCCTCCGCAATCACCGCGTTGATGATGTGGGCAATGAGAAAGGTGCCACAGAGGACGTAGGCGAATATGATGCTCCGACGTATCGTCATAGTCTTCGAGACCGACCTCAGATCAATGGTCCCATGCAGGGTGACATTCTAATGCGCAGGGGAGGTCCTGTGCAAGATAACCGATAGATCCGTGAAACAATCACAAGCGTGCAATCGATAGACAATCCTGTGCGATCGAGACATACTGATGAGACCGTCAAAGTGTGCGCGTATAACTTTCTCGAAAGTGCCATTTCTGCGGGAAACCAAGCGATTATTGAGCACAGACTACGCACTATTTGATGGTCGGCTCAGTAATTCAGCCTCTTACCGCCGGCACGAAGGAGTACTCTTGTGAAAAAAGCGTTGATCAGCGGGATTACAGGGCAGGATGGATCGTACCTGGCAGAATTTCTTCTCGGGAAGGGCTATGAGGTCTACGGCATTATTCGACGATCGAGTTCGTTTAATACGGGACGGATCGATCCGATCTACGAAGATCCGCATGTTCCGCATCGACGGCTCCATCTGGTGTTTGGCGACCTCAACGACGCGAGCTCACTGAACCGCATTATCCGAACGGTTCAGCCTGATGAAATATACAACTTGGGAGCACAAAGTCATGTGCGTGTGAGTTTCGATATTCCCGAGTATACCGGCGAGATTACCGGACTCGGCACGATTCGCCTCCTGGAGGCCATTCGTGAGTCAGGGTTGAAGCCAAAGTTTTATCAAGCCTCGTCCAGCGAGATGTTCGGCAAAGTGCAGGACATCCCTCAGCGTGAAACCACGCCCTTCTATCCCCGCAGTCCCTATGGCGCAGCCAAGGTCTATTCCTACTGGGTGACGGTGAATTATCGAGAGGCCTATGGCCTCTTTGCCTGTAACGGTATTTTATTCAATCATGAATCGCCTCGGCGCGGCGAGACGTTCGTGACACGGAAGATCACGAAAGCGGCGGCTCGCATCAAGCTGGGTGTTCAACAGGATTTGTTCCTGGGGAATCTTGACGCCAAACGCGACTGGGGTTTTGCCGGCGACTACATCGAAGCGATGTGGATGATGTTACAGGCGAAGGTCCCCGACGATTACGTCATTGCCACCGGCGAAACGCATACCGTCAAGGAAATGCTCGAGCTCAGCTTCGATCGTTTGCAACTGGATTGGAAGAAACATGTCAAGATTGATCAGAAGTACTATCGTCCGACCGAAGTCGATCTCCTCATCGGTGATGCCGGCAAGGCGAAAAAAGAGCTCGGTTGGCAGCCAAAGATGAATTTCCATGAGCTGATCGCGATGATGGTCGACGCCGACCTGGCTGCAGAGAAAGAAAAGTTGGATGGTACCCGGAAGCGAGGCTAAGGGTTAGGAGTTGGAGGTACGCCAGTGACGATGACATCTTTTTGGAGCGAACAGCGCGTCGTTATCACGGGCGGAGCAGGTTTTCTGGGATCATTCGTCGTGGAGCAGCTCCGCGCGAAGGGCTGTCGAGACATCGTCGTACCCCGCAGCAAAGACTACGATCTCGTACATATGGATGCGGTGGAGCAGCTCTACAGCGATAGCGCGCCGGATATGGTCATCCATCTCGCCGCGCGGGTTGGAGGGATCGGCGCGAACCAAGCCAACCCAGGAAAGTTTTTCTACGACAACTTGATGATGGGGACCCAGCTCATAGAAGTCGGGCGCCAACGGGGGCTGAAGAAATTTGTGGCGTTGGGCACGATCTGCGCCTATCCCAAGTTTGCCCCCATTCCATTTAAGGAAGACGATATCTGGAATGGATATCCCGAAGAGACCAATGCACCGTACGGTCTCGCCAAGAAGATGATGCTGGTGCAATCGCAGGCCTATCGGGAACAGTATGGGTTTAATTCAATCGTGTTATTTCCGGTGAACCTCTACGGCCCTCGCGATAACTTCGACCTGGCCACGTCTCACGTCATCCCAGCCCTCATTCGCAAATGTGTGACGGCGAAAGAAGCAGGCCACGCCACACTCACATTGTGGGGAGACGGATCTCCGACCCGAGAGTTTTTGTTTGTGGAGGATGCCGCGGACGGGATCCTTCGCGCAGCTGAGCACTACGAAGGGAGTCTGCCGGTCAATTTGGGGACAGGGGAAGAAGTTACGATTCGCAATCTTGCCGCCATGATTGCCGCAGAGGCCGGTTTTACAGGGCAGATCGAATGGGACACCACCAAACCCAACGGGCAGCCTCGACGGTGCCTCGATGTCAGCCGAGCCGACGATTTATTCGGCTTTCGTGCGAAACACGAGCTTCGGGAAGGACTCAAGAAGACGATGCAGTGGTTTTCTGCCAATCGCCACAATCTTCGACAGGTCACGTTCTAGCCGCGCGATCCTCTTCTTCCTTCGCAATTCCGGCAATCCACGCCACGTCCGTAAAACTGGTAAGGGTTCGAGGCCGGAAGTTCGAGGTTTTTGGAACGTTGCATTGACCCATTATCGTGATGGCGTCATCCGGATCGAGTCGTTGAGCACAAGGAGCATGCACAGCGACAACCCGTCCAAGGCAAGCTGACAGTCCATGGGGAGAATTGGCCATACAGATATGGCGGAGCCTTCTACGAAGCGAGAGGTCACGGTTCACCGGAAGCCTTGATATCGGTGGAATCGACAGGACGGATGTGTCTCTGCTGTTCTCCAACAGGCCGAGCCTCCACCCATTCCCACACCGATGGCGGCTACTTCAGACACATCACATATCGCCGTGCATGCTGCCGCTCGGTATGTTGCAGGCACTGTTTCGGCTTGGATGTCACCCCCGCCTCAGCTTCATCGCGACCTCACTGCTTTGTACAGTGACTGCACCGCCGGCGCCGGTTCCCATCCCATGACGGCAAGCGAATCCTCAACATAGTCCCCTGTTCTCATCCCATTCAACACCGAGGCGATACCGGGAGTACTCACCAGTACCCACAAGGCCTTGCGTGACAGCGATTCTTTGCGCCTGGCTGTTGGTAACAGGGGATCGAGGATCGCCGACAGCGAGGTGTTGTTCGCACGACTGCGTTCGGTTGCTTCTCTGCGGAGCCCGCGTAACAGGGTGAGCAACTGCGGTACATAGCGATCGCGCCAGTTCTCCCACGGTTCAGCGGCCGTTCCGGTGAGATACCGTGAAATCGCCTGGATGACTTGATTCACATGCGGCGCGATCATCTGGTGCTCGATCTGCTCCCAATGTTCAAGCCCCTGGATCTGAGGCCGTACGCGCGTCAACTCAACGGCCCAGGTGAAGAAGTCCGCTGGAGCCATCCCTTGACCACTCTGCTGAAGGGCTGGGGCAATGGCGTGACGATATTCCTCTTCAAGTGCCGCGACGGCCTGGCATTGTCGATCGAAGTCCACCGGATCGCCTTCGAGCGGAAAATCCGCCAATCGCACGACGCCGCTCTTGTTCGTCGGCATGGCATTGAGCGGACGATTGACCAGCAACGCGACCCCTTCTCGTTGGGCCACCTCCAACACCGTGTCATCCTGATTCACCCCGGTATTGGGCATCATCAATGCGCCGGCTTCATAGAGATTCATGGGGCATTGGAGGGCTGCAAAGTGGTGGTGGGTTATTCCCTGCGACGCAGCTGCCGCGCTCGCCGCGTTGCACATGCGAGAGAGCGAGGTCGCTTCGGCATTCGACGGATCTGCCGTGACCGTATTCGATGATACACCGTAATAGCGGATCCGTCCCGCCGCCGCTTGTGACTCGAAAAACATGAAGGCCTGCTCAAGCCGGCGATAAAAGATCTCCCGAGTTGCGACGAGGTCTCTGCCGTCGTGATGCGCTGCCTCGGACAGAAAATATTCAGGATTGTGGAGCAAACAGACATCGAGCGTGGCCAGCCCTAGTCGATCAAGTGATAGGGTGAGCTGATCGGCCAAATACTCCGGATGGATACAATGCCAGATGCCCTCGCCATATTTCACCATGTCGGGGTAAGGGCGCCCGGCCTTCTCCCTTGTCTCCGCCTGCTTCAAGTTCTCTCCTTGCACATACCCGATCTTCGAGACAACGATCACCTCCTCACGCGTCAGCTCACCGCCCTTGATCAACTCACGCAAGACAGAACCGACCAGACGTTCACTGTCGCCGTCCATGTAATTCGTCGAGGTGTCGATCACGTTGATGCCTGCTCGCAGCGCTTTCTTGAACGCCTCTCGGTGTTCCGGTTCCCTTGTATCGACCCGATAGGTGCCGAACCCCAGTCGGGACGTCGTCAATCCCGTGGCGCCGAACGGGCCATACCCATGTTCCATGTGGCCGTCATGGCGTGCCTGACTGACGATACGGGCGGCATATCTGGCCGTGCCCTCGGGACTGGCTGATCCAGGGAGCGCTGCGCCTTGCAAGAGTGTCTGCTGGACGGTCTGATCCGTTCGTCGCGATGCAGCGAGCAGCGCCTCGGCCACTTCACGTGGATCGGTGAGGGGCCGCTGACAGGAAAAATTTCGACAGATATAGAGTGCCGCCTTTCCCTCCACCAATCCCTTGCCGGCCAGCAACGGATGACGGGACTCTGTGCCTGTTCCATCGCTGGAGGCGATCACTCGATGCGGCAAGAATACCTCGCGCACAGCGAGCTGCAGGGCTTCGAGCCCAGGATCGTTGGGTGCCCCGACCATAGCCAATTCGATCGGCCCTTCTGCCAGGAGATCCACCACGGCCAGACTCTTGGCAAAGGCCCTCGGATACCGGGCTATCTGGCGGCCATAGGCGCGAATTCCGCCGATCGCCGCCTCGCGCAGGTCCTGGCGATCGTAGTGAAAGGAGAGTCTGGCGAGGGCCGAGACCGCCACAGCGTTCCCACTGGGCGTTGCACCGTCCGCCCCCTCCCGCGCTCGAATAATCAGCGTCTCATGCGTCTCAGCGGTGGTATAGAACCCCCCCTGCTCCTTATTCTGAAACGAATCCACCATCCGTTCCCCCAATTGGAGAGCGGTGTTGAGATATCGTTCTTGCCCACAGGCCTCATAGAGGTCGATCAATCCTTCTGCCAGATAGGCGTAGTCCTCCAAGACTCCATCGAGATGGGCTCGCCCTTGTCGCGAGGTGCGGAGCAGCGTCCCATCGGCAGTCCGATGTATCAGCAAGAGAAAGTCTGCCGCCTTTATGGCGCCATCGATGTAACGGCTGATTCCTAATACACGGCCTGCCTCGGCCATCGCCGACATCATCATGCCGTTCCAGGCCGTGATGATCTTGTCGTCGAGTCCTGGTGGGACTCGTTCCTGGCGGGCTCGATAGAGGAGGGGACGCACGCGAGAGATCGTCTCGCTCAGCTCATCGAGGGTAAGGTTCAATTCCTTGAGCACGGCCTCGATGGGACGCAGCCGATTCGGGATACTCCGATGCTCCCAATTCCCCTGGTCGGTAATGTCGTAACAGGCGCAAAACCGTCTGGTATCTTCGGCATTCTGCAACACCGCTTGGACCTCCGCCGGCGTCCAGACAAAAAACTTGCCTTCGACCCCTTCCGAGTCCGCATCCGTCGCAGAATAAAATCCTCCGGTAGGGTCGGTCATCTCCCGGAGAATATAGTCGAGCACTTCCATGGTAATTTGGCGATAGGAGGTCTGCTTAGTGACTTGATAGGCCTCCAGGTAGGTCCGGGCCAGGAGGGCATTGTCGTAGAGCATCTTCTCGAAATGGGGCACCAGCCAGCGCTCGTCCGTGGAATACCGCGCGAACCCGCCGCCGATATGATCGTAGATTCCTCCCGCAGCCATCGCATCGAGCGTGCCGGTGACCATCTGCAAGGTTCGGTTCTCTCCAGTTCGACGGTAACAACGGAGGAGCAACGAGAGCCCCGCAGAGGGGGGGAATTTCGGCGCGCTGCCGAACCCGCCATGTCGTTCATCGAAATGCTCGCGGAATTGGATCACGGCCTCATCGAGTGCGGAGGCGCTGACTGAGACGGGGGACACTGTTTTGAGTTCGTTCTTCAACCGTTCAGTTAATTGGCGCGCCTGGCTGGTGAGACCGGCGGAGTCTCGTTCCCACTCCTCCGCAATTTTCTTGAGCAGACTGGGAAATCCAGGACGGCCCCATCGATCTTCCGGGGGGAAATAGGTGCCGGCAAAGAAGGGCTCCTGATTCGGCGTCAGAAAGACCGTCATCGGCCACCCGCCCTGACCCTGATTGAGGGTGACGGTGGCCTGCATGTAGATCTCGTCAAGGTCGGGGCGTTCTTCCCGATCGACTTTGATGCAGATAAAATGCCGGTTCATGAGCGCCGCGATCGCGTTGTGCTCAAACGATTCCCGCTCCATCACATGACACCAGTGGCAGGCGGAATACCCGATCGAGAGGAGGATGGGGCGATTCTGCGCTTTCGCCGCATGCAACGCCTCAGGTCCCCAGGGGTACCAGTCTACTGGGTTGTGGGCATGCTGGAGGAGATAGGGACTGGTCTCGTGGATAAGGCGATTAGATTTTTTCGATTCTGATGAAGTGGACATGGCCGCACGGTAGCATCGGAACCTGGGAGGGGTCAACGATCCGATAGGGAAAGGGGCCTGCGATCTGGAGATCGCAGGCCCCTTTCCCTATCATTCAATTCTCGCTCGTCTGATCGATCAAACGACTTCCAATACGATTACTTACCGGCCGCGCCCTTCTTCTCGTCCTTCTTCTCATCGCCGAACGTATCGATGTAGCCACCCTTCTTCTCGTCTTTCTTCTCCGGCTTCTCATCGCCGTACACAAGAACCTGGCCGGCCTTCTTCTCGTCCTTCTTTTCAGTCTTCTCTTCACCGGCGAAGGCCGGAGCGCTGAAGGTCACTGCCACAGCCACGGCCATGATTGCCATCAACATGCTCTTCATAAATATGTCACCTCCTGTAAATGATAGTGTGAGTAAGTTGTTTACCCATTCATAGGGTAAACGGACGGGACGATATCCAAAAATAGTCCCTGCTGTCAACCGATCAATTTGTCCTGGAACGGAGGGACGAGACACTAGCCCGCATTATTCATGACGGTTTGTTGCGAAAGCGTGCAGCCGCGAAGCGAGACGGGCACTCGGAGCCGTGAAACCCTGAGGCATACTCGTGCAGTATGTCGAAGGGGTGAGCGGTGAGACTGCCCGTCGCAGCCGCGTATCCACGCTTGTAGCAGAAGCGCTCATGAATAATGCGGGCTCGGGCCCATGGAGGCCTGGCCTTGCTGGTTGAGTTCAATCATGGGCTGGGCGTCTGTGGGTTGACCGATCGATATCTGTCTGGTCCCGGGGCCACGGCGCCGAAGCGGATCGGCGTTCCCTCGCAAATTTTCGAGTGGTGCCACTCGAAGAATCGGTGTGCCCATGACAGTCCTGAATTTTGAAGGAGCAGTCGATACCCTCGCGGTAACGGCATCCGAAGGGTTCTCGGTTCCGTTTTCGCATTCCTTACTGACACCTTCGATTACAATGGTTCCTGTGACCGACGCGCCACCATCCGGCTATGTGCCGGTTCTCGCTTCTGCGCTACTTCATCCTCCTCCTGTTTTCTCATTCCGGCTTCTTGCTGCAGACCAGAGCCGCATGCCTTCTACATGGGAGGGCCGGCTGTTCCTGCCTTCTCTTCAGATGGGCAATCAGACGGGCATAGGTCATCTGTGTAGGGCCGCCGGCGCAATGAACCAGCGCGGTGCGATCGGACCGAATATGTCAGAGTACATCGCTCCAGGGAGGGCTGACGGCGAATGCTGCGTTGATGAGACCGACAAGCGAGTAGGCTTGAAGGAAGTCGCCACATTGGGTATTCGTGGAGGGGATGAAATGCTCGGACAACAGTCCGACATGATCGGCACTGTCGAGCACTTGACGAAGGATAGTTCGGGCCTCGGGGATCCGTCCCAACTGGGCGAGCGCTTGGGCGATCCACATGGAGCAGATGACGAAGGCGCCTTCCAGCTTTCCAAAGTCGTCGTGGTGCATGTAGCGGTACCCCCCGGTGTCCTCGTTTCCACGCTGAAGCGAAAGTTCGCGGGCGATGTGCAACAGCGTGGATTCACAGAGCGGCCGGTTCGGGTAGCCCATGATTGGAGTTGGGTAAGGGCTGCGTCGTCGCTGGAATCGGTGGGGCCGTTTCGGAGCGCGCCGCCATACAGGCCTCGGAGGAGGGCATTCGCCGCGTGGATTCGTGCGTTGGTCAAGTCCAAGGAGATCGCCCCGCGGTGTCCAGATTTTTCGATGCGTTCCAATCGTTCGATGCCGGCCCAAGACATCAAGTTGATGAAGGAATGTTCCTGCCAACCCTTGCGGATCTCCCAGAGCCCGGCGGCCGATTGGCCGATGCTGCGCACTCACAACTTCGCCTAATGGGCCAGGAGCATGTCGAGGTCTTTGCTGCACAAATTGCTGTACCGTTCGTGACGAGAGCATCGGTTGACGGCATTTTCGCGTGGGCGTACCATCAAATCCTGACCGTTCCAATCACATCCGCGCTGATAAAGGATGCTCCCGTGGAGAATCAAGTTGAAGATCGGCCAGTCCTCAATCATATGCAGCGCCTGGTCGCAGAGGAACACCGATTGCACGAGCAGAGGGCACACCCCAACGCCGATCGGAAGCGGTTCGCGCAAGTCAAGGTTGAACTGGATCAGTGCTGGGACCTCTTGCGACAGCGACGAGCCCTCCGCGAGATCGGGCTTGACCCGGACGATGCGGAGGTTCGCCAGCTGCAGGTTGTCGAGAATTATGAGTAGGAGGGATTGAGCTGAGGTCAGAGGAGGGGCGGGAAGGAGTCGGACCGCCATGCGCCGTTCACCTGTCCCGCTTCCTCCATTCTCACGGCGACACCGGCGCATCCTCACTGACAATGCCACGCAGTGCTGTCCAGATCGGTGTTCTCCGTTCTTAACAGAAGATGAAGGCCGCTCTTACGATTGGTTGCTTGTGCCTGTCGAACTCGCTATCCTTCTGATCCGGACGGACAAGGTGACCACGTGTCGATCGCAAACACACTGCTTGGTATTGTTCTCTTTCTCATGCTCAGTGCTTGCAGCACAGCACCCAAGGCACCCACCACGGATGAGCGGACAGTACCCCAGGGTAGTGGAGAAGTTGAGAAACTCCACACCGAGAACCAGCCCCCAGGCGACACCAGTGAAATGGAAGCCCGATTACAGGCCGAGCCACCCCTCGCAGGGACAACCGAGGCGCAAGCAGTCCGCCCCCCACCAGCCCTTCAATGCACCACGCAGCTTGAACAGGGGTATGCACTAAGAGCCCGCATTGACAATGAGTACTGGGAGAGTAGAAGGGCCAGAACCTTTCAGGAGCAGAGAGAGGAATTCACGACGAGATGGGGTAAAGAAGCAGAGGAGTGGGCCGACGAGACAATCGCCGTTCTTCTTCACAGTGGTGGACCGACTGCAACGAGCCGCTTCCAAAACGCAAAAACACCTATCGGCATGGTGAGTGGAGATGTGAAGTGGAACAATATCAGGAATTTTCTTCGGACGAGATTGGCCGCCTTAGCCTCAATTTGCAAAGCGCCCTAACAGTACCACCGCCGATGCTCGCGTCAGTGTTTGCGCGGTCCATGATGCGTCCTATCCACAATTTCTCCCCGGTCAACTCCTCGTTGCGTCCCCTCTAGCCCGCATGATTCATGAGCATTTCTGCTGCAATCGCCGATCCGCTGTGCTTGCATGTGAAACGTCGTTCGTCCGGAAGTGGCGTTTCTAGTTTCAGGTTCCAAGTTTCAGGTTCGACCTCAGAATTTCACCAATCCGACTCACACAACTTGAAACCAGAAACATGAAACTCGAAACACTTACACGAAATACGCTTCACGAGGAACGCGCTTTCAGGCGCTTTCGCGACGAACCGTCATGCATCATGCGGGCTAGGAACGGCGGTTGATAGGCTCTCGCTGAGACCATGCGCGTCATGGCAGCAAAGAAAGAACCGCCTGATTCCATCCAGCAGGGCCTGGACCCGGTGCGCGGATTAACCGTGGCAGCTCAAGGTCTAGTGTATACGAGTCGTCTGTTTGTTGGACGAGGACGGGTCGGTCGACGGCTTCGAGCATCGGGAGATCGTTCAGGCTGTTTCCGATGGCCACACTGCACAGAGCCCCATGGTCATCGCCTAGTTGTCGGCGGTAGCATCGGATAAGATATTGTACGGCTTGCCCCTTATCGTGACGTCCCATCAGATGGAAAAATCTATCTCCCTGCGTGTACCGTAAGCCGCGTTCGTTGATTGCCTCGATGAGCCGTTCCTCCGGGCATGGTGAGCCCTCTATGATGAAGGGCTCGTCGTAGTCGCGCTGCTTGGACAACTGTGCATTCTCCAGCGAGAGCCCAGTTCGTGCAGCGATCTCTTCGATGGACATATCTCCATAGCCTCTCAGCTCTCTACCGAGTAGCTGTTGGATTTCTTTCAACGCCGTGCGGAGCAGGGAATAGGGAGTTCCCAGCTCGACGACGTGATAGCTGCCTCGGCGCACTGCATCGGTAAGCGGGAAGAGAAAGTAATTCGTGGGAATGACGACGGCCCCGCCGTTTTCCACAATGAAGGGATGCTCGTTTCGTAACTCAAGGCGGATCGGCTCGATCTCCGCGCGCGTCTTACTTGAGACGACGATGAGCGGAATGTTGCGAGCCCGCAGTTCCGTCAACGCTTCGCGCGCGGCTTCGAAGGAATAGGTCTTTTTGTCGAGCAGCGTGCCGTCCAAATCCGTGAAGACGACCATCGCTCTCTGAGTTCCGTCCGGATCGTTCGACATCGTAAGATCTTTCATCCTTCCGTTCCGGAACGATCTCGCGAGGACGGGGATTCGCTGTCGATATCCTGGTCCGAATGCGTTCGTCGTTCGGTCAGCCGATGACCATACCGGCCTGTCCTAGCAGGCTGCGGAAAAACTCGGTTAATGCCCAAAATGCCGAAAGAATTTTCCCTATGGCGTCGATGTCAAAATTGCCTCAGGATGCTCAAAAAGGCCAGACTTCTCACCCGCCCAACCCCGGCGCGCCAAGACGCGCCGTTCCGCGGGCAAGGCCGCAGCGAGCGAAGAGGCGAGGAGGTACGGACCGCACTTCGTGGGGCCGTTCGCCCGTACAATAGATCTTGGCGAACGGAAAAACCCCTCCAGTGTTTCCGATTTCCGAACAACTCTCGTTGAGCCTCTGAGTGATGCGAGAACGCCGCTGGCGGACTTTTTCAGCATCCTGCCAGGTGCGAACCGGAGTGCCGGGTGTGGCGGCTTTCTCATGATCTCCGACGATCAGTGAATGCAAGGTCATGCCTTCGAGGCTTTCTGCAACGGCAACGGCAGCGTCGCGGCGCCGGAGGAGTGCGTCGATCGGTTCGCCAGGTGTGTGTGACGAGCCGAGATTCGCGCCTTGTCCTTTATGGATCAGGCTCAGCACGTCGGCGAAAGCCATCAATTCCGGTGGTGTGACGAGACCGATGCCTTCCGGTTCGTTCATGCGAGCGAGCAGGCCCTGGTCGAGCAGAATAATCATCCAGCTGACATAGAGCCAGAGAAGAAACAGCAGGAGTACAGCAAAGCGAGAATAGATCGCACGGTATTTTCCCGAAACTGCGACGAAGGTGGCGAAGGCTTCTCCGGCCAGTCCCCAGAGCCGCGCCGCCCGAACGGTGACGAGGGTCGTGGAAACAAATTTGCAGATAACCGTGAAGAGGGCGCAGGGCAGGACGAAGGGCATCAATTCCGCCGTCCAGATAAGCAGGATGCCGAACGGTTGGACATCCCTCACGCGGTCTATAAGCGCATGGCGTTGCACTGAGGCGAGCAATCCAACCGCGGTGAAGATCAGCACCGGTCCGACTAAGACGACGCTCAAATCATCGGTGAATTTTCGCGCCCAGGTTCGCCCCTGCTCGATCTTGTCGATGAGCGAATAGGTCTCAGAGAAGGGACCGGCCACCCCGACGGTGCCGAGCACGCCGACCTTGAGATTGTCGACGAACCAGATCATGTGGCTGCCGGCCTCTGCGCCTTTCGGACCCAGCGGTTCGAAGACGTGATTCGACAGAGGCGCAATATGCTGATGCCATTCGAAGGCCTTGAGCACTGAAAACATCGCTGCGAGAAACGGGACAAGTGAGAGGAGCGTCGTGTAGACGAGGCCTGCGGCCCGCGCATCCAGTAAGCGAAAACGGAATACTACCGCGACGGCGATGACCCATCGCCACGCATGCAAGGCCAGGCGTTGGATCCGCGGGATCGCGTCCAGGTCCATGGTCCAACGATCCTGCGCGACGAATTGTCGAACGCGTCGTGCTGTGTGCATCGATGACATAGTGCCCTCTCTTTGCCTACCATACCCTGAAGTGAAGGAGGACGGAAGCAGGAATTGTGACAGGCTTCTTGGAGGAGGCGGGCCATCTTCCGAGGATGGTCTCGGACACGCAGGGTGAGCCATCGAGACTGTGCAGATTGTGCCTGAGATTAACCGCGATGATCTCTCAGGCTTGTGGTATGGTTCGGAAATGAGGCACAGTGGGATCTTCTCCGAGATGTTTCAGATGAGAGGTTTCGTGGAGAGCGGTCGAGCCATTGGAGGTGAAAGAGACAGCACATGTCGGATTTTTTCCAGAATGGAGTGGTCAGCGTCCTCCATCGCTTGGGTCCCCCCAACGTGGAACAATTGGAGCGGGAACTCGAACAGTATCGGTCCGTCAACCCCATCGCCTTGGTCCTCCCCTCTCTCTATTCTGAGCTGGATGGCCCTGCGCTTGGCGGGATCATCGAGGAATTGAAGGGCGTCACCTATTTGCGCGAGATCGTCGTGGCGTTAGGCCAGGCCTCGGCCCTCGAGTTTCGGCGCGCCAAAGAGTATTTCAAAGTGCTTCCGCAGGATGTGCGTCTCGTGTGGGTCGATGGAGCACGGGTGCAGGGCCTCCTCAAGATGTTGGTCGAGCGCGAGATTGCCGTCGGCTTGCCGGGTAAGGGGCAGTCCTGTTGGCTGGCCTTCGGGTATGTCCTGGCGCGCCATCGCAGCCAGGTCATTGCGTTGCACGACTGCGATATCGTGAGCTACAAGAGGGAATACCTTGCTCGACTGTGTTATCCGCTCGCAAACCCGAATCTGGGCTATGAGTTTTGTAAGGGCTACTACAGCCGGGTCACGGATCGTTTGCATGGTCGGGTCACCAGACTATTCATCACCCCTCTTGTGCGCACGATGCAGCAAATTGTCGGGCCACATCCTCTCTTGACCTTTCTCGACAGTTTCCGCTACCCCCTGGCAGGAGAATTTGCGATGGTGCGAGACCTCGCCTGGGTGAACCGCATTCCGGGAGATTGGGGACTTGAGATCGGCATCCTGGCGGAAGTGTATCGCAACTGCGCCTCCCGCCGCGTCTGTCAGGCGGATATTGCCGACGCCTATGACCATAAACATCAGACGCTATCCCCGGACGATCCTGAAAAGGGATTGTTGAAAATGTGCGTGGATATTGCGAAGTCGTTGTTTCGCCACCTGGCCAGCGAAGGGGTGGTGCTCGGCGATGCGGAGCTCAAAACGTTGCGGGCGACCTATCTCCAAACGGCTGAGGAAGCCATTCGCCGCTACGAAGACAGCGCAGCCATCAATAGCTTGACGTTCGACCGGCATTCTGAACGCACGGCGGTCGAGACATTTTTGAAAGGTATCAAGCTGGCAGCGGAGGTCTTTCAGAAAGATCCGTTGGGGGTGCCTATGATTTCAAATTGGAGTCGCGTCGCAGCCGCTGTTCCGGACGTGTTCGATCGGCTGATTGACGCAGTAGAGGAGGATCACCGGTGGGACCCGACACAAGAGAGCCGTCTGACATCCAGCTGAAGCACCCATCGGTGGCGCTCACGCCGGAGACCGAGTCTCTCGTGCAAGCGATCGGTGAAGTGGAGATCCTCGTCGGCATTCCCAGTTACAACAATGCCGACACGATCGGGCATGTGGTTCGCGCGGTCAGCGCGGGACTGGCGAAGTATTTTCCCGATCGGCGCGCCGTCTTGATCAATTCCGACGGCGGGTCGTCGGACGGGACGCCCGATGTGGTGTCGCGGGCGGTCGTGGATTTCGGCGCGCTGCTCATCAGCGATCAGCAGAGTCAGCTTCAGAAGATCATCACCCCCTATCACGGAATTCCAGGTAAAGGGAGCGCGTTTCGCACGATCTTTGAGATCGCCAGGCGCCTGAACGCGAAGGCCTGCGCGGTGGTAGATTCCGACCTGCGCAGCATCACGCCGGAATGGATTGAACTGCTGCTTCGTCCGATCCTGGACGAGGATTACGACTACGTGGCGCCCTACTATCTGCGTCACAAGTATGACGGCACGATCACGAACAGCATCGTGTATCCGCTCACACGGACGCTCTATGGTCAACGGGTCCGGCAGCCGATCGGGGGCGATTTCGGATTCTCCGGACGCCTGACAGACCATTATCTCGATCAGCATGTATGGGAATCGGACGTCGCGCGGTTCGGCATCGATATCTGGATGACGACAGAGGCGATCGCCAGCGGGGCCCGTGTCTGCCAGAGTTTTCTCGGAGCCAAGATTCACAATTCCAAAGATCCGGCTGCTGATCTGGCTGCCATGCTGATGCAGGTGTTGAGCGCGGTGTTTGCGCTGATGGAGAAACACCATGAGGTCTGGAGCCATGGGCAGGGGTCGACGCCGGTCAAAATGTTCGGTTTTCAGTATGAAGTGGGCGTTGAGCCGGTCAATGTGAACGTGGAGCGTATGATCGCCTCGTTTCAACAAGGATTGACGGATTTGGCTCCCATCTGGGAGCAAATACTGGGTCGGGAGACGGTAGCGGAGCTGAAGCCGCTGCAAGCCGTGTCCTCCGCGGAGTTCCGCATTCCCGATGACCTGTGGGTTCGCATCATTTACGAAGCCGCCTTAGCCTATCACGCGCGTCTGATGCCTCGGGAACATCTTCTGAAGGCCCTCACCCCACTGTATCTCGGTCGAACGGCGACCTTCGTGCTAGAGACGCAGGGACTCACAACGGCTGAAGCGGAAGGACGAATCGAGCAATTGTGTCTGGCGTTTGAGTCGAAGAAATCCTATCTCGTCGGCAGGTGGAGCCGAGAGCCTCGGACCTAGCCCGCATGATTCATGACGGTTCGCCGCCCTTCGACAAAGCTCAGGGTCCCGAGCACAGTCGAGGGACGAAATCGCCAGGAAAACGCGTTCCTCGTGAAGCGTATCTCGTGTAAGTGTTTCGAGTTTCATGTTTCTGGTTTCAAGTTGTGTGAGTCGGATTGGTGAAATTCAGAGGTCGAACCTGAAACTTGGAACCTGAAACTAGAAACGCCACTTCCGGAAGAACGACGTTTCACGCATCGAAGACGCTTCACACCCAAGAGCAGCGAATCCGCGATTGCAGCAGACGTGTTCATGAATCATGTGGGCTAGAGACCGGCAGGCGCCTGGGAGCTGCGTGATCCGTATAGCATGACGTGGGCGATCGACAGTCGACGAGGGCGTTCACTCCTTGTCGTCAAGCTTCAATACAACGATGGATCGGGCTTCCAGTTCGTAGGGTTCGCCTCCTTTGAAAATTCCCACAGGTTTTTCGGCGCCGGCGATGACGCTGGTATCGAGGATCGGTAGCCAGCGCACGCCGCGTTTATGGGCCGGCAGGGTGAAGGCTAGCGGTGCGTGGTGGCCATTGAATAGGATGATCAAGGTGTCGTCGACAATCGGGCGCCCTTTTTCGTCTGGTTCGTTGATCGCATCGCCTGCCAGCCGAAGCGCGAGGGATTTTGTGAATCCGGCGGTCCAATCCTTGTCGGTCATTTCTTTTCCGTCCGGGCGGAGCCAGGAAATGTCTTTCACTTCCGATCCTCGGATATGCCGTCCCTGGAAAAAGTGGCGACGGCGAAGGACCGGATGTTTCTTGCGAAAGGCGATGAGATTTCGGACGAACTCCAGCAAGTGGCGTTGCCGGTGATCCAGCTTCCAATCGAACCAGCTGATCTCGTTGTCCTGGCAATAGGCGTTGTTGTTGCCCTGCTGTGTGCGGCCGAGTTCGTCGCCGCCGCAGAGCATGGGTACGCCTTGCGAAAAAAACAGCAGTGTCAGGAAGTTTCGTTTCTGGCGCTCGCGAAGCTCGAGTATGGCGGGGTCGTCGGTCGGGCCTTCGACGCCGCAATTCCAGTTCAAATTGTCGTTGGTGCCGTCTTGACTGTTCTCGCGGTTCGCCTCGTTGTGTTTGTCGTTGTAGGAGACCAGGTCGTGCAACGTGAACCCATCGTGCGTGGTGACGAAATTGACGCTGGCATAGGGCCTGCGCCCGTTCAGGCTGTAGAGGTCGCTGCTGCCGGTGAGGCGATAGGCGAGTTCCGCCACCTGATCGCCGTCGCCTTTGACGGATTTTCTGATCGTATCCCGGTATTTGCCGTTCCACTCGGCCCAGCCTACCGGAAAGTTCCCGACTTGATAGCCCCCTTCGCCAAGGTCCCAGGGTTCGGCGATCAATTTGACTTGGGACAAGATGGGGTCTTGATGCAGGATGTCGAAGAAGGCGCTCAAGCGATCGACCGCGTGGAGTTCTCGCGCGAGGGCCGAGGCTAAGTCGAACCGAAACCCGTCCACATGCATATCGATTACCCAATAACGCAGACTGTCCATGATGAGCTGGAGCGTGCGAGGATGCGTGGCGTTCAATGTGTTCCCGCATCCGGTGTAATCCGTGTACAAACGTTTGTCGTGATCGAGAAGGCGATAATAGGCGGCATTATCGACTCCGCGAAAGCAGAGGGTGGGACCGAGCTGATTCCCTTCGGCAGTATGGTTGTAGACCACGTCCAGGATAACCTCGATGCCGGCGCTGTGGAGCGTTTTCACCATGGTCTTGAACTCCCGCACGTGGCGACCGCGTAGGGGCGATACCGCATAGCGGATGTCGGGAGAGAAAAAGCCGATGGTATTGTAGCCCCAGTAGTTCGTCAGCCCTTGATCGAACAGGTGCTTGTCACGGACGAACTGATGAATCGGGAGCAGCTCGATGGCGGTCACGCCCAGATTCACCAGGTGGTCGATCACGGCGGGAGTCGTCAAGGCAGCATAGGTTCCGCGCATATGGTCGGGCACGTCTGGGTGGCGCGCTGTGAGTCCCTTGACGTGCGCTTCATAAATGACCGTCTTGTCCCAGGGGGTTTTCAAGAGATGGTCGTTGCCCCACGTGAAGGCTTGATCGATCACGACGCATTTCGGAATGTTTCCCGCATTGTCTCTTGTGTCGAAGGACAGGTCGGCCTTGGGGTTGCCGATTTGATACCCGAACATCGCATCAGACCATTCGATCGTGCCGGCAATGGACTTCGCATAGGGATCGATCAACAATTTATGATGATTGAATCGATGTCCCTCTTCCGGTTTGTAGGGTCCATGCACGCGATAGCCGTAATGTTGGCCAGGCCACAAACCAGGGATATAGACGTGCCAGACTTGATCGGTTCGCTCTTCGACGCGAATTCGATGCGATTCTTTATCGTGTTTCGGTCCGTCGAAGAGGCAGAGCTCAACCGCGGTGGCGTTTTCTGAAAAGATAGAGAAGTTCACACCCTCGCCATCCCAGGTCGCGCCGAGCGGATAGGGCTTTCCTGGCCAGACTCTCATGTGTGCTCCTTCCATGTTCGCTCCGCCGGATGGCGCAAGATAGTCAGCCCGGGAGATGCGATTTCGATTCCAGCGCTCGTCTAGCCCGGATTATTCATGAGCGCTTCTGCTACAAGCGTGGATACGCGGCTGCGACGGGCAGTCTCGCCGCTCACCCCTTCGACATACTGCACGAGTATGCCTCAGGGTTTCACGGCTCCGAGTGCCCGTCTCGCTTCGCGTCTGCACGCTTTCGCAACAAACCGTCATGAATAATGCGGGCTAGGCCTTGAGCGCCTTGACCTGTAACCGATGTTTCACTGTACGTCTCGATCTTGCCTGGACCACATAGCGTAACGTGCAGGCCACCCAGTGCTCCGTCAAAGAAACAGAGATCGGTGTCTCTGTTTCTGGCGATCCGATGAGGAACAGGCCCTGGAGCCGTTGCGCCCACATGCCGAGTCCCGTAAACAAGAACAGGCCGGCAGCGCTATAGCAGGCTGCGGAAAACCTCGGTTTTACGTAAAACACCACCGGGATCTCATAGTATGGCACTGAAGCCACAATCGCCTCAGGATGCTCAAAAAGGCCGTCCAGCAAGGCCGCAGTGAGCGAAGAGGCGAGGAGGTACGGACCGCACTTCGTGGGGCCGTTCGCCCGTACAATAGATCTTGGCGAACGGAAAAACCCCTCCAGTGTTTCCGATTTCCGAACAACTCTCGTTGAGCCTCTGAGCGATGCGAGAACGATGCTGGCGGACTTTTTCAGCATCCTGCTAGCGGATGAGCGTGCGAATAGTCTAGCGCCCATGCTCGTCCGCCATGGCGCGCCGCGCCGCCCATTCCCCAATAGGTACGGCTGCGAGCAAGAAGAAGAAGAAAATCGTGACGGCAGGATAGATCAGCGGTTCACCGATAGCGTCCGCCCAAGCCGGCAGTGGTTGAGAGGGAATACTCACAGGATCTCGGTCCATGGTTTCATCTCCTCTCTCATACGGTTGTCTTCGGACTTATGCAAGTGGTTTTATCTGCTTGTGTCGGCTTGTGAAAGGAGTGAGACCTGAGTAAGGTGGAGGAAAGAAGGGGAGATGGCAATGGACATTGCGTGGCAGCTGGATCTCGGCGCTCGGATGATCGAGGCCGATCGGGTGGGGTTTACGGTGTGGGCGCCGTTGGCCAACAGGGTTGCGGTAGAGTTGGTCGATCAGGATCGGATGGCCATTCCGATGCAACCCTTGCCGAAGGGTTATTTCGAGGCCACGGTCGAGGGAGTCGGTCCGCGCGCGCGCTACCGGTATCTGCTGGATGGGAAGAAAACCAGACCGGATCCTGCCTCCCGTTTTCAGCCTGAAGGAGTCCATGGCTCCTCAGCGGTCGTCGATCCCGACTCCTTCCACTGGGCGGATACAGCGTGGCGCGGGATTCCACTGAGCGATTTCATCATCTATGAGTTGCATGTGGGAACCGTGACGCAAGAAGGGACGTTCGAGGCGATTATTCCACGTCTGTCCTATCTCAAGGAGACGGTGGGCATCACGGCTATCGAACTCATGCCGGTCGCTCAGTTCCCAGGAGGGCGCAACTGGGGCTACGACGGCGTCTATCCCTTTGCGCCGCAATCCACGTATGGTGGACCGGATGGATTGAAACGGCTGGTGGATGCCTGTCATGCGATAGGGATTGCCGTCGTCTTGGACGTCGTCTATAACCACCTGGGGCCCGAAGGGAATTATCTCGGTGAGTTCGGTCCCTACTTCACAGACCGATATAAGACCCCCTGGGGCTCTGCGATCAACTACGACGGAGCCGACAGCGATGCCGTCCGGCATTACATCGTCAGCAACGCGCTCTATTGGGTGACGGAGTATCACATCGATGCACTGCGTTTGGATGCGATTCATGGCATCTTCGACTTCAGCGCCACCCACATTCTGAAGGAACTGGCCACGTCGGTACAGATTGAGGCGACCAAGCTGAAGCGGCAGGTCTTCGTCATTGCGGAAAGCGACTTGAACGATACGCGAATTATTGAGCCAGCGAGCATCGGGGGCTATGGGCTTGACGGACAGTGGAACGACGATTTCCACCATGCCCTCCGCGTGGTGTTGACGGGTGAGTCGCGCGGTTATTACGAGGACTTCCACGGACTACAAGACCTTGGCACGGCCCTGCGTGACGGGTTTGTCTACAGCGGACAGTACTCTGGGCACCGCCGTCGGCAGCATGGAAGTTCGTCGCAACAGGTGTCTCCCGGACAGCTCGTGGTCTTTTCGCAAAACCACGACCAGATCGGCAACCGGGCGATCGGGGACCGTTTGAGTACGCAACTCCCGTTCGAGACCCTCAAGGTGGCTCGCGCCCTCGTCCTGCTCTCGCCTAACATTCCGCTCCTGTTCATGGGCGAGGAGTATGGCGAGACCGCGCCGTTTCACTACTTCATCGAGCACGGCGATCCCGGCCTGATCGAAGCGGTGAGGCAGGGGCGTCGGCGCGAGTTCGCCCACTTCGGCTGGAAGGCGGAGGAGATCCCTGATCCGCAGGCCCTGGCGACATTCGAGTGGAGCCGGTTGAGTCGAGAGCAGCTTGATGACCGGCAGGTCGGACTGCTTCGCTGGACCAGCGCCCTTCTATACCTCAGGAAGACCATTTCGACGTTGGGTGCCGGAGATGCGAATCAGCTGCACCATGCGGTATGGGTATTGGAGCGAGAAGGGATGCTGATTATGCACCGATGGTCACACCGTGGAGAGGCGGCGCTGCTGCTCGTTGGATTCAATCAATCATCGACCATGCTGACCCTCTCTGAGCCGGTGGGAACATGGCAGCTTCGACTGGATTCCGGGACCGCAGAGTTCGGTGGATCTGAGGGGGAGGCGATGCCGCACGAACTCGTCATCGATGCGCAGGGAGCCTCAGTGACGATTCCTGCTTCCACCGCAGCCGTATACGTCTTGGTAGAGCACAGGGAGCCGAGGTGACACGAACATCGGGGCCGGCGGCAGAACTAGCCGGATCTAAATGAGAGGAGATGGGGTGCCGGCTCCGCTCTATAGGGCGCAATGGCCGAAGGCCGGGGCCCTGTCCCAATAGATTTGGCTTCATGGGTTCGTCTAGCAGGATGCTGAAAAAGTCCGCCAGCATCGTTCTCGCATCACTCACAAAGACCGTGAAACGTGAAACGAAGGTCAGCTTCGGAGCTGCGGCCTTGCCCGCGGAACGGCGCGTCCCTGGGTCAAGAGGCTGTCTTGGCAGACTCAGGGCGG
>Ga0163148_10002481_pt1 | contig 21918 bp, 20 predicted proteins | sample OliLakLV19MP7P2_FD_148606 | JGI IMG/M metagenome (GOLD analysis project Ga0163148, IMG submission 148606) | Freshwater microbial mat bacterial communities from Lake Vanda, McMurdo Dry Valleys, Antarctica- Oligotrophic Lake LV.19.MP7.P2 | ecosystem: Environmental > Aquatic > Freshwater > Lake >...
TTCCGCCTTCCCGGCACCCCTCATCCGCTCCACAACACCCTACACACAAACCACCCTTCCCCCACAAAACCTTCCTTTTCCCAAACCACACTTCCCGCAACTTCCCGCCTTCCCGCCTTCCCGGCACCCCTCATCCGCTCCACAACACCCTGTACACAAACCACCCTGCATCCAAAAACACTCTTCAAACAAACCACCCTTCCCCCACACAACCTTCCTTTTCCCAAACCACCCTTCCCTTACCCAAACAATATCACCGCTCCCGTTATCAAAACATTTAATATCGACAATGGCAATAATACCTTCCATCCCAAATTCATCAACTGATCAAAACGGAAGCGCGGTATCGTCCAACGCACCCACATGAAAAAGAAAATGAAAAATAATATTTTGGCAAAAAACACCCCTACACATATTAAAGCAAACCATACTTCCCCAATCGAATTCTGCACCATTTCCATTCCCGGAAAATTATATCCCCCAAAATACAATGCGGCTATCAATGCAGAAGAAATAAACATATTTACATACTCCGCAAATAAATAAAACCCGAGTTTCATCGAACTGTATTCCGTATGATAACCTCCAACCAATTCCGTTTCCGATTCCGGGAGATCGAAAGGTGTTCTGTTACATTCTGCAAAAGCGCAAATAACAAATATTAAAAAACCAAGTGGTTGAATAAAAACATTCCAATGCATTCCGGCCCAGGCACTTTGTCCTTCCACAATATCACCAATACTCAGCGAACCCGACGACATAATAATAGCAATTATGCTCATTCCCATCGCCAATTCGTAACTGATCATTTGCGACGAAGCGCGCACTGCACCCAATAACGAATATTTATTATTGCTTGCCCATCCTCCAATCATAATTCCATATACTCCCAAACTCACGACACCCAAAACATATAATATTCCGATATTAATATCAGCAACCTGCAAAGGCACCTTCACTCCACCAATCGTAATTTCAGGTCCCCAGGGAATTACCGCACTTGTCATTAAAGCAGTGGTCATTGTAATTGCAGGACCCGCAATAAATAAATATTTGTTGGCAGTTGCCGGAAGAATTTCTTCCTTCATAAACATTTTAACTCCGTCGGCAAGTGGTTGCAACAACCCGAAAGGCCCGGCTCTGTTCGGCCCCAGCCTGTCCTGCATAAATGCAGCAACCTTTCGTTCGGCATAAGTGCTGTATGCAGCAATGGTGAGCGAAAGTGCAAAAAGCACCACAATTAAAACGATTTTAAAAATTAAAACTGCATCCATTATTAAAACCAATTAGCAAATTAGCAAATTAGCAAATGTGGGTATTTTGGTGAATTGATTAGTTGTTTTATTATTCGGGTTCTACTCCAAATTGAAAAATTAATTATTTTTTACTTCACTGTCATTTTTTAAATAAATTATCATTAAACCCGAATGGCCAATTTGCTAATTAGCTAATCAATCTTCTTCTGCACAACCGGTAATTCGTATGGCAATTCATAATGGTTTTGCGAGATCACCGAATGGCTGTCAATATGTGCCGGCCCTTCCACTACCCAAACTTTCGTTTCTTTTTTATCGAACCGGCATTCGTTACAAATAAATTCTTCACTTTCTCCCCATTTATCTTTTCTCGATGTTACTCTTAAAACCTCTTCGCCCTGATACCACAAAGTCACTTTTCCCGAACATTTTTCACAATGGCGATGCGCAAACATCGGTTTTGTGAACCAAACCCTGCTTTTAAAACGGAATGTTCTGTCGGTTAAGGCACCAACAGGACAAACATCAATCATATTTCCACTAAAATCGTTGTCTACTGCTTTTTGAATGTAGGTAGAAATTTCACTCACTTCCCCCCTGTTCAAAATTCCATGCACACGTTCATCGGTGAGCTGATCGGCAACCTGCGTGCAACGGTAGCAAAGGATACAGCGATTCATATGCAATTTTATTTTATCGCCAATATCTATCACCTCGAAAGTTCTTCTTTCAAATTCGTAACGGCTTTTAGCAACTCCGTGTTCGTAGCTTAGGTCTTGTAAATGACACTCACCCGCCTGGTCGCAAATAGGACAATCGAGAGGGTGGTTGATCAGTAAAAACTCCACAACCCCTTTTCGCGCTTCAATTACTTCGGGCGAAGATTCATTTTTCACCTCCATGCCATCCATAACCGTGGTTCTGCAGCTTGCCACCAATTTTGGCATGGGACGGGGATCTTTTTCCGAACCTTTGCTCACTTTTACCAAACAAACCCTGCATTTTCCGCCGCTTCCCTTTAAACTTTTGTAGTAGCACATGGCAGGCGGCACGTTCACCCCTATCATTCTTGCAGCCTCTAATATTGTAGTTCCCGCAGGAACATCAATAGATATATCGTCGATCGTAATTTTTGGCAAAGCAGCTATAAATTTTAACCGTTAATGTTATGGTTTTGGCGCTGCAAAGTTACGGATTAATAAAAGGATAAAAAAAATTAGGGCGCATATCTTTTTGGGTTCTTTCAAAGGTTCGGTCCCGCTTTTCGCTGCAAGTCCTCGTTCGTGCCTCACTGCGGGCTTTCCGCTACAATCGGGTGCAGATAAGGGAGTGCGCAATGTTTTCGGGGGATGGTCGGGTGCATTTGCTACTCTTTTACGCAACTGTCACCCAAGAATAAGAAATGTATCCATAACAATATCGAATTAAACCCTAATAAACTCTGTTTTAATAATGCTTTTTCTAAAATTACCTATACTTTGTTACAAAAATTATACATATTTACCTATACTTTGTTACATAAACTAGCAATATTTACCCTAACTTTGCTACATGTTCAAACGTCAAATTATAAAAGAACTAGAGAAATGGATGGTTCAGTCCGACCGAAAGCCCCTTGTTTTAAGAGGAGCCCGACAGGTTGGTAAAACTACATTAGTAAATCAGTTTGCCGCAAATTTTGAACAATACATTTATCTCAACCTTGAACTTCCCGAAGACAGGGAACCCTTTCAGGATTTTAGAAACATAGAAACCCTTATCCAAACATTATTTTTTATTAAGAACATTCTTATTTCAAAAAAACACAAGACCCTTATTTTTATTGATGAGATACAGGAAGTGCCCGAAGCGTTAAATATGCTCCGATATTTTAAAGAATCCGAGCCACAGATCGCCATAATAGCAGCAGGAAGTATGTTGGAAACAATTTTTGATAAAACAATACGTTTTCCGGTTGGGCGAATTGAATATAAAATGGTGAGACCGGTTTCCTTTCCTGAATTTCTTGATGCAATAGGTGAACAGGAAGCATTAAAACAATTGGAAAAAATTCCGATAGCACCCTTTGCACAAAACAAATTATTTACGCTTTTTCAAACCTATGCGCTCATTGGTGGAATGCCGGAAATTGTAGATCATTATTCAAAAAACAGAGATCTCTTTGCACTGAAAAACATTTACGATTCACTCATTAATTCGTATCTAGAAGATGTAGAAAAATACGCGTCAAATAAACCTCAAATTTTACACATTCGCCATGTAATACGCAGCGCATTTTCAATGGCAGGTAAACGTATTAAATTTGAAGGATTTGGAAGTTCAGAATATCGTTCGCGCGAAATGGGAGAATCACTGCGCACTTTGGAAAAAACTTTATTATTACAGTTGATATATCCCAATACTGCTGCTACCTTTCCTTTACTTCCGGATATAAAAAGATCACCACGGCTGCAGATGCTTGATACAGGATTGATTAATTATTTTGTGGGCATTCAAAAAGAGATCTTAGGCACTGATGATCTAGCATCTATTTTTCAGGGGACTATAATCGAACACCTTGTCGGACAAGAAATTCTTGCATTTCAATACACTTCGTTAAGTAAATTACATTTTTGGGTCAAAGAAAAAAAAGGATCTTCTGCAGAAGTTGATTTTTTGTTTCCATTTGATGGAAAACTTATCCCAATTGAAGTAAAATCGGGCAAAGCAGGAAAATTAAAATCGTTACATATATTTATGGATTTAGCACCTCACACAATTGCGATACGATTTTATTCCGGCAAACTAAACATTACAGAGGCCATTACTCCTAATGGGAAAAAATATCAATTGGTAAACCTACCATATTTTCTGGTTTCAAAATTAGAAGAGTATTTAGGTTGGTTAATAATTGAACAAAATCATGACATAATTTAGTTGCCTCTGTATAAATCTGATATTTGAATAGGCATCAATTTTTTCCTAGTAGTGAACTTACATACATTCACATTTATTTCATTTTAACCGACTCTACAAAAACAAAAGACGCCACCATTTTTTCAAAAATACGGAGAGAATCGTAGAATATTGATTTATAAGCAGAAGATAAAATCAACACTACGCATCCATGTGGAGTAGCAATATAAGCATTAGCCTGATACATTGTTTTACCGTCCATTACAAACCCGGTATAATAAACAAGTTGTGCCATTATAGTTCCACCGGCGCTGATATCATTTTCATGTTCAATGGAAATTGGTGAGTAGGTAAATGCGGCATCATTAATATCAATATCTACAATTGCCGTTGTGGTCTTATATTCTGCATTGAAGGGAACATAGTTGGTGTACATTACCACATCGGCATACACCCAAGTAGAGCCAATGGGGTAAAAAACGGCTAAGGCTTCGCCTTTGCCGGATTCTTTATCGATCACCCATCCACTAGGCGGCGTAAATTTATAGGTACAACTTGGGCCATAAACAGTTTCGGGTTTAAGGTTTTGGGCAAATATTGCACTATGTTTAGATACAAGGATTATCAGGAAAGGCAAAAAATAACGCATAATCAATGAATTAGCTGACTAAAACTACTCTAATAATATCTAAATATCTAATAAATGGCAATTTTAATTAACAAAAAACGTACTTTTGGATTATGGGTAAACAAATTAAAAATTTTGGGATATACCTTTTTATAAATGTTTTACTTTTGATAACATCATGTAGTAAGGCGCAGGAAAATTGTTTAAACCCAGAGGATATAATTCCAACAAACAGGAAAATTTATATGATTGGTGAAGGGCATCTCGATGTTGCTGAAAATCCAAAAATGGGAGCCGGGAAAACGCAAATTAAACATCAGCTAGCTGCTGAAAATGAAATAATAAAACATTTTGTATTGAATTGTGGTGTAAAAAATTTCATTGTGGAGGCGCCAATTTATATGGAATATTATTTTACAAAATTTATGGAAACAGGTGATAGTGCGTGGATCGACTTTATACATCAGGACTATCAATTGGGCAAACTTTACAACATTAATAACCTTGCTAAAAAAGATACCAATATCCAATTAAAATGTATTGATCTGGACTTATCTTATCACAACCTCAATGATATAAATGCGTTGTTTTGGTTGTCCTTTTATGAGCCGCATGCAACTTTGTTGAATAAAAAACAACCCAAAAGTGAACGCACCTACAATAACATCGTATTCCCAACAACTTTGATCGATACCAGCAAAATGATAAACGAAATAATACGACCTTTTTTACAATATATTTGGGATGCCCGTATTTACAATAAAGATACTGCAAATCTTATCGTCTTGAATACATTTAAATCGACCTTTGAACAATTGAATGTGATGCATGCATTAAAAGATTATTACCGGGAAGACTATTACTTAGTATATAGAATATTACGCTCCTATATTTATTCGTATGGGCTAAAAATTGATGGTTATAATGCAGACCTCGAATATAGAGAAAGGATGTTATTTGCCAATTTTTCAGAGATCTATCAAATGGATACTACCTCAGGTTATTGCATACAAATTGGTGCATATCATATAATGAAAGATTCGGTACCTGGAATGCTACGCGAACGGATTGAAGACAAATTTAAATTGGATACCTATGGTGTTTTTTCCGTAGCAAAGGGATTTGAGCAACATTTTGCTCCTTACTTTAATAATATCCAGTTTGATTTTAAGCAACAACATTGTATGGAGTCAATTAATAGAAATGACGGACTCTTACGTGTTCAATAAAGGCACCCTACATTGTTTCTTTATTCCTGTAAAAACCCATTAAACATCATCTTCTTTTTTCAAATCCTCCAACAACAATTCCATTTTTTTTAATTGCGCCTTTAAATTATTATGCACATCCGGTTGCGCAATTACTAATTGCACCTGCCAAATTTCCTTTATTTGAGAGAGAGGTAATTGTATAGTATTAATAGTGAGTATTCTATTATCAATTTTTTCAATTATACCGTCTAACAATTTATCCGAGGCCACAATTACAACATATTGGTGTTCATGAATAGCATTAATATCGGTGAGTTTACAAATTACAATTTCAGTTTGATGCATACTTGCATCCAAAATTTCAAAGGCCATTAAAGGTCCCATGCTGTCAATGGGTAGTTGCAAATGTGGAAGTTTCGAACGCATATCTTCCGTCGCATAACGGAATCCAAAATGTGGTCGATCGCGGAGAGAAAAATAGGGAATTTCTTTGATCCTTTTATCAGTTAACTTTCCCGGAGACAAACTTGCAGCAGTAAATTCCATTAAAACGTTTGGCTTTTTATCCAAATACGGCAAATTGAACCCAGAAAGTTCTTGATAACTCAATTTATCCTTTTCCGGCAAAGGCTCTTCATCAAGCATCAGATAATCTAAACTGACACTAAAAAGTCTGGAAATTCTGGTCAGCGCTTCCAATGTAGGTTTTATCTTGTCAATCTCGATCTGGCTTATCACACTGCGGCTAACACCAACCTGTTTTGCAAATTCTACCTGACTTAACAGGTTAGAACGTCTTATTTCCTTGAATTTTTGTCCGTAAGCCATAATTCTTTTTGCAAAATTGCTCAAAATATTTGCAAATTGCAATTAATATTTGCATTTTTGCAATTAATATGAGCATAAAGTTAGCCATTGCCCACAATTTTCAGTATTTTAAACAAAAAAAATTAAACGCTATGAACAAAAAAACAACCACAGAACACATTCATCATTTATTAATTTTGGATGAAAGCGGCTCCATGCAATCCATACGCCGGCAAACAATGGATACTTTTAATGAGATTATGAGCCACAATAAACAATTGATTAGCGATAATCCCGACCAGGAACATCGGCTGAGCTTTTTTACCTTTAACGGAAGAGGAATAAAAACGATCGCATTCAACCAATTGCTAACAGAACCTTTTGCATTACATGAAGGCAATTATAATCCTGCCGATAATACTCCACTATGGGATGCAATAGGAAGTTCGGTTTTAAAGGTAAAACATCAGATTTACGGAAAACCAAATCATAACGTACTGGTATCCATTCTGACCGACGGAGCAGAAAATTCATCAAAAGAGTTTAACGGAAAGGAGATCAAGGCGATGATAGAAGCGCTGAAACCACATAATTGGGCATTTACCTATATCGGAACCGACCATGATATTGAGGCTGCTGCAGATGCAATTGGAATGCACAGTGGCAATAGAATTCACTATGATAAAAGTAAAATATTTTCCAATGCTGAATTATTTAAAGAAATGAGAATTGCATTTTCGGAAAGAGTACACAAAAAAGAAAACCTCGATATTGATCTGATGAAAGAGGCAGCAGAAAAAGTGTTTCACAAAAAATAAAATTTGATCTTAAAGGCCGGGAAGTAGTATTATTTTCCGGCTTTTATTTTACTTTTTGTAGAATAATGCGATAAATAAAATAATATTCCCTTTACTTTGTTACAAATATTTCAAAATTATATCCATCATTATACTAATAGAATTGGAAATTAGAAAGGAGTTGCAGCAACTTAAATATTTAGAATATAATATCAAATCCATATTCTGCCATTGAAAGAATCCATCCTCCTCCGCTCACAAACAGGTATAGTATATGTGCTTACCATTTTTATTTATTTTTTCTTTGCTGCTCTTCTGTTTTTTCCGTTGATGCGCAGTGATGATCCTTTTGCAAGAATTGTAGCAGTGAGTATAGCATGTTTTTGGCTGACTTATTCCATACATGTTATTTTATCGCTGAGTCGCGTAGTATTTTATGAAAGTTATTTAACAATTACAACATTTGTAACACGAAAGACCATCACCATTCAATATTTTGAGTTAAGTACATTTCATTATGTTCCACGCATCGTTACAAACAAAGGCAGGGTGACAGCAAAAAGCAATAACGATAAAATAAGAATTACAACAAGTGATGGTAGGCTTATTACTTTCAAAGAGATGCAGTATGATAATTTTTCATCCATGCGCGTATTTTTACAAAAGATAATACGTGGTGAGCATTTGGCGTAATGCAAGTTACTATTCAATGATCAAAACAGCCGCTGCATCAACTTCCGCATTCCTAACCTGTAAAAAATACACTCCCGATGCCAATGCACTCTGCGTGGAAACAGTATTATTCTGCGTGGAAATAAATATGTTTTGTTTCCACACTTCCCTTCCAAAAATATCAAAAATCTGAAGCATCAGTTCACCGGTATAACCATTTATTTCTATATTAAATGCTCCGTCACCGGGGTTAGGATAGATCTTTATCTCCGCAGAAATAATAGCATCAATTCCCAACTGCTCACAATCCACAAAAACAACATTCGATAATGCAAAACAGCCGCCTTCACTCGTAATTAAAACGGAATAGTTTCCGCTTTCCGCAATGGAAATAAAATTATCAGTTTCCCCTATTATAATTTCTCCATCGAGATACCATATATATGTTGCATCTGTTAATATGTAGGTACTTAACTGGCAATCGCCAACTATAATTACGGGAGTTTCCGGTACTGATTCCACTTCTATTGTTAAGGAAACACAGTCGGTTGTGCCGCATGCTCCATCAGCCTGAAGATAATAGGTAGTTGTAATTTCAGGGGATACGGTTAAATTATCCTCAAAACCAATCGGTGTTACTTCACAATCTTCGATGGTCCAAATCCAATTGGAAATTGAACCCAATGCACCACCATCTATGGTAAGCGTAACTGTTCCTTCAGCACATAAAACAGTGTCAGTAGCAATTAATCCTTCCGGCTCCGTTGATTCGTTACATTCTGTATAAACACAAATGGAAAAATCGCCAAATGCATCATTATTTACTTCCCAAACACGCAGAAATATTATGGTTCCTGCCGGTGCAAGTACCACTTCAAAACCCGGCATTAAATCGGCATAAGAACTTCCATCGGCTACGCAAGCTCCCGGATAATTACTTAAATCTGTGCATGACCCATAATACACTCTCATGCCCATATCATTTATTATTGCACCATTATCCATTTCAATAATTACATATTCTTCTGCAGGAACAGTAAATTGAAACCAAATATCGCCATTGCTAATGCCATCGCAAGTTTCCGGAGTCACTACAGAATTAATTGCACCAACATTAGTACCTTCAAAAAATATACAACTTTCATTCACCTCAAGAACCGTTGCACTGCATGGCCAATCATTTGTTGGTGGCAGATCACAATCACCGAGGCAAGGCGCAGCATTTACCTCATCAAAAATGAGATCACCGGGAAGTTCACCAAATCCGTTTGCAAAATTAATTCCGTAACCGGTGAGATGACAATAACTCATAATTGTTCCGCCATCAATTGGTGCGGGACCCGGATCGCAGCCACCTTCTGTTGTATAACAATTATCTATTGCTCCTCCCGGCCAATCGCAATTATGCGTGTGTGATGATCCCAAATTATGTCCCATTTCGTGAGTAAACACCATCACGGTCCATGAATAGGTCGGGAAATCAGCATAATATGCATCAATATTACTATAAGCGTAATTATACGAAGAACACAGTACATCCACCCAAGCAACACCACCTAAATTTTCGTCATCAAAAGTTACAAGATGTGCAAGGTCTCCGTTAAAATCAGTTCTGAATGTTGTAAAATAATCCAGTGCATCAAACGAGGAAGTAACAGGATAAGGATCAACTGTAACCCAAACAAATATTTCTGAAATTACATCTGTAATTCCTTCATTATAAAAAAGCGTGGAGGAAATATTAAACATACCAACAATATAATCTGCTGTTTCTGTTGCACCTCCTTGAGCTTCAAACATTTCGAAATCTGCTTCTATATATACTTTTACACAAGGACTGATCAATAATTTCGCATCTGCGTTTTCCTTCTTTTTATAATTAAAATTTTCAGGTTCCGGGGTGGAACAATTTAATTCGTTTGGAATTAAAAGATCTGCATCATTATAAATAACATGAATTGGCGATGATTTTAATTGTGCAATGGTGATGTTGCCGATTCCGGGAATGGAAACAATACCAGAAATATTATCCTTAAAAAAATTAATTGCCACCAACGATTCCGGATTATCCTTTACGATGCCACGATAAAATGAACCCGGCGAATAATCAATTGCCTTTTTATTTGTTTGGGAGGTAACCACCTGAAAAGTGGATGAAAAAATTTCGGATGGAAATAATTGCAGAATAATTGATGTGTCGTTCCAGGGAATACTTATTTCCAAATACGCAAAATGATTCTGCAAAATGTTATCGATCAAAGTATAATCAACATGGAAATAAGACACTTCCCTAACGATTAGTTCATTGATATGCTCATCATATTCCGCAGGTGAAAATGGCGAAATAGTTTCCGTTTGCGGATATACTTTTTCAAGTTGCGTTATTTTTTCTGCTAATGGTTTCCGCGAAACCTCCGGCGACTGAGCAGTAACAGCCCCAATAAAGAACAAAGAGAAAACGAAAATAAGATTGTGGAAGGAGTTCATAGGTTAAAGATATGAGAATCAAAGATAATAGGATTTTGAGAATTGATAAAGGAACACGATAAATTGTTATTAGTTAAAATTGCGGACAAATTGGCCTAAAGTAAAAAAGAAAATTAGCCGGATGACCCCGCTGCAGAACAACCTCTATGGTAAACTCCGCAAATTATGGAAGATTGCCCCTGCTATATAAATACTGCTATATTTGTGCATACTTTAATCATTTAAAAATAAAAAAACATGAAAATCAGACAATTATTACTCCTTACAATGCTGACTTCCCTATCACTCCTCAATGCCCAGGACATGGAGGTACAGTGGGGTCTTCAAACCAAAGACGGCGGTAGCACCACATCGTATATTCCATTGGGATGGAATGCCGGTCACTATTATGTGGTACAAATTGATGGAAACAATGGTTACCTTCTCAATATTGATGATAAAATGAACCTCGAGTCATCCACTGAACTCATATCAGGGTCTAAGAAATTCGAAGCGGATATCGTCTTTATGAAGAACAATAAAATTCATCTTTTGTACTCCGATTTTGAAAACGGTGAAAAAACCACTTATGTGAGAGCAACTACCTTCTCCCTAAAAGGAAAACCCGAAGGCACCAAACTTAAAAAAGTAGCCGGAATCAAAGTAGAAAAAAGTTCACAAAAAAATGACGTATCCTATTTCTTTTCTTCAGATAGCAGCAAACTATTAATTGTGGAACACTTGGATATGAGAAAAGATGAGGATGTACAAATATCAATTACCGTAGTAAATACGAGCACTTTTGAAACAGAATGGACCACCATGGCAACCCTTCCGTATGCGCACTCCAGTTTTAATCCATTGTCATATGCAGTTCAAAAAAATGGTAGCGTAATGTTGTTGGCTACAATTGAAGGAATTGAAGGTAAAAATCTGGAAAGATATTCTACGAGTATGTTTTCTTTTAGGAGTAAAAACGAAAAATATCTTGAAAAAGTTTTAGACCTAGAGGGAAAGTTTATTTCAAATGCCAGTATTCGTTTCGTGGATAATGAAAAATTTTTAATAGCCGGTTTCTATAATGATCTTACGGCAAAAGGTAAAAACGAAGGTATTGAGGGATCCTTTATTGCAATTGCAGATCCGGTTGATTTAGGTAGTCTGGATTTACATTTAAAACCAATGGATATCTATACAAAAACTTCTATTGTTCGCACAGGTAATTTAGCTTCATTTTTTGATGCTGATGAATTAAATGCATATAAAATGCGTGAAATAAATGTTAATCCTGATGGCAGCGGTTATGTAATTGCAGAACAGCGATTTATGTCACAAACCGATAATGGAAATTTGATGACAAGAACCTATTATTTTAATCACTTAATATTATATCGTTTTGATGCAAATCAGGAAATAACATGGATATCTACAATACCAAAAGTACAAGTCAGCTCTATCAGTACTCCAATTATCGGGATAGGCCCAATTAGTTTTCACTTCTTTACCGGTGCTATGATAAGAAGCGCATATAAATATAATAGTTTTTTAAGTATGGAAAAGGATGGCAATATTTATGTGATGTACAACGATCATAAAGACAATAGCGATGCAAGAACATTAAAAGAGGTAAAGGCAATGACAAATAAAAACAAGGCCCTTGCAACAATTGCTATTGTAGGTGAAGATGGCAAATGGGAAAAAACTCAATTATTTCGTGGGAAGGATCTTGATGTAATTTTGGAAACAAGTAGCTCATTTCCGGTTCCCGGAATAGGATTTACCATTTCAGCAGAAAAAGGTAAAAACTTACAATACGGCAAATTGGATTTGTAATTTTTTTAATTATTCTTTAATAATATATCCTCATCAGAATGCATTTTTGATGGGGATATTTTTTTCATGAGGTGTTTAATGCATTCACTGATTTTAATAATTATTTTTTAACTTTAAAGCCGAATGATTAAAGAAGCAACAATTTTTGATATCCCTCAAATTCAAATCATCCGCCATTCTGTAAAGGAAAATATTTTGTCGGATCCGGCTTTGGTAACCGATGCTGATTGTGAAGAATTTATTACAAAACGAGGTAAAGGTTGGATTTACGAAACAGACAATACGGTGGTGGGATTTGCAATTGCCGATCTGCGGGAAAATAATATCTGGGCATTATTTATTATGCCTGATTATGAAAAAATGGGTATTGGAAAACAATTGCACAAAACCATGTTAAACTGGTATTTTTCAAAAACGGATAAAACAGTTTGGTTAAGCACTTCCCCGAATACCCGCGCCGAAAAATTTTACCGAAAAGCAGGATGGAACGAAGTTGGAAATTATGGAAAGGGGGAAATTAAATTTGAGATGGAGAAAATGGATTGGGAGAATAGAGAGAATTAAATATAGATTTAGTTAGAGAGTTCAGCCCATTCTGTTGATTTTTGGTAGAAGAAAAAAGAATAGCTACTGTAATTTAAAATACGCTGAAATATGTTAAAAATGCAATTTTTGGGTTAGTTTTAAAACGTGGGAGAGATATATACACCTGATGATACGAGCCAATTGGATTACAGTTCGTTTGGGATGATGATGGTGGGGAGGAGATGGATTATTGGGAGTGAGTATAGGTATGGGTTTAATGGAAAAGAGAGCGATGATGAAATTGCTGGAAATGATAATGCTTTGGATTTTGGAGCGAGGATATATAATTCACAGTTGGCTAGATTTCTAAGTACCGACCCAAGGTCAGGTGAATACCCTTGGCAAAGTGAATATGCATATTATAGTAATTCTCCCATTTCTATTATTGACATCAATGGGAAAGGGGGGCCTGATGGACCTAATAAAGATTACAGAGCTTCAAGAATTACAGAATTGGCTGATTTTGCTCGAAAGCAACACATAGCTGCTCAATTCCATCTTAAGATGTTCCCCTTTGCGGTTACTATAATAAATAAATCTTTAAGACCGACCAAAGCAAATATTAAAGCAAGTATTCCAAAAGACCCAAACCACAATGATTTGACTTGGTTTCATTTAACTGGAATTTGGTTATATGAATTAGGGGAATTTGAAAACAATACTATAAGTTTTGGGAAGGATGCTTTTACGACTAAAAGTCTTCAAACACAAAAAAGTATTATAGAAGCAAGAGCAAGTGCAATTGCGCAAATTAAAGCTGGAAAAAAAGTATTAGAAGGTTATAAATGGGAATATGACCAAAAGGAATTTGATGAAGGAATGAAGGATAATAATATTGCTACATCGTTTCTAGGTTGGCATAAAGTTGAAATGTCTATTGTTGCATACACTGGTGATTCATATACTATTAGATTCGTTGTAAACAATACTTCTTCGTGGGAAAGCGCAACAAGACTTAGAAAAGATAATGATAAGAGTGGAGAACATGACAGTGTAATTGATAATAAAGAAAGAGGGGAAGGAATAAAACTCGGGGGGAACATTAAGCAAAATTGGACTTGGGAAGAAATTATTACAATAACAAAATAATATGAAATTCTATTATATTTTAATATTTGCGTTCCTTGCAAATTGCAAGTCAGTAAGCACATTAAACTCGTCTTATGGTATTAGATTCAATGAGGCTCGAAAAGAAGTAGGACTGCCAATTTTGCCTGAAGATTGGAAAATATCTGTAAGTAATTCTCGCCTGATTGTATGGGAACCAATTAAAAAAGAGAACAATGGATTTCCTTATTATTCACATAAAAAGGTCGTGTTGGATACATTGTTGAATATTAAATATGAGGAGAATAGATTTATAGGCTTTGGAATGCATAGAAATTTAGATGGAAATTTTGTTGATGAATTATACATAACCTACCGCTTTTATGATAATAGCTGGCAATGCAATTTAAGTGATAAAAGTCACCCTGAAGGGATTAAGTTGAATAGAGTTGAGGCGGACAGTTTATTAGTGCTTTGGGGGATTAAGTAAAATAAAACATACTTACCAGAATGGTCGCTTAAATACATTTGTTCGTCAATATAACTAATTCAACTTTCTATTTTTTATTAAAGATGAATTAATTGTCATTTAAATAGTCTTTCTATTGATTGGAGTAATGAAAGTTTTATAGCTGCTGGGGTTGGCAGTTTATTTGGAAGTTTTGCTGCTGCTGCAGCGGGTAAAGTAACTGAAAAATTTATGCGTAAAGTAGGCGACAAAATGCTCAAAGACTTTACAGATAAAGAATTAAAAACATTTATTGATTTTCAAACTAAACATCTGAAAAAGAATTTAGAACGAGAAACAGGAGCGAAAATTGGGAAAAAACAATTAGAACGAAAACTCGAAAAAGTCAGTCAGGATTGGATGGATTTAAAGGTAAGTGAAATCAACTTTATTCAGTATATAGTAGAAAAGCCAGCTCAATCAACCGGGGAAATTTTGGTAACACTATCTGCTGTGGAGGTTGCAAAGGAAGTAATAAAATAAGTGATAATAATATGAATAAACTTTGTGATAAGTTTGGATATTTCATTTTAATACTGGGTTTTATTGCTATAAATTATAAATATGGGGAATATCTTTTGTATGAAACTACTTATTTATGTATGGGTGATTATAAACAAGTGACAGTTAAGGAAATTGAGAGAAAAGATAATAAATACCTGTATACCTATAATATATTAATTGATAGTAGAGTTGTCGAATACAGGTCTCCTCCAACCACTAAGCAACTTACTTTGGGTGAGAAAGTAACAACTAGGACTGTCCCAATTTTTGGAGTAGTATTATTGGGAAAGTTTACGTTTATTTCATATATAATTGGTGTAATGTTATTTTTAATCGGATTGATTTTAACTTTTTTATCTTGCAGTATTATACTAAATTTAGATAATTATATAACAAAAAAATTTAAAATTTCGAAATGAAATAAACTGGAAATTCCGCTCAAGCAGAACCAACTTGACCGCGTTGAATGATATTCCATCCTCTGCCAGACGAACCGGTAAGCCAGAAAATATAGCAGCTATATGAATTTTTCTAGTGATGGCAAAACAACTACTCAAGGTGGTGTTACCATAGCGATCCTGTTCCGAAAATTTTAAAGCAGTGCATCCGGAAACTTATCAGGAAACTGCATTTAACCCAGATTACGCATTAGAAAAAACGAATGGATATTCAAACACTTTTCCATGGTTCCATAAACCAGAAAACCAAGCTCTTCGCTTTCTGTTGAGTGCTATTTTTAACACCAGTTTGTTATTGATTTTTTCAAAGTATGCACCGATTGTAAATGTTCTATATCGTAGCGTAGATAATGTTTTTTGTGTCTTTTCCTGCAGCACAAATGTTCTGAATAAGGCCATTAAGTTATACGCTAACATAGCGCATGTCAAAGCGGCTTCGGTAGCATAAAAATCTTTGAGATTAAAACTGTCAAAGCCAAAATCATATTTCAATTCTTTAATTCTGTTCTCTGCTTCGGCCCTGCCTCTGTATAGTCTCCATATTTCAGCAGGAGCTAATTTCATATTTGTTACGTAGGCTGAGTAGCGATAGTTGTTGTAAATTTCTTCTTCTGCAAATAGATTTAATTGTTTACCGGGAGCTTGAGGTCTGTCTTTTAATCGTTGTCTTACAATGACTATCCTTCTTGGTATTTCCCATGATTGACTTTGATACATTTGCTCACAAATTTCAATCCCTGTGTCTAATACAACCCAGTTTTTTCTATCATGAATAATCTTTGTATAGGATGCGTAAACTTAACAGCAATGATGTAATCCATTGGTTTTGTTTCTAAATATTCTAAAGTATCGGCGTTGAAAAAGCCACTATCTAAACGGATTAAGCTTACTGTTTTGTTTTTTAGTTTTGATAATGTATCGTCTAAAAAAGATAAAAAATTATTGGCAGAAGACGTATTGCCGCTGCGCAGCCACATGTTTGCAACAAGCTTTACATCTGCAATAAAGGCTATTAATGGATGGTGCGAAGGATGACCTCTTTTGGCCGGATTATAGCCTTTTTTAGCCCCTGCTTGCTCGCCATAGCGGGTCATTTCCGTTGAATCGATGTCTAAAGTGAAATTGTCAAATTTGAAATTATCGAATATCCAGGAATAGTAACAGTCACTTACTTTTTGGTTTGTTGCTTGATTGAATTTTGAAAAAAACCGTTTGTAAGTGTCTTGTGCAGGCGTTTCTTTCCAATCAAAAATCCTCCCTAATGCAGAATCATGACGGGTAACCTCAGTATGCATAAACCTATTGGCTCCGCACCAAATGCTGGTTATAAAACTTTCGATTATAGTTGCTGTTTTATACCCTCTGTTTGATTTTGATTCGGGCAAATCGGTATTGGATTCAATAAACGACCTGAAGTCGATTTTTTGCAACATTTGCTTCAAAAAAACCATTCCACCCCATGGTGTAATCTCTTTACTGGTATAGCTTATATCAAATACCATACGCTAATTTTTTCTAATGCTACGCATTAGGATTTTGACCGCAAATTAATGCATTTAATTTCTATTGCGTAATCTGGGTTTAAAATAAACGATATCAAACTATCACAAATCAGCGAGCTGCTACCACAAAATTGGAAATCTACAGTTAAGGAAATTATTTGATAATTTTGAAGTGCAGTTCACCACTTGCTTACTATGAAAAAAAATTTAACTTTAATTATATAGGAAAAGCGGAAAAGGTATTTAATCTTGAAAGAAGTGGATCGGCGAATATTTACTTTTATTAGATATAATTTTTAATGACTGGTCGTTTTTTTTATCTGTTTAATTTCTATGATGGATCCCTTATTAATTTTAAAAGAAAATACAAAGCAATTATAAATATTATGCTCAACGCAGTATCAAAGTTATTAGTTGCTGCGATTTTTAAAAAACATTCTTTAATTCCTTCCATAGACTAAATTAAATTGCTAAATCGAAAAACACACTTATTTTAATTAAAAGATGACTTCTAGCTCAATACGACCTAATTTCATAGATCACATTCCGTATGAAATTCACTAACCATTTCCAGAGGTATGCCATATTTTATTGCTTTATTTATTTGATCGCAAACTAGGTTATTACCTGAATCCTGCAATAAAATGTATGCTTTGTGAAGATACCCATATGGATCAGTTTTATTATACTGAATATGAAGATCAATATATTTATTAGCATTTGTAAATTTTTTAGCCTTGTAATTTATAACTGCTAAGTTGTAACATACACTTCTGTACTTCTGGTCTAACAAAAAAACTTTCGATAAATACTGCTCCGCACTGTCTAAAAAATCTGAGTTTATTTCTTCTTGAAGTAAATAACAAACTCCGATTCCATATTGACCTTCTTTTCTACTCGAATTTATTTTATAACAACTATCGAAAAGATTAAAAGCAGAATTAGTCATCCCTGTTGTCATCAAAAGCTGGGCGACTGTTAGGAGGCTATCATATTCATTAATTTCATATGAATCAGTGGTTGTTACTGTATTCGGTTGATTCTTGCACGCAAATAAACTAGCAAAAATAATTAATATTATCGATTTTTTCATACTTACCATTTAACAACATATCAAAGTTAATTTATCCTAATTTTATTGATTTTTGTTTAAATAAAAAAAGAACCTTATTGCTAATATTAATGTGATTATAAAATAAATTTTAAACTCTAGTGTTCCCAACCATTCCAGTTTCCCGGGAATAATTATTCTTGAGATTAAAAAAATAATGCTCAGCAAAATAAAAATCAATACAAATTTGATCGGTTTCATAGAAAATTAAAATTCAATTCTAGGTGAGTAGCCTAGACCTCCCATTATAAAAATTACGGATGGATCTGCACCATGATCAATTGCATAATCATATGTGGTCTTACCTTTTTCCCACATTGGTCTTATTATAGGATTGAAGGATAGTCCATAGATGAACCCTGGTAAACCAGGAACTAATTGAGGCATTTTTAAATATCCTTCTACCATGAAATACATTTGGTCATTAGGATCGTGGCTATTTTGCGCATTATAAAACGAAACACCTATATCAAATGCATCTGCTGAAACGCTGACCACTCCAAGCGCTGGTTTAGAATAAACCATCCATTTTGGCGTACTGATTTCGATTATTTTTTTATCAATTAACTCTTTGGGATTCTCAGTTATCCATTTAATACCATTTTCACTAACCATTCCTACATTTTTATTCATTTTAGTGAGAGCTTGCGATTCAAGCGCTTTTTTTGCTAGATCTTTATCTAAAATTGGGAGAATAATATCGTCTGCTGCACCGAAGATTATACTTGCATAATTAATTCCAAGTGGTGTGTTAACACTTTTATTATTTTCACTGCTATTATTTTCCTTTTTTATCTCCCCATTACCAGGTATTATTAAAACATCACCTGCATTTAATTTCCACTTTGTTCCAGAACCAACTACCCAATAATTTTCATATGAACCATCACCTATTGGTTCAAAATAACCTCCCCCTTCTTGTGATCCAACATTAGAACTTGCTAGTTCCCAAATTGAGATTCCTTGTTCATTAGCTATTGATTCTGGCGAATCCCCTGATTTTACTGTATAGCTTTCAGGTCCCCCTAATCCATTTATATCACAAATTAATATTGGTGAGTTCTTATAATATGCATAAACTGATTGCCAAGAATATTCATTAGATCTAGGGTCGCGAGAAAAGAAACGTCCAATTTTACAGTCATATATCCTTGCTCCAAAATCCAACGCATTATCATTTCCAATAAGCTCATCATCATGCTCTTTCCCATTAAAACTATACCTATACTGACTTCCAGCTACCCAAGTGCGTCCCACCGTTAACATCCCGAAGGGATTATAATCCGATAGACTTGAAACGTTTAAACTGCTTGAGTATTTCATGATTTAAAAATAATGAAAAAATTGCATTTATTGTATGTTTTAGTAATTTTCAAGTTGCTTTTGAATTGTTTTTAAACGGTTTTTTATGCTGTCAATTTCCAGCAAAATAAAATGTCCGCAATTTGCAAAATGTTATTGTATTCCACACGCAATTTTTCTGGAACATTCATTTTATCGCTAATTCAAGATTGTTCAGCTCCCGTAATCTTACCTCACGAATATTATTCGCCTTATCTCTGATCGCTCAGCACCTTTACCTTTCGGATAAAAGCACCACCAGAGTGGTTTGCAAGGTCTGTCTGTCAGCCCTTGCGGTGGGCCTGCCACCATCATTTTAACAGCATGTTTTCTTTTCCATTTTTTTTTGTTTGTTTAAAAAAAAGAAAACTTCAAGGCACACACGTGCTTTATCGGGGGTCTTACAAAATAACCATCATTTTAACAGCATGTTGTTTTATCAACTTCAAGGCACACATAGGGTTCAACGTGCGGTTACGACAGTTCAGCAATGATCTATTTTTTTTGGTAACCTGCAAAATGAAGTTAACCCCCAGCAATGGCTTATAAAATTTTAAAGCATAATTTATGGTTACATTTTTTATAAATGCATCACAGTAAGAAGATAATCAATGCAAAATGTCTCAATGTGCCCTGGCTACTTACATGAGAATGCCAAAAATTATGGTTACAAAATTAAGTGGGAAATTTTAAATAATTAAAGGTCTTTGTTACCGCATACTTAAACAATGCCAACTTTAACTAATTGATTTGGTAACCTAGGTCAATAAGATATTTTAATAAATAATCTCCCAATTTGTCATTTTTAAACTGCCCCTGAAACTTTGAATTGCAATCTTTAGCATACCATTGAACAAGTGTACCAAGGTTAGTCGTAATATATATCAATAAACAATGAGACGTCTCTCCGCAATTAATGGAAAGTTCAATTCTAGCAAGTTTTTTTAAACTTGATTCCTGAAGATATCTGTCTGACCTCATAATCAGGTTTTCTAATTCATTCAATTTATTTTTATCTGATATTGTGAAATTAAAATTTTTATGGCCGTTTCTATCATATTGATAATGCACAGTTCCATAAATAACCGTTATATCCTTACAGTTCAGACTTAATTCTCTTTTGTAACAAGAATTAAGTAATAAGTAATTGACCATATAAAATAAAAAAATAAACAACATTTTTGAGTTCATTCCTGTTTCGTTGTGGTTTGAGATTGTGGCTTTTCTTGTCTTAAAAACTCGACCTCATCAATTAATATAGAATAGGTACCAAATCTGCTAATTGAGGCTGAAACCTGTCCTCGAAATAGGTTAATAAGTCCGACTACAGATACTCCTCTCATTTCAGCTGTGTAAATTTGGTCACTTTCGGTACATTCCCCTCTAAAGCACTCTTCATCATCAGTACCGTAGGAGGTTACAAAAGATTTGGAATAGAGTGCTACACTATATGCAGTTTGAAAAGTCCAGCCTGCAAAAAAAGTTCTGTCCAAATCTGCACCTTTTGTATTTTCTTCCTTAAAATCAACATTACCTTTAATAAGCGTAAGATCTCCACTAGCAAACGCAGCATAAGGATCACCTGAAGTTACACTTACTCCTAATCCCACTCCCACAGTAAAATAGGCAAATGTTTTACCAGCGTCCTCTGATTCGCTATACTTATTGATTGAAACTAAATCGAGCTCTAATTGCACTACTCCGATTGCGAAGTAACCAACTCCAGAAATACTAATCATTTTTGCATCCGAACTAAACTCACCCCATACATCAATATTTTGAGTAGTGCCTATAAAATTTCCAAGTGCAATATTAAGTGGACTAAAAAGCGGGTCAATCAAAGCTCCTTCAATCCCTGTTCTAGTTTCTTCTGGAATAGTATTTGAGTAAATCGTAAATTCAGTTTCCTCTTCTGTTACCACCGTTAATAAGACAGATCTTTTACCATCGGAATATTCATAATATAGAACAATATTTTCTCCAATTTGATCAATGAAAAGAACTGGATTGTTTGCTAAGGCGCAATAAGGTGAAGAATTTGCATAGTCCTTATATTTTGGATCCATGCTTAACCACCTTCCCAATCTGGAATCGTAAACTCTTGATCCAAAATCAATTAAATTTCCATCATTTAAAGGTTCATTATCGTTTTCCTTTCCATTGAAACCGTACGTGTAAGCATTAGCACATTTTTTAGACGGGCTTTTCTGATTTTGCAGAGTACTTGCAAAAAAATTTACTTCGTTTCGGTATGTGCTTGTTCGTGTGTACAACACAATTTTTTTTTATGGCTTTTA